>ERZ1699258.398-NODE-398-length-9849-cov-2.391895_pt1 | contig 9849 bp, 10 predicted proteins | sample MGYA00581520_ERZ1699258 | MGnify/ENA primary metagenome ERZ1699258 (study PRJEB42319, sample SAMD00040322) | human oral metagenome | material: saliva | host: Homo sapiens | study: EMG produced TPA metagenomics assembly of PRJDB4115 data set (Metgenomic analysis of... | reverse complement strand
GGCATAGCCTTCTGATCAGGATCATCATGTGGGAACTTAAGCTTACCAATGAGATAAAGACCCAAGAGGCCAAAGAGAACAATCCAAATAGAGAGGAATGTCTCACGATCAAGAATATGCCAGCCGTATGCGAGGTCGGCTACTGACAAGAACTTCAGTGAGAATGCTAACTCGATGAAACCCAATACAACCTTAATCAAGTTCATCCATGAACCAGACTTTGGTGCTTTCTTAAGTAAAGTTGGGAAGAGAGCAAAGAAGGTGAATGGCAAGGCAAGAGCCAAAGCAAAACCAAACATACCCACTGCAGGAGCTACCCAGTCACCACTTGTTGCTGCCTGAACAAGGAGAAGACCTACGACAGGAGCAGTACAAGAGAAACTTACCAATGACAAGGTGAATGCCATAAGGAAGATAGAAAGCAAACCAGTTGTCGCAGAAGCCTTATTGTCAACCGCATTACCCCATGAAGAAGGCAATCGAAGTTCAAACCATCCGAAGAAACTGAATGCAAAGACTACTAACAAAAGGAAGAAGAACACATTGAACGGTGCATTTGTTGCCAACTCATTCAACTTCTGTGGACCGAAAGCCCAAGTAACAAGCGTTGCCAAACCCATATAAATGACAATGATTGACAAGCCGTATGTCACAGCATCACGAATACCCTTCTTACGGTCATCCTTCGCTCTCTTGAGGAAGAAACTTACCGTCATTGGAATGATAGGCCATACACAAGGGGTGAGCAAAGCGATGAAACCACCCAAAACACCCATAAAGAAAATACTCCAAAGAGAGCTATTAGTACTATCCTTGGTGCTATTGAAGGCTGACAACTCTTTGATAACAGGTTGCCATAAGTTAACATCTGCATTTACTTGTGCATTCTCCTGCTTTAAAGCCCCTGCAGTATCAGCTGGTAACACATCAGACTTTTTTGCAGTATCTGCAGTCATTGCGGTAAGTGCAGATAAACCATCAGCTGCTACATCAGTAGCAGCTGTCGTTGTTTTTTCCGTTTCTGCATTAGCAGCTGTTGGTGTTGCTGCGGGCGCGGAAGCAGGTCCATTACCTTTGAAATTAAATTCAACCTGTGTTGGTGGCAAACACATCTCATCGTTACAAGCACCATATTCCAAGTAACCCTTTATACTATAGGTCTTAGCTGTTATCTTGTAACGCTGAACGAAACCAACGCTATTCTCGAAATAACGTAGTTTCATCTCGAAAGTCTTATCATAGACATTCAACTCTTTACCACGTGTTGTGAGCTTACCTACTGGTGTTACGCCCTCTGCTTTGTCTACATGTAAAGATGCAGATGTAGGACCATCAGCTGGAAGATTCGTTGAATATACATGCCATCCCTGGTCAATCTTCGCTGTGAAGATAACCTCTACCTCTGTTGGTGAAACCTGCTTCTGTTGTACAGAAAAATGAACAGGGTTCTGCTGTGCCATAGCTGTGAGGCTAAACAACAGCGTAAAGAGGATAAATAGTGTATTTCTTCTTTTCATCGTTTTATACTATTAGAATTTGAACTGCAAAGATAAGAAAATTATTTTTATAACATTACATAATGTATATATTTAATATTTATATCCAATAACTTTTTATCAATCTATGTTCAAAAGGTTTTCAGGATTAAGATGAGTTCTCTCGTCGATTTTTATTTTACGTATATTGTTGCAGACAGGTAGTCACCTACCTGCTGCAACAGCTATTCATTTAAGAATAATCAGCATTAATTATGCACCAACGTACCTATATCTTCACCGTCCATAACCTTCTTCAGATTACCAACAACGTCCATATTGAAGACATAAATAGGTAGGTCATTCTCCTTACACATGGTCGTTGCCGTGAGATCCATTACCTTAAGACCCTTTGTGTAAATCTCATCATATGTGATTTCAGAGAACTTTGTTGCCGTTGGATCTTTCTCTGGATCGGCAGTATAGATACCATCTACACGTGTACCCTTAAGCATTACGTCTGCCTCGATTTCAATACCACGTAGGCTTGAACCAGTGTCAGTAGTAAAGTAAGGACTACCAGTACCAGCTGAGAAGATACAAACATAACCTGCCTCCATAGCCTCGATAGCCTTCCACTTGCTATAGAACTCGCCGATTGGTTCCATACGGATAGCGGTCAAGACCTTAGCTTTCACACCGATTGCCTCAAGTGCTGAGCTAAGAGCAAGAGAGTTGATAACGGTTGCACACATACCCATCTGGTCGCCTTTCACACGGTCGAAGCCTTTCTGGCTACCGCTCAAACCACGGAAGATGTTACCGCCACCGATTACGATACCAATCTGTACACCCATTTCATGTACTTCCTTAATCTGCTTAGCATAATCGCTAAGACGCTCAGGGTCGATACCGAAGCCCTGTTTTCCCATCAAACTCTCACCCGAAAGTTTCAAGAGAATTCTTTTAAATCTTGCCATTATTTTTGGAGTTGAAGGAGTTGAAGGAACTTCTTTACTTTCCCAAACACCTTATTATATAATAAATTCTACTTCTTTAAATTGATATTCACGTATCATACCCTTGCTGTCACGGAGAATGAGATGCCCATCGTCTTCTACTTCAACGATAGCGCCTTCAAACTCGCCATCAGCATCACGGAACTTATGAAAGCCTCCACGACGATACAAGGCTTCGTGATACATTGCACTGATATCATTATATCCGCCCATCTCTAACAGCCGATAGAGTTCTGAGAACTTCTTGATTATCTTCTTCAATAGTTCTTCTTTGTCAACTTCATGCCCTAAAATCTGACGGAGAGAAACGGGATTAGGAGCATCACTATGGAACGTTTCCTGATTTACATTCAGTCCGACACCAAAGACACAGTCTTTTATACGTCCCGCAGCGAGCTTTGTTTCAATCAGTGTTCCGCTCAGTTTCTTATCTTTCCAATAGATGTCATTGGGCCATTTCAGACGGATATCGTCTTTTACATAGTCTGTCAAAGCTTCTTTCAGAGCCAAAGCACCAGCTTCAGAAAGTAGGAACTGACTACGAACAGGCAACATCGTTGGGTGAACAAGTACCGAGAACAACAGGTTCTTACCCGCTTCACTCTCCCAAGTGTTCGTCCCCTGCCCTTTTCCTGCAGTCTGATAATCGGCAACAACGACTGTCATTGGCTCATCTTCAGCAGGTGTGTAAGTGCGCAGATAGGCGTTTGTACTATCGACAGAATCCAGCCTTACGACCTTTACCTCTCTTTCTTTTTCTACAGCTGTAGGCTTGAAAAAGCCTAACACAGCATCTATTATCTTCATTTACAATCTATTCTTTATACGAATGGAAGAAAGGCATCCTTCACATGGCGCACCTCATTGGTTCCTGTTGGCTGCCCTACGACAGTAATTATATCAAAGCGAATATCCAAATTGATATTATATCGCTTGACGTATGCATTGGCAGCAATCGAGAGCGAACGCACTTTCTGCACGGTGACAGCCTCATCGGCATCAGCAAACTGCTCATTCTTTCGGGTCTTTACCTCAACGATAACCAGCGTACCATTATCTATAGCAACAATATCTAAGTCTCGCTGATGGTAATCCCAATCACGATGAAGAATGACATAACCCAACTGTTGGAGATAGCTTACCGCCACATCCTCTCCCCATTTACCTAATTCGTTATGGTATGCCATGCGTCTTTCTTTCCTCAACTTGCAGAAGTTTTAGAGGTTCAGAATATTAGAAGGAGATAAGATAATTCTTTATACGTATCAAATCGATTTACGGATGAAACAAAGGTATTGCCTACTTCTTCTAAAATCCTTAAACTTTATCACTCCCGTCAAGAATTGTGTACATTAATATTCACGCACAAAGTTAGAATAATCTTTCGTAAAATCAAAATAAAACCCGTATTTTTGCAGTATGAGTACAGAAGAACAAAGCAAGAAAGACCTATACTATATGCAGCGTGCATTGGCTGAAGCCGAAGCTGCATATAAAGAAGGTGAAATCCCTGTTGGTGCTGTTGTGGTATGCCGTGACCGTATCATCGCTCGTGCCCATAACCTGACAGAGACGCTCAATGACGTTACTGCCCATGCAGAAATGCAAGTAATAACCATGGCGGCCAATGAGTTGGGAGGTAAATATCTGCAAGATTGCACGCTATATGTGACGGTTGAGCCTTGCATCATGTGTGCTGGTGCTATCGGCTGGGCACAACTTCAGCGTATAGTATATGGCTGTCGCGATGACAAGCGCGGTTATCACGAGTATGCTCCTAAGGCTTTTCACCCTACGGCTACCGTACCATATGGTGTAATGGAAGAGGAATGTCGAGCCTTGATGCAGCGATTCTTTCAAGAAAGAAGGTAGGGATTGAGGAGTTAAGGAGTGAAAGAGGGTGAAAGGAGTTAAGACATTACCTCTGTTCCTGATACTAATAAAGATATAGAAAGGAAAGAGAAAGGGTTTTACCAGTGCTCTTTACGAATATTAGAGGTAAGAGATAAACTGCTGATAAATGCCCTTTTAACTTCTTATAGCTACACGCTAACGAATTATTTACATGAAAATAAATATTTATTGTCGTGAAAATAATTCTTTTTTATCATGAATAAAAATATTTATTTTCATGTAAATAATTCGCTCAAAAGCTGTTGTAAGCATAAAAAAGAGCCGTTATCAAGAATACAATTAATACCATAAAACAAATAAATTTATGCCTTTGATGTCACCTTTTACAAACCAATAACGTTATACAAGTGAATCGGTTCAGAAAGAAAACCAAATGTATAACATATTAAAAACAAATGATTATGAATTATGTAATATTAGAATCAATCATTAAAAGTCTCGTTCCAATAGCAATTGCAGTAGTTCTTCCTATCATAATGGCTTGGCTCTCTTACCGTAACAAACAACACGAAACAGACAAAAGAAGCGAGATTGTTACGGCTATTATTGAAAAGAATCCTGACATTGACGTGCAGGAGTTTCTCGACAAGCTGAACCCTTCAAAGAAATCATACAAAGAGCAACTGATGACAAAAATGCACCAGGAACTACTTTGGGGGACAATCTGTCTTATCGGAGGGGCGGCAACCATATTGGTTATTATAGTTTTGAGCATTTTGCAAAGTTTTGACAAAGGATATATCCCTATAGGCGCCGTATTTGGTGTTGTCCCATTGGCAGTAGGATGCGGGTTGTTAATCGCCTACAACAATGCCAAAAAGACTTTGGAAAACTTGAAAGACAACGATTAGGTTATTATGACAAGAGAACAATTCGTCGAACAGGTCGCTCGGGAACAGGCAACATTACGCCGGTTCCTGACGGCCCTATGCTGCGGCAATAGTGCTGAAGCTGACGATATTGCTCAAGAGGCTCTCATCAAAGCCTACCTTCGTAGCAGTCAATATGACGAACGTGGACAGTTCTCGGCTTGGCTAATGAAAATTGCTTATCGTGTCTTCATCGACTCACGTCGCAAACAGAAACACCAACAGGAACTACCCCTTGAGAAGGCTATCACACTCCAAGGGAACAGTAAGAGTGATGATGCCTTCCGCTATCAGGAACTACACACTGCGTTGGCAACGCTCTCGGAGACAATGCGCACAAGTATCCTGCTCTATTATATGCAGGGTTATCAGATAAAAGAGATTGCAGAGATAACCGAAAACAGTGAGGATGCAATTAAGAAACAACTCTCACGTGGACGGCAAGAACTTAAACACATATTGGAAAAATGAACGAAGATAAATTCTTAAAAGACTTGCTCTCGGACTATCATCCGCAGCTATCGGATGACAATGCCTTTATGCAAAGACTGCAACGACAGATGGAACTCATCGAAGAAGTTAAGGCATATCAACGTGCGGAGAGCCGAAAGAACAAACTGATGTCGCTAAAACTGCTTGCTGTCGGTGTTGTTTTGGGCTGTATAGTGACGCTTGCAAGCTTCACGCTACCTACTATCTTTGATAGATATATCAATGGGACTGAATCAGAATTCATCCTTACCTTGCTTCACAACGTTCAGTATATTGGATTGGCAATAGGCGCGACCTTCGTCACACTCAGCCTATTGTTTACCACGAAATTAGTAAATCTAAAAGACGAAACACCACTTCAATAGTGGTTTCTTTGGGTTTTGTTGAAGCTGACATAACTGATAACACGATTACAAAAAAGGTAGACCTTTTTGCCCAAAAAGGTCTACCTTTTTTGAAGAAACCGTCAACCTTTTTGAAGAAATAGGTACCCTCTTCTGAATATATCCAATTGTGAGACTGTAGTAAGTTTGGAGAAATAAAAAAGGAGATGTGCTGTTATAACACATCTCCTCTTTCTTATTTTGTATTTTATGATTATCTAACCTGAATAACCAAGTATTTGCTTGTGCTCCAGAATGTCTGTGGGTCCGTAATACGGAGAACATACTGTCCGTTTGTATCAGTTGTCAGCGTGTAGCTACTGCTTGGATGAGCAGTCAACAGGTGAGCACTCTTGCTGTAGAGCTTGATTTCCTTGTTAACACGGATATCAATCTTTGTGAAGTAACCCTTGTTGAAAGAACCCTGAAGAACCTTACCACCATCGAGGATGCGCTGTGCCTTCAACTCGCTCTTAGTACCGAATACATACCAACCAGTGTTCAACTGCTTGTCTTGTGTATTAATGGTTTCGGTCTTCTGGTTGCTTTCTGTTTGCAAACTCTCCTTCTCTTTCGTAAGGTTCTCTTTATCGGCTGTAAGGTTCTCCTTATCAGTCTTGAGATTAGTAACATCCGTATTCAAACCAGTGATAGTCTCATCAAGTTCCTTGATATGGATATTCTTTGACTCCAACTCAGCACGCAACTGCTTCAACTCAGTCTCCTTTGCGCTCAATTGACTTGTCAGACGGCTAAGAGTTTCCTTCATTGCATCACCCTTAAAGCCTGTCTCGCGTAACTGCTGCTGCAACTTCTTGATGAGTTCACGGTTTTCCTGCATACGCTGAGCGATAAACTGGATATTCTCCTTCATCTGTTCTGTCTTGTTAGCAGCCTCACCATTCTTAGCAATCGTCACACGATTCTCAGCCTCGTTGATAGCAGCAAAACCCTGCTGAATATCATTCAGCGTTCCCATCATATCGTTAATCTCGTGATCACGTGCGTCGATAATATTGCGCAATGAATCGCTCTGTATTTCGGATGGGTTCAAAGCCGACTTCTTGTCTCGGTTGCAGGATGCCAGTGCAAGTACTCCACATACTGCGAAAACTAATAGTTTATTCATACATTATACTTTTTTATCCGTTTGTTTCTTCCTTTCAGAAGACTTTACTTTTTCTTTTCCTGCCACTACAATGACAAACTCACCACGTGGTTCTGTCTCTTTGAAGTGGGCTATTACTTCATCCAATGTACCTCGAACGCTCTCTTCATGCAGTTTTGAAATCTCACGACAACAACTTACTTGTCGCTCCGCTCCAAACACCTCAGCAAACTGTTCCAAGGATTTTACAACTCTATAAGGTGACTCATAGAATATCATTGTACGCGTTTCATCAGCCAAACTCTCTAAATGAGTCTTACGTCCCTTCTTCTGAGGGAGGAATCCTTCAAAGCAAAAGCGGTCACATGGTAAACCACTTGACACCAAAGCAGGCACGAAAGCGGTAGCTCCCGGAAGCGTCTGAACAGTTATTCCATTGGCTGCAGCCTCACGAGCGAGGAAGAATCCAGGGTCACTAATACCCGGAGTTCCCGCATCTGAGATCAGTGCAACCGTCTCACCAGCTTTCAGTCTATCGACAATACCAGCAGAACTTGCATGTTCATTGAATTTATGATGAGACATAAGACGATTCTTAATCTCAAAATGTTTCAACAAGATACCCGATGTACGAGTATCCTCACACAAAACTAAATCAGCTTCCTTTAGGATTCTGATAGCACGGAGGGTCATATCCTCCATGTTTCCAACTGGTGTCGGTACGAGATATAATGTTCCCATTGTTGGTTGCAAATGTAAAGTAAATGAACAGAAGGACAAAATAAATTAGCTTTTTTTACATAACAATCATGTCCGTTTGCAAGGAAAAAGACAAAGTAACAATGATGTTATAATTTTAAAGAATAAATACTACTATCTACGAAAAAATACAACTTCATTCTACAAATTAACTTTCAGTTCTCTTTTATTTTCCGCTAAGAAGACAAAGAACACACTTCCTCAATAACTTTTAACGCTTAACGTTTATCTATTCTTTTTAAATTATATATCTTTGCAATGATTATGACAAAGATAGACAACCATAACGGTGAAAGACGTCGTCAAGGACGCATTGAAGTGATTTGTGGAAGTATGTTCTCTGGTAAAACCGAAGAACTCATCCGTCGTATGAAACGTGCAAAGTTCGCAAAACAGAAGGTTGAGATTTTCAAACCTTCTATTGACACACGCTATTCAGACGAGGATGTAGTCAGTCATGACCAGAACAGCATCCATTCTACACCTATCGACTCATCTGGCAACATTCTTCTTCTTGCCTCAGACATTGATGTCGTGGGCATTGACGAGGCACAGTTCTTGGATGAAGGACTCACTGACATCTGCAACAAATTGGCAAACAACGGTGTACGCGTCATCGTTGCGGGCCTCGACATGGACTTTAAGGGTATTCCTTTCGGTCCAATCCCAGCTCTTTGTGCCATTGCAGATGAGGTAACAAAGGTACATGCACTCTGTGTGAAGTGTGGCGCGTTGGCATACGTTAGTCACCGTCTCATTGCTGACGACCGTCGTGTCATGCTCGGAGAGCAGCAGGAATATGAGCCTCTATGCCGTGACTGCTACAAGAAGGCAACACAGGAAGAAGCAAACAAAAACGTTTAAAAAGACATATGAGACAAACAATTACTTTTGATAAGTTCATACGCTGGGCATTGATAGCACTTGCCGTTTTAGCAGTTGGATTTATCATCAATGCACTATCTGAGGTTCTTTTACCATTCTTTATAGCATGGCTAATAGCCTACCTCCTCTATCCTATCGTGAAGTTTGTACAATATAAACTCCACATTCCAGGCAGAGCTTTGAGCATAATCATCACCTTTATATTGGTTGCAGCACTCTTTACTGCCATCTTCATGTTCATCGTTCCACCAATGATCAATCAGGTTGATAAGTTTATGACGATTGTCAATCGCTATCTACATGAGACGACACATACCAATGACATAGCGACAATGATACAGAAATGGATTAGGGAGAATCAGACAGAAATAGAAAGATTCTTAAAAAGTTCAGACTTCACAAACACGATTAAGACCGCTATGCCGAAGTTATTCTCTGTAATAGGTCAGACGGCAAGTATCGTGATTTCTATCATTGCATCATGTATCACCCTACTCTATACCTTCTTTATCCTGCTTGATTATGAGGTGTTGACTAACAATTGGATTAAGATATTCCCAAAGAACGTACGTCCTTTCTGGGCTGGATTGGCAGAAGATGCAGAGCGAGAATTGAATAATTACATACGTGGACAGGGATTAGTTTCACTCTGTATGGGTATACTCTTCTGCATTGGCTTTACCATTATTGATTTCCCAATGGCTATCGGTATGGGAATCCTTATTGGTATTCTTAACCTCGTCCCTTATCTTCACACCTTTGCACTTATCCCAACAGCTTTCCTTGCATTGCTCAAAGCTGCTGATACAGGACAGAATTTCTGGATTATCTTTGCCTCTGCACTAATTGTATTTGCGGTTGTACAGCTGCTACTGGATATGGTGATAACACCAAAGATTATGGGTAAAGCAATGGGCCTCAACCCTGCTATCCTACTCCTCTCTC
>ERZ1699258.374-NODE-374-length-10182-cov-5.134958_pt1 | contig 10182 bp, 4 predicted proteins | sample MGYA00581520_ERZ1699258 | MGnify/ENA primary metagenome ERZ1699258 (study PRJEB42319, sample SAMD00040322) | human oral metagenome | material: saliva | host: Homo sapiens | study: EMG produced TPA metagenomics assembly of PRJDB4115 data set (Metgenomic analysis of... | reverse complement strand
CTAAAAGGACTCAGTCCTGTGCAATACAGAACTAAATCCTTTGGATAAATTAATTGTCTAACTTTTTGGGGTCAGTACATGGTATCAGCCTCTCTTTTGGTATGGTTATTACTATCTAGAAATAGTAAGGGTTTTGTGCTAGAATAGGAACTACAATTGGGAGGTATTGATAGAAATGAAACTTGCTAAGACAATGAACCTTAACTATTTATGGTTGCTTCTAGGTTCTTATTTTGTGGCCATGATGGTCAATCTATTGAGTTTTTCAACAAAGGAATTGTTTCTAGAACTGGGTAAAGTGGGATGGGGCCATACAGTCCTTGCTTTGCTCATTAGTTATCCTATTCTCTGGTTTTTGACGGAGAGCAAGAAGTATATCTGCATACAAAAATTGAATATCTGGTTCGTGGCAGGTATTCTATTTATTTCTATTCTGAAAAGTCCGAGCCTCTTTATGTCATTGGGCTTAGTTTTGCTTTCACTGGTCTTGTTTCTATATTTTTATTTAGGAAAAGAAACAATCGCTTATATCTTCTTAGCGGTAGATGTCTTGTCTTTTCCGAAATTGTTGCTACAAACCAGTGCCAATCTTCAAGATAAGGAACTGGGAATCTTTACGTTTACGATTTCTGAATCGAAGTTACCCACTTTGATTTGGCCAGTATTAGTAGCTGTCCTCGTTGCCGTCCTGATCGGTTTTCTTCTCTCCAAGGTTTCTTTGGCTAAAGTTAATGAAACCTGGGTTCGAAGACTCACAGTGGTGACAATAATAGGTGGTATTTTCTATGTGCTCTATCTATCGATTGTTGCCTATTATAAGATTAAAGCCAACGCGGTCTCTTCTTTTGATATTGGAATCTTTTCACAGATGTTTGAGAGAATGAGACATGATTTTTCACAAGTTACCACCCTCGAAAGAGATAGGGCCTTATCGCATTTTGGAGTCCATATTTCTCCTATTTATTATTTGATCTTGCCCTTTTATATGCTATTTCCTTATGTGGAAACATTAGATATCGCTCAAACAGTGATTGTCTTTTCTGCAGTTATCCCGCTTTGTTTGATCCTAAAGAAAATACAATTGCCAAAAGTCATGACGCCGCTCGTGCTTGCCCTCTTTTTTGTGACTCCGGTCATGACAACGAGTGGTGGATTCCATTTGCATGAAAATTGTTTTTTGCCTCCATTGATACTTTGGTTGTTCTACAGCCTGATTTCTCAGTGGCGTGGAAGAACTATCTTGTTCACCTTGTTGCTACTTTTTGTGAAAGAGGATGCCTTTGTCTACGTGCTGTCCTTAGGACTTTATTTTACTTTTCAACATCGTTTTACCTTTGAGGCCAAGTTTAAAAAGTGGTTGTATCTCAGCCTGTTTGCCTTACCGATACTTTATTTTGCACTTGCCATGTTCCTCTTAGCAAGATATGGCGAGGGAGCTATGGTTTCTCGATACAATAATCTATTATTGAGTGGCGAAAACGGCCTCTTGATGGTTGTGAAAAATGTAGTCCTAAATCCGCTTTATGTTTTGGGAAGTTTATTTACAGCGAAAAGGCTTGGCTACCTCTTTTTGGTCCTATTTCCTTTTAGCTTTTTACCACTGATTCAGCGACGTTGGTCTACCTATTTTCTGATGCTGCCCCTTTTTCTCATTAATTTGTTGATGGATTGGCCTTACCAATATGATATTGGTTTTCAGTATAGCTATGGTTCGGTTACGCTTCTATTTTTGATGGCCTTATTGTCTATCGATCAATTAAGCAAGAACCAGTTGGCATCAGATAATGTATTGGTGGCTCTATTAGCTTCTTCCATCATTTTTTCAAGCGCCATTCTATATAGTTTCACGCATAATTGGAATTTTGAAATCCAATACTATCAAACACGCAAAGACTATTTTGATGGGCTCGAAAAAACCTTGCAGGCCATCCCTAAAGATAAAGCGGTCTTAGCAGCAGGTGGCTATACGCCAAGTCTTCGCAGTCATGAAAAATTGTATGATATTTTCTACCATAATAACAAAAAGCTTGATTCTAAGATTGACATAGTAGTAGTTCCAAGGGAAATGCAAGAGGAAAAAAATGGCTATTCTGAAACAGCCACTCTAAAACTCTATAAAGAATCAGGGTATAAAGAAAGCAACTTATCTACAAAAGATGTGCTGATTCTGGAAAAATAATTGTTTGAAAGAGGGAGGCTTATTTAGAAAAAATTTACAAGCCCAATAGCCCTTAAATATACAAAAGATGGATTTTTTGTTCAATAATCTTGACTTTCTCACTATGTTTTGCTATATTATATGCGTTGATTTATAAAAAATCAGCCTAGAAAGGGAGAAAAAATGAAAAAGTTAGCAGTTTATTTGTCAATAGTTTGTTCGCTATTGATTGTGTCATTGACACTTTTTTCTAAAACTGTACAGGCGGAAACGTCTAAAAAAGTCGATGTCATCACGGAGATCAAGATCCAAAATAGCAAAGGTGAAGAATTAGCAACCGGTCTAGGTCGTTATGACACTTTCCGTCTGAATGCAAAATTTGCTTTAGAAGGAAAAAATGTTAAAGCAGGGGATACAACTGAAGTCACTATCGATGGACCAATCGATATCAAGTCTCAGGATTTTGAAATCAACGATACAATCACTGGTAAAAAGATTGCCGATGCAAAAGTTGATGCAAAAACTGGTAAGATTGTCTTGACATTCACAGATTTCGCTCAAACGAAAAATGACGTTTCAGGTTCATTCTTCTTCTATGCTGGTGTTAACAAAGATAAATTCCCAAATGATGGTGAAGTTCCTGTTAAGGTTTCTGTTAACGGTAATGTAAAATTCAACGGTAAAGTAACAAGTACAACAGTTGGTGAAGGTAAACGTTACACAATCATCAAATCTGGTTGGGATAATGGAGATCACAAAAACCTTGGATTCCGTATCTCTGTAAACAGAACTAACGAAGCAATCAACAATGCAGTCCTTTCAGATTCAATAACATCAGCAGGGGTTACCTACAAAAAGGATAGTTTCAAAATCTTCAAAGGTACTTGGGAATACGCTAATGGAAAATGGACTCTTAACAATAAACAAGACGTTACGGCTAACTATACTGTAAACGCAACAGATAAGTCATTCTCTATTGACTTTGGTAATATTTCTGCTAACGATCACTTTGCAGTAGAATATGAAGCAGTTGCTAACTATGAAACTGTTGACGGCGAACAAATTAAGAATACAGCGACTATCGCAGGTGACAACAAAAAACCTTACGACTCAAAAAGTAAAGTAGATATTCAAATCGCTGGTGGTGAAGGTATCGGTTACGAATTTAGCATTAAAGTGAAAAAAGTAGACGAAAACGGTGCTCCACTTAAAGGTGCGAAATTCCAAGTTGTTCGTCAGGCAACTGGTGAAGTTATTGGTGAATTCGAATCAGATGCGAACGGTGAATTTACTGTTAAAAACATCTTGCGTGACAAATATATCATCAAAGAAATTTCAGCTCCAGAAGGTTATGACTTGGCAGCAGATACTGTTGTGGAAGCTGGAGAATTTAAAACACCAAAAGCTCCAGTAGAGAAGACGATTGTAGACCAAAAGACAACGACTACAACTACCACAACAACGACAACCACTACAACGACTACTGCGGAGCCAACGACAACCACAACGACTACTGCAGAGCCAACGACAACCACAACGACTACTGCAGAGCCAACAACCACTACAACGACTACTGCAGAGCCAACAACCACTACAACGACTACTGCAGAGCCGACAACAACTACGACTACTGCAGAGCCAACGACTACTTCAACTACAACAACAGAAGAGCCGACGACTACTTCAACTACAACAACAGAAGAGCCAACGACTACTTCAACTACAACAACAGAAGAGCCGACGACTACTACAACCACGACAACAGAAGAGCCGGCGACTACTTCAACCACAACAACAGGAGAGTCAACGACAACGACGACTACTGTAGAGCCAACAACAACTACAACCACAACAACAGGAGAGTCAACGACTACGACGACTACTGTAGAACCAACACCAACCACCACAACAACGACAACTCCAGAGAAACCGGTGACTCCAGGAAGTGAAGAATCAACCACGACGACCACAACTGGAAAACCAGGACCAAAAGGTGGAAACAATGGAGGAGGGCGTAAAGCGCTTCTTCCTAATACAGGTGAAGTTGCAGCAACTGGATTTGTATTCTCAGGAGCCTTTGTGTTAGCAGGTGCAGTCGTATTGAAACGAAAATTGTCTATTAAATAAACAATGAGTTTCTACATAAGGGGAGAGCATGAGCTCTCTCTTTTTTGGGAATGTATTATGGAGAAAAGGGATGAAATTATCAATCTTAATAACCCTCTTGAATGAGGAGCTGGTACTTCCTCAAACCCATCGTGAAATTTCTAATCAGCTTGAGCAAATGCTAGGGAAAGAGCTCTCTGATTATGAAATTCTCTACATCGATGATGGAAGTAGTGACAAGACCTTTGAGTTAATTGAAGAATTTGCAAGAGAAAACGACCGCATCAAATATATCCGTTTCAGTCGAAATTTTGGACGAGAGAGCGGTATCTTGGCTGGTTTTAAATATGCCAGTGGGGATGCGGTGATGGTCATGGACGGGGATCTCCAGCATCCACCATACTTGATTCCCTTATTCTTAGAAGCTTATAATGAGGGCTATGATATTGTTAGTGGCCAACGAACTCGTGAAGGAGAATCTTTTGTAGGAAGTTCCTTTGCACGTTTGTTTTACTTCTTGTCAAATCGTTCCATGGATGTGCATCTAACAGATGGAAAATCTGAATTAAGACTGCTTAGCCGAAAAGCCATGGAAGCCTTTGTGTCAATGCCAGAGTACAATCGCTTTAATAAAGGTTTGTATGAATGGATTGGTTTTAAAGAGAAAGTAATTCCTTATAAGAATGAAACCCGTAAGGCTGGAAAGAGCAAGTTTGGTTTTAAGAAATCTTTGAATTATGCGATTCAAGGAATTATTTCTTTTAATGACCGTCCTCTCCGTGTTTGTATTCAATTCGGTTTCATCTGTTTAGGGCTGGCTCTTTTATATCTAGTTTTTGAGTTGATGAAATATATCTTCGCTGCTGGGAATTATGTGAGTGGTTATTTCACAACGATTGCGGCTATTATATTATTTAGCGGAGTTCAACTCATCTTCATCGGAATTCTTGGAGAGTATATTGGCAAGATCTACTACGAAGTGAAGCGTCGTCCTCATTTCATCATTGAAGAGACCAATATCGAACAAGCGAAGAAAAATCATATCGGCTAAAGAAGATAGGAGAAAACATGTTAATCTGGTTCATGCGTTGGCAAGAGTTTTGGAAAAAACATCCAAAGAAAGTTCTCTATACTGCAAGTGCCCTGCTCCCAATGACCATTATGCTGGTTGTGTGGGCTTTTATAGGGATGTACCCTTTTGGGAGTAAGAGTCTGATGGCTGTTGACTTTGGACAGCAATATATCAGTTTCTTTGGCTTGCTAAAAAATGCCATCTTGACGGGGGATCTATCTAGTTTGAGTTATTCTTTCACCAAGTCTCTTGGTGGAGATATGATCGGTGTGCTCGGCTACTATTTAATGAGTCCCTTCAACATCATCTATATTCTAGCTCCCCTCAAATATTTTGGAGCAGCAGTATTTTTAACTATTTGGCTCAGATACGGGGCAATCGGTCTATCCTTTGCTTTCCTTTTAATCAAGCGCTACAAAGGATTAGAATCTAGAAAATGGTTGGTTCCATTATTCTCGACAGCCTATGCCTTGTCAGGAATGTTGGTTTCTTATCAGATGAACGTCATCTTCTATGATGCCATGATCATGCTTCCTATTGTGATTGTGTATTTGGAAGAATTATTAGATGGGAAATCTCCTTATCGCTATGCTTTTGCTCTGGGATTGACGGTCTTGCTTCAGTTTTATATGGGCTATATGATCTCCATTTTCATCGCTCTGTATGCCTGCTACTATGTATCGCCAAGATTGCTGGTTGAGGGAGATCTAAAGGCAAAGATTAAAAACTTTAGTATCCCTTTATTGCAAGCGGTGATCTATTCGATTATTGGGATTGCAACAGCTTCAGTCTTGCTCTTGCCTGTATTTTTCAACCTGATTGAAAGTAAGGGGCAAGTTGGTGGAGGCATGAGCTTCTCATTTGCCTTCCAAATTAACCCTTTAGATATTCTTTCTAAGTTGGTTGTTGGTGGCTTTGATACGACATCAGGGTGGTCAGCGGGTCCCAACCTTCCCAATATTTATATTGGAGCGCTCGGCTTTCTTGGTTTTATCTTTTATTTCCTATCGCAAAAAGTTGGAAAAGCCAAAAAATGGGCTGCAGGGATTGTTACCCTCATTTTCCTGATTTCCTTTGTCAATGAATTTGTCAGTAAGATATGGCATATGGGACAAAACCCAGCCGGTTTCTTCTTCCGTTTTTCTTGGCTATTTTCATTCTTTATACTAGTCCTAGCTTATCAAGCGATGAAGCAGAAGATCGTTATTTCCAAACGAACTAACTGCATCATCGGCTTGGGCTTGCTCTTGTCGGTGGTTTATCTCTATTTCCATCAGTATAGTTTTATCTCAAAGACCCAACCGCAAGCGATCAGTCGTTTCCTCTCTAAGTTCTCTATTCTAAGTGTTCTGGGAATAGCAGCAGTGACCTGCTTCATCTTCTATGCGTATTGGGAAAAATCTCAGAAGAGCCAATTGGAAAAAATGATTCGAATGGCTCTAGCAGCAGTATTTCTAGTACTAGCTGCCGTCTTATTAAAGACAGGTTATCTCTTGTCGCAAGTGGGGATTACAGCGATGCTCTACTTGAGCATTCTCTTCATCCTAAACTTTAAGATCTCACGTTTGTCCATGATTGTCGTATCTGTGCTGACAATTTTTGAGTTTGGCTATAATGCGTATTTGTCCCAAGTAACATTTGGGTATGATGATGTGCACAAGTTTGCAGATGCGACCGTTTCGGTCAAGCGCGTGACAGACAATATCCAAGAAAATGCAGATCAAAAATTCTATCGGATTGCCACGGATTTTGCCTATTCCAGAACAGTTCCTTCCTTGGTGTCCTATCCGGGTCTAAGTACCTTTAGTTCAAGTTTGGAACGTAGCACCATGGATCACTTTGCTTTCATGGGAGATCTTGGCGTTAATGCGGCGACCCAATATTCAAATGGGACACCTTTGACAGATGCTTTATATGGTGTTCGTTACTTTATGAGTGCCAAGGATTTTGATCCCAAAGATATTGAAGCCAATCCGGATAAGATGTACTTTTATCGATTTACAGACCGCTTTGATCTGCATCGCTATTTCACAGACAAGGTTTATGAGGACAAGCGTTATGTCGTCTATAAGAATCCAAATTCCTTCCCACTTGCATACGGGACTAACAGCCTGGTAAGAAATATTCAATTTGGTGCCAATAATGCCTTTGCTAACCAGAATATCATTTTGAACTCCATGGAGGGGCATCAAAAGGCCAATAATGATACCGTTGAGTACTTTAAACCCTTGGCGTTCAGCTCGATCGAGACAGAAAATGTGATCGAAGAAAAGGTTAATAAGGAAACGGGAGAAGCCATCTATAAGAGAGCGGATTCGTCAAAAGATGCCATTATTCGTTATAAGGTCACTCCACGTACCAATTACACCTATTATTTCTTTACTCCTGTATCTTTGATCCAAAACCAAGATTACTCGGTTTTACTCAATAATAAATGGTTGCTCAATGCTAAAATTTTCACGCAAAGACAAATTTGGCAGTTGACAGATCAAACTGAAAACCAAGAAACCGTTATTGAATTTAGATTTAGAACAGATCACATCGATATGAGCAATGCAGGTGTTTATCGCGCCGACGTTGATCAGATTCAACAGGTATTAGAAAACCGGAAGAAACAAGGTTTACAAGTAACCAAGTTTTCAAATACCCATATTGTTGGCGATGTGTCTATCACAGATGATAGTAACTATATGATGACTTCCATTCCATACAGCGATGGCTGGAAAGTGAAAGTGGATGGGAAGTTTGTCAAAACCGAAAAAGCATGGAATGCATTCTTATCCTTCCCAATCTCAAAGGGAAATCATAAGGTTGAATTCGTCTTTAGACAAAAAGGCGTGATCCTGGGTGCCTTGCTATCTATTGTTTCTGTTGCTTACCTCGTCATTCAAATGAGACGAAGCAGAAGTAATGAAGGACAATAAGGTGTGAGAGTATCAAAAACTGTGATCAACACAAAAAAGGATCGCATCCAATGGGATGCGATCCTTTTTTATATGATCCGCAATGCAAACGATTAGTTATTAGAAATCTTGCGTTTCAAGATGACGGCTCCTGATAGGATAGCAACACCGATCAAGATGACACCAGTAGCGACTGCTTCACCTGTTTTTGGCAGGAATGTCTTGCGACCTCCGTTTGAAGTTGTGGTGCCAGAATCATCTGGGTTACCAGGTTTGGTCGTATTCGTTGTTGGCCCTTCTGGAGTTGTTGTCGTAGTGGTCGTTGGAGTCGGCACTGGTTTTTCAGACGTGGTTGTAGTCGTCGTTGTAGTTGTTGTCGTAGTCGGCGTAGGTTTTGGACCTTCTGTCGTCGTTGTTGTAGTTGTTGGCTCTTGAGTCGTCGTAGTCGTTGTTGTAGGTTCTTCAGTTGTTGTTGAAGTTGTTGTTGACTCTGGAGTTGTTGTAGTGGTAGTAGGTGTAGGTTCCTCAGTTGTTGTCGTAGTCGTTGTTGGCTCTTGAGTCGTCGTAGTAGTTGTTGTCGGCTCTTGAGTCGTTGTAGAGGTTGTTGTCGTAGTAGTAGTTGTAGTGGTTGTCGTAGTCGTTGTCTGTTCTTTTGGATTGACGATCGTCTTCGTAACCTTATGATCCTTACCAAAATCTTCAGCATTTACGACGGTGTCAGCCTCCTTGATCGTATAACCCGCAGGGGCCTCGGTTTCTGTTAAGATGTATTTATCTTTTAAGAGCGCATTAACCGTAATATCTCCGTTCTCATCTGTAACGTATTCCCCAATCACTTGGTTGTTGGCTTGACGAACGATTTTAAACTTAGCTCCAGCAAGTGGCTGACTTTCATCGTTTACCTTGTGGACATGAATTGTAAAGACATAACCGACACCAGATCCTCCTGCGACTTGGACAGCGGCTGTGTTTGTCACATCTTTTGTTTCAAACTGCTTTCCTTTAAGGGTAGCATCGTTTTTAAGAAGTTCCCCGTCTACAGGCTCGTAATTTAAGCGAACATCATAATCAATCCGATATTGATCGTTTTCGCTAATGTCCCCCAGATTGACAACAAAAGATTGACCATCTTCACTGATGGTAACAGGGTGTTGATCCGTTACATCAACACGATTTGAAAAGACCCATTCACCTGCTTCAAATGAGAACTTCCCTTTGATGACTTTGATGCTGTCTTTTACATAGGAAGCATTTGTAAATCTCAAATGATCTTCAATAGTGACTTCTTTGATATTTTGTTTACTTTTATTAACAGAAATAGTATAGGTGACTGTTTTATGGTCGTTGTCATTCACCCAACTAGTTTTTGATAATGGAGTTGGGTTACCGTCTCCGACTCCTTTAAAGGTAACCTTCCCGCCGATCTTGGTTTCTCCATTGACGGTAATTTCAACAGGGACTTCCCCTTGTTGAGGGTGTTTCTTAAAGTCGATCCGCGCATAGAAGAAGAAGGATCCCTGGGTATCTGAGTGTTTTTCGACATAGTCAGTGTAAGTCAATGACAATTTCTTATTGTCTTTGTCAACCGTTGCGTGGGCAATGACCTCATTCGTATTGACATCACGAATTTCAAAACTTTGCGACGTAATGATCAAAGCATCTGGAACGGTGAGATCAGTCGTATCACCTTTTTTGACATTCTTACCAGCTAAGTCGAAATCAGCATTGATACGAAATGTTGCCCATTGTCCTAATTCCCAATCAAGGTTGCCACCTTCATTATTGGTAACTTTGATATTTTTGATTGTATCGACCAATTTTCCGCTTACTGTCACTCCAGGAGTTTCTGCTGAAGTGCGATTCAGACCTAAAGCGAAAAGCATGGCCACTAAACAAAGGACAAATGAGAAAATTTTGATATTCCTATTCTTCATCTTATCTTC
>ERZ1699258.370-NODE-370-length-10293-cov-2.897600_pt1 | contig 10293 bp, 6 predicted proteins | sample MGYA00581520_ERZ1699258 | MGnify/ENA primary metagenome ERZ1699258 (study PRJEB42319, sample SAMD00040322) | human oral metagenome | material: saliva | host: Homo sapiens | study: EMG produced TPA metagenomics assembly of PRJDB4115 data set (Metgenomic analysis of... | reverse complement strand
GCGATCGTCCGTGCCCTGCTCATGCATCCAGAAATTATCCTCTTTGACGAAGTAACTGCTTCACTGGATCCAGAAATGGTGCGTGAGGTTCTAGAACTCATCAATGACTTGGCCCAAGAAGGTCGTACCATGATTTTGGTAACCCATGAAATGCAGTTTGCCCAAGCTATTGCGGACCGCATTATCTTTCTAGACCAAGGAAAAATTGCTGAAGAAGGAACTGCTCAAGAATTCTTCACAAATCCACAAACCAAACGAGCACAAGAATTTTTAAACGTCTTTGACTTTAGCCAGTTTGGCTCATATCTATAATCAATAAAGGAGATTATTATGAAACTACTTAAACCAATTCTAACTGTTTTTGCTTTAGCATTTGCGCTTATCTTCGTCACAGCTTGTAGTTCAGGCGGAAGCTCTGATGCTTCATCTACTAAGGCAACTGCCAAAGCTCGCACCATTGATGAAATTAAGAAAAGTGGCGAACTTCGAATCGCGGTATTTGGAGATAAAAAACCATTTGGTTATGTTGACAACGACGGTTCTTACCAAGGTTATGATATCGAACTAGGTAACCAATTAGCACAAGACCTTGGTGTAAAGGTCAAATACGTTTCTGTCGATGCTGCCAACCGTGCTGAATACTTGATTTCTAACAAGGTTGATATCACCCTTGCAAACTTTACAGTTACAGACGAACGTAAGAAACAAGTTGACTTTGCCCTTCCATACATGAAAGTTTCTCTTGGTGTTGTGTCACCAAAAGATAAAGTTATCAAGGACGTTAAAGAACTTGAAGGCAAAACCTTGATCGTTACAAAAGGAACCACTGCTGAAACTTACTTTGAGAAAAATCACCCAGAAGTAAAACTCCAAAAATACGACCAATATAGCGATGCCTACCAAGCCCTTCTTGACGGACGTGGAGATGCCTTCTCTACTGACAATACTGAAGTCCTAGCTTGGGCTCTTGAAAATAAAGGATTTGAAGTAGGAATTACTTCCCTCGGTAATCCAGATACCATTGCAGCAGCAGTTCAAAAAGGGAACCAAGAATTGTTAGACTTCATCAATAAAGATATTGAAAAATTAGGTAAGGAAAACTTCTTTCACAAGGCCTATGAAAAAACACTTCACCCAACCTACGGTGACGCTGCTAAGGCTGATGACCTTGTTGTTGAAGGTGGAAAAGTCGACTAATACTCTTCGAAAATCTCTTCAAACCGCGTCAACGTCGCCTTGGATTATATATGTGACTGACTTCGTCAGTCTTATCTACAACCTCAAAGCAGTGCTTTGAGCAACCTGCGGCTAGCTTCCTAGTTTGCTCTTTGATTTTCATTGAGTATAACATCCAATAAAATCACAAAACGAAATCAGGTAATCCTAGTGACTACCTGATTTTCTATGTTTTAGGCATTTTGCCAATTTTCTTGGTTTTCTTTAAAGCGTTTTAGAAGGTCGAGTCCTTCTGGGGTGATATATCCTTCTTCTTGGGCTAGGTGGATGAGTTCACTGTAGTTAGAAAGCGTCACAAGTTTGACACCTGCATCTGAGAAGTTCTTATCTGCTTTTGGCAATTGGTAGCTGAAAATCGCTACAACTCCAAGCACATCTGCTCCTTCTCGCTTTGCTGCTGCTACGGCCTCAAGAACAGAACCACCAGTTGAAATCAGGTCTTCAACCACTACCATTTTTTGCCCCTGAGCTACGCGACCTTCGATTTGGTTACCAGCACCGTGATCTTTTGGTTTGCTGCGGATATAGGCAAAGGGTAGATTCATCTTATCAGCGATGATAGCACCATGTGGGATACCTGCAGTCGCTGTTCCTGCAATCACTTCTACCTCTGGGAATTCTGCCTTGATGGCTTCCACAAAACCATTCTCAATCAAGGTACGTGTCTCTGGGTAGGCAAGCGTCACACGGTTGTCCGTATAAATCGGTGACTTGATACCTGATGCCCAAGTGAAGGGCTCTTCTGGTTTGAGGTAAACGGCTTGAATTTTCAATAGATGGCTAGCAATGTCTTTAGCAAGTGTCATGGGATTCTCCTTTGTATTTTAAACTATATTCTTATTTCCAGTCTTGTGTCCATTCATCCTTGATAGCATGATAAGCTGCTACTGGATCAGTGGCTTGAGTGATTGGGCGTCCGACAACGATATAGTCACTACCAATTTGATAGGCATCTGCTGGTGTCATGACTCGTTTTTGGTCCCCTACTGCAGCGCCTGATGGACGAATGCCGGGTGTCAGACAGATAAAGTCTGGACTGGTAGCTTCTTTGATGAGCTTCACTTCCTGAGCTGAACAAACCACACCATCTAATCCCGCTTCAGCAGTTTTCTTGGCATAGTGAATAACCGATTCTTGAAGACTGGTTTGAATATTTTGAAAGTCTCTCATTTGTTCTTCAGAAGTTGAAGTCAACTGGGTAACAGCAATCAATTTGGCTTCTTTTCCAAGACCTTCACGCGCAGCCTTCATCATCTCTACACCACCTGCGGCATGAACATTGGTCATATCAACGCCCAGATGAGACAAGACCTTCATGGCTGATTTGACTGTATTTGGAATATCATGGAGTTTAAGATCCAGAAAGACACTATGTCCCAAACCTTTCAGATAAGAAACAATCTCAGGTCCTGTAGCATAATAGAGTTCCATACCTACCTTTAGATAGAGGCTCTCTCCTGCTGGAAAAAGAGCTAAAAATTGCTTGACTGCCTCAAAACTTGGAAAATCAAGAGCAATAACTGGACGAGATTCGCGCATACTTTTCTCCTTTTACCTTTGTTAGCTAGAGAGCATGAAAAAAGGAACCTGCCTACAGCAAGGTTCCACGAAAAATGGGTAGTCTCCACCCTTTCACCGTCTAACCTTAGCTGCCTCTCTGGACTGCTTTAAAGGTTTTTTACTATTCTATTATTTAAAGCGGTACTTGTCAAGTAAAAACAAGTAACTGAACGAATCATCTGAAACTTAGCGACTCTGTGTTGTTTGAGTCGTCTGTGTTGTTTGATCTTGATTTCCTTGCTCAGCTTGTTTTTTCTTCTCTTCTTCCTGCTTCTTCTTTTCCTCTTCTTTGGCTTTGACTCTTTCGTCATCCAGAGCCTTATCCACTAGACTATAGCTATAGATACCGACCTCCATGTCAATACCACTAGGTACTGTCAACTGTGGTTTTATCTTACTATAGTAGGGTAATTTCTTCCCTAGTTCTGATAATGGCACCAAAATCTCGTCTGTATCATACATGGTAATCTTTAGAAGGTCACTTGTTACCTTACTTGGTGCAAGTTCAATCTTCTCAATCTCTTGCTTAATTTCTGGACTAACTTCATTTAGCTGAGAAATTAGGGTTTTAATCTGTTCCTCATCGTTAAATAAAACAGATATGTATTTCTCAGGTAAGTTGTCAGAACTAACGGCAGTTGATTCAATGCTTCCACTTGATAAGATTGGATAATAGCTATCACCAGAAACAGAGTAGGCTACAATCTCAAATTCCTTCACTTCAATAGTAAAGTGAACTGGGAATTGATAAACTATCTTAGCCGATTCAATCCAGTGATTTGATTTGACCATTTCCGCATGCTTATCTTTATTTAAGAGCAAGCTGATTGTATAGTCACTGTCACGAATGCCAGACGCTTCTCTAACTTGGTCTGCACTTGTCTGAACAGTACCCGTAACCTCAATATGTTTCATTGTAGCTAGAGGGCTTAGAAGATAAATAGACAAGAATAAGATTATAAAACTTGGGACGAGGATTGTAACTGCTCGCCAGATATGTATAGAAGGAATGGCCGGTTTTGGAGGTTTACTCTTGGTTTTTACCTTTTTCTGTTTCTTAACCTTTTCGTCAGCTTTTTCTTTCTCTACTTGATCCTGACTCTTAGAGTCTTCTTGAGGAGTTTCCTCCGAATCTTTCTCTTCATTTGAAGTCTCATCGCTAGTATCCGAATCCTTCTCTTCAGATTTTTCGGATTCTTGGTCTACTTCATCAGAACTTACAGATTCCTCTTCCGTTTTTTTACTCAAATACTCTTGGTTTTGTTTCTGCCATTCTGACAATTCTTGAGTATTTTCAGAAGCAGACTTTGCTGCTTGTTCTTCTTTTTCACGAGCTTCTTCCGCAGCTCGTTTTGCTTCTTCTTCAGCCTTTTTTTGAAGATATTCTTGATTTCGTTTTTGCCACTCTGACAATTCCTTGCCTTGAGTGTCCTGATTCTTTTTATCCTTTGACATCAATTTTCCTTATGATAAATCTTTTTTTAGTAGCTCATAAAAATCTGCCACAGATTTTAATTCCTGAGAATTCTTCATCGTGTTTTGATAGATCTCTTTGTTGGTCAAAAGTTGATTTACTTTTTCTTCCAAAGTAGACAAGGTCAAGTCACTCTCTTGCAACTCCTCAGCATAGCCTTTCTTCACAAAATAGGCTGCATTTTCAATCTGATCTCCACGGCTAGCTTCACGACCCAGTGGCACAATGACGTGCAATTTAGCCATAGCAAGGAGTTCAAAAATAGTATTGGCACCACCACGAGTGATGACCACATCAGCCAGATTCATGAGTGGTTGATAGAGTTCCGTCGCATAGTCAACACGGTAGAGGTTTGAACTTAGTTCATTTAAACTAGCATCTCCTGTCAGGTTGATGATATTATAGCGACTAGTCAGCTCTTCCTTGTGGTCTGTAACTAGTTGGTTAAAGACACGCGCCCCAGCAGAACCTCCAACAAAGAGAAGAGTTGGTAACTTGTCGTTGAAAGAAGTTCGGATATCCACCATTTCTTCAGGTTCTTCCATAACTGGACCAGAAACCTTGGTCACAGCTCCTACATGTTCTACCTTAGTGAGACTAGACGCTTGCTCGAAAGTAGAGTACATCTTAGTCGCAAACTTATAGGCAATTTTATTGGCCAATCCCATAGAGAGATCAGACTCGTGGATGAAGACTGGTACTCTGCATACTCGCGCTGCGATAACAGGCGGAACAGATACAAATCCACCCTTAGAAAAGAGGGCTTGTGGACGAACTCGAAGCATGATAAAGAGCGATTGAAGAATTCCAAAAGCAACCTTAAAGACATCAATCATATTTTGCCATGAGAAATATCGACGTAATTTCCCTGTTGCAATCGAATGGAAGGTGACATCTAAACCTGACTTGAGAATTTCATGATGCTCAATCCCATTTTTATCACCAATATAGTGGACTTCCCAGCCATCTTCGATGAACTTAGGCATTAACAAAAGGTTGAGGGTAACGTGTCCAACCGTTCCCCCACCAGTAAATACTATTTTTTTCATATTATCCCTTTAACTCCGCTACAGTGTCGATGAAAAGATCTCCACGTACTTCAAAGTTAGCATACATATCCCAGCTTGCATTGGCAGGACTGAGGAGAACAACATCTCCTTCTTCTGCAAGTTCAGAAGCCTTACGAGTCGCATCTGCAATATCAGTCGCGTCGACATAAGCCACACCAGCTTTATCCGCTGCACGTTTGACACGTTCTGCAGATTGACCGAGGATGACCATTTTCTTAAGTCCAGTAATATCAGGAACCAATTCGTCAAACTCATTGCCACGGTCCAACCCACCAGCAATCAAGATAACCTTGCTATTATCAAATCCTGACAAGGCTTTTTGAGTTGCTAAGATATTGGTTGACTTACTATCGTTATAAAATTTAACGCCATTGATTTGGTCTACAAACTGGAGACGGTGTTTAACTCCACCAAAGGCTGACAAGGTTTCCTTGATGGTTTCATTATCAACGCCACGCAGTTTAGCAACGGCAATGGTTGCAAGAGCATTTTCCACATTGTGGCTACCTGGAACACCGATTTCATCAGCTGCCATGACCTTTTCACCACGGAAGTAGAGAAGACCATCTTCAAGATAAGCTCCGTCAACCTTTTCAAGTGTTGAGAATGGTACTACAGTCGCATTTGTCTTTGTCGCAAGTTCTTTAGCTAATTCCTGGTTGAAGTTCAATACTAGGTAATCAACTGCTGTCATATTGTTTTGGATATTCCACTTAGCTGCCACATAGTCTTCAAAAGAACCGTGATAGTCAATATGCGTTGGCATAAGGTTGGTGATAACAGCAATTTCAGGATGGAATTCCCGGATTCCCATTAATTGGAAAGAAGAAAGTTCCATGACAAGGGTATCCTTATCTGTAGCAGTTTGGGCTACCTGACTAGCAGGATAACCGATGTTACCTGATAAGAGGCCATTTTGCCCAGCCGCAGTCAGAACTTCTCCAATCATGGTTGTCGTCGTTGTCTTCCCATTTGAACCAGTTATACCGATGATTGGTGCTTCTGAAATCAAGTAGGCCAACTCAACTTCAGTCAATACTGGAATCCCTTTTTCTAGTGCTTTTTCAATCATCGGATTGCTATAAGGAATTCCTGGATTTTTTACCATCAAGGCAAAATCTTCATCCAATAATTCCAAAGGATGTCCACCAGTGACAACCTTGATGCCCTCTTCTAAAAGGCTCTGAGCTGCTGGATTTTCCTCAAAAGGTTTACCATCATTAACCGTTACGATGGCACCTAGCTTGTCTAAGAGACGAGCTGCAGATTCACCAGATTTGGCCAAACCTAGGACTAATACTTTCTTATTTTTAAATTGATCAATTCGTTTCATATCTAGAACTCCATTTCTACTCTTACTATTTTACCATTTTTATGAAAATAAAAAAGCCACAAAGGGCTTTCTTATTTGTTTTTTGTTATTTGAAAACTCAATTATCAAGTTTCGCATCTTTGTTAAGGATTCTTTCTACCAAGAAACATAAAAAAGCGGACAAGATCTAGTTCTGTTTCTTGAAACTAGTTTGTCCACTTTTTATAGTTGAGATTGTTTTCTTGTCCAATCTCTATAATCTAAATACTGTCAGATTATTTTATTCTTCGTCTTTCTTCTTTCCCATTGCAAAGAGTCCAAGAAGCGCTCCCACAACACCTGCTGTTGCAAGGGTTGCATTTTCCTTAGTACCTGTTTCAGGGAGAATATGTTGACGACTTGCAGGCGCCTGGTAAGTCTTGTCTTGTGACATAGCGAGGGCTACAAGAGATTGATTATCTTTGTACTCCGGTACTTCATTGACCGCTGCTTCGGCTGCGTTCACGCCACCAGTATATTCTGGAACTTCGTTCACCGCTGCTTCGACTGCATTGGCTCCACCTTTGTACTCTGGCACATCGTTAACCGCTGCTTCGACTGCATTCACACCACCAGTGTATTCTGGAACTTCGTGAACTGCTGGTTCGACTACATTCGCTCCTAAAGTATGTTCTGGTACTTCGTGAACTGCTGCTTCAACTCCATTCACGCCACCTGTGAACTCTGGAACTTCATGTACTGCTGGTTCTTCTCCATTCACGCCTCCAGTGTATTCTGGAATTTCGTGAACTGCTGGTTCTTCTCCATTCACACCGCCTGTGAACTCTGGAACTTCGTGTACAGCTGGTTCTGTCTTGGCGCTTTCAGCATCTGCCTTAGTCAATTGAATGCGGTATTCCTTAATATGTTTACCACTTTCTGAAACAAGATGAATCAAGACTGGAAGTTTATCATCACCACTATCAACAATAGTTGCTGCTACGTTTTCGCCAGCTTCTACTGTTACTTGAGGACGATTTCCACTGTAGGTTACTTGGTAATCCACACGATCTTCAGAGAAGTCAGCAATCTCTTTACCATCCACAAGAAGTTTTGCAGCTGTACTATCCTTAGGTTCTTCACTTGGAGCGATGAAGGCCATTTCTGTAATAGCTACACCCTTGGTATCTGCTTTTCTTTCCATGCGCCATCTCATCGCCTTAGCTTTGACTGGAGCAAAGGTTACATGGATATCAGTACCTGCTTGAATCTCTTGATCCGCACGGTATTCAACTTTCTCCCAGTTAGAAGGAGTGTTGAATGGATGTTCTGGATCGTATGGTTGGTAGTTAGAGTAGTATTCTGGTGAGTCAAATTCTGGTCCCACATAGCGCTCTAAGACTAGTTTAGAAGGTGCATCTGTACCACCATCTGAGAAGAATCGAATGCTTCCTTCAGCGACTGTACGTTCAACAATCTTGCCAGCTTCTCTAAAGATAACCCCTACTGAAACTTCTGGATTATCAGATGGAGTTGGAGACCAGTTGGTCCAACGACGGGTTTCATCATCTGAACCATCGTTAACATAATCTACACGGTCATGAGAGTTTGGATCAATATCGTTAGTTGCTGAGGCAAATGAACGGTTGCTATCGTCATCGAAGTCTGGGTTGTCTGAAAGATTTTCTCCGAGTTTGTCTGTTACACGAACAGCTACTTCAGCAGTTAAATCAGTACCCAAAACGCGACCATGAACTGTAAATTCACCTGCTTTTGTTAGATTTTCTGCTGGAACTGCTTCCCAGTCAACAGCCAAGTCCTTGACTTCATAGTCAGATTTTCCTGTGAAGTAAACAGGAACTTTTGCTGGTAACTCAAGGGTTTGTCCTTTAGCAACCAAGCGAGATGATTTGGCAACAGCAACAGGTTTACTTGCGAGCAAATCTTTATCATTTGTGAAGTGTAGACGATATTCACCCAGGATATCACCGTTTTCAGCCTTGACAATAACACGAACTGGATCTCCTTCACCTACGCTTGGTACAACTGTTGCAATACCATTTTCAGTGACACTTGCTGTAACAGCTGGAGCTTTTCCTTGGCTTGCTTCTAGATAGTAGTCAGTCAAGCCTGGGTTAAAGTTTGGCAAATCTTTTCCATCTACTTGGATTTGTGCTTGAGCTTTCTTAGCTGCAGCTACTTGTTTAGAGAAGATTTGCATTTCTGTAATAGAAGTACCCCATTTACCATCTGGTCTAACCATGCGGATACGAACTGCGTAAGTGTTGACTTTATCAAAGCTAAAGTGAGTCATTTCTCCAGCTCTCACTTGATCTGGAGCTTTAAGATTTGTCACTTGTTTCCAGTTATTGTCATCGTTAAAGACGTGGTCTTCACTAGCTACAAAGCTTGGATTTTTAGGAACTGTTGGAACATCTTTTCCTACATAGTATTCGATGACATAAGACTTAGGTGCACCAACACCGTGGTCTTCGTGGAAGGCAACATTGAGATTGTCAACCGAACGTTTAGACAGGATACCAGAATCACCAAAGAGGATTCCCACTGATGCTTCACTTGTACGGTTCCAGTTTGTCCAGCGGTTTGCTGGTTGATCATTAAATGAGATTAGTTTGTCATTGACATTGGCTACTGAGTCACTTGGATTTGAGTCTGATGCAAAGGCAAGTGGCAATTCTGAACCAGTCCACTGGTCAGAAATATTAGCACCAGTTTCTGTCTGAGCAGACACACGAACATGAAGTTTAGTTGGTAGTTGAGTACCTTCGACATGTCCTGTCACAGTAAACTTGCCTTCTTGTGCGTATTGGCTTGGTTCAATAGCGTCCCAAGTTACTTTAGCTGAAGAGACTTGGCCATTTGAGTGGTAAGTACGAACGCTCTCTGGTAGTTGAGGAGCTTCTGCAACTGGAGTAGTTACGCTCACTTCTTCGACAGCAATGATACCTTCGACAGATACCTTAGCATGAGCTTCTTTCTCGATTCCTTCAACTTTACCTAGGACTTCAAAACTATGGTATTTAGCAAGGTCTTCCTTAGCAACTGCTTGCCAAGTCACCTTGTGAACTTTTGGAAATCCTTTATCGTACTCTACGGTTACAGTATCAGGGAGACTTGGTTCTTGGTTCAAACCTGTCACGACGCTAACTGGACGAATGGCTTGGACGACTTTGTTTTCAGTATTTGCTTGAATGTTCAAGTCAATCTGACCTTCAGCTCCTTCAAATTGAGCTTTCAGAGTTACTTGACCAGGTTTGTGCAATTCAAGCATACCTTTACGAACAGCTACGTCTCCTTCACCTGATGTAGAGAAGGTTACCTTGTCGGCTTTCAAGACTGCCTGAGTACCATCTTGATAGTGAGCAAATACCTTGATACCAACTGTTTGGTCTTCTTTCAGAGCATCTGCATTTTCAACTTCAAGGCTCAAACGTTCAATCTGCGGAGCTTCTTGTAAGAATTGGATAGCATACGTTTGAAGAGCTCCACCATCATTTGGTTGAACATAAATGCTTGCACGCATACCATTTGCTTCGTTAGCTTGAATAACTGTTACTTGAGCATTTTCAGCTAAAGCATTGACTTCAGGTAAAGCAGTTCCATAAGCAAGTTTATGGTATAGAACTGGATGGTCAGTTGAG
>ERZ1699258.369-NODE-369-length-10299-cov-2.951239_pt1 | contig 10299 bp, 8 predicted proteins | sample MGYA00581520_ERZ1699258 | MGnify/ENA primary metagenome ERZ1699258 (study PRJEB42319, sample SAMD00040322) | human oral metagenome | material: saliva | host: Homo sapiens | study: EMG produced TPA metagenomics assembly of PRJDB4115 data set (Metgenomic analysis of... | reverse complement strand
ACACCAGTTATGGTTGATATCCAAGAAGACCATTTCGAAATGAATTATGATGCGTTAGCCGAAGCTATCACTGAAAAAACAAAAGTGGTTATTCCTGTTGAATTAGCAGGGGTTCCATGTGACTATCGTCGTATTTTCCAAGTAGTAGAATCAAAACGTGGCTTATTCCAACCGTCTACAAACTTACAACGTCACTTCAATCGTATCGTTGTTGTTTCTGACTGTGCACATGCGATTGGAACAACTCGTGACGGAGTTTCTGTTGCAAAAATCGCGGACTTTGCATCATTCTCATTCCATGCGGTGAAGAATTTAACGACTGCAGAAGGTGGATGTATTACATGGAATCCAGCAAACGAATTGGATTCTGAAGCGATGTATAAAGAGTTCCAAGTGTACTCATTACACGGACAAACAAAAGACGCTTTAGCAAAAATCAAACCGGGTTCTTGGGAATACGATATTGTCATTCCTGGGTTCAAATGCAATATGCCAGATATTATGGCTGCAATCGGTTTAGCGCAATTAGAACGTTACCCACAATTATTGGAACGTAGAAAAGAAATTGTACGTCGCCTTGATAAAGGATTATCTGTGGATAAACGTATCCAAGTTTTACCTCACGAAGGTAAAGATTATGAATCTTCACGTCACTTATATATCACTCGTGTTCAAGGCGCAAGCTATGATCAACGTGGAGAAATTATTACAAAAATGGCGGAACGTGGCGTTTCATGTAACGTTCACTACAAACCACTTCCATTATTAACGGCTTATCAAAATATGGGATTCCGTATGGAAGATTATCCAAATGCTTACCGCTTCTTTGAAAATGAAGTGACTCTACCATTGCATGGATTACTTAGCGATGAAGATGTGGATTACATTGTTCAAAATTATTTAGAAGTGATTCAAGAAGTACTTGGATAGTCAGGAGAGGATATTTAAATGAATAATCGATTAAAAATTTTATTATTATTCATCGTTGACTCGCTACTTGTTGTTGGATCAGTATTTTTAGGATTTCGATTAGTAACAGAAGGATTAATTCGTAATATTCACGGATTAACGATTACAGCGATTTTATCGTTAGTAGTTTATTATGTTTTCTCATATTTCTTCAATCTTTATTGGAGAGATTGGGAATACGCTAGTGTGTACGAAGTAATTACTGTCGTAAAATGTGTGTCAGCAACCGTCATCGTTTCAACGATTTCAGGGCTAGCGTTCTTCGATACAAAAGTAACTTGGCAATTCCTAATTGTCTGCTGGTTATTACTTGTAATTTCGATTGGTGGAGTACGTTTATCAATGCGTGTCTTCCGTGAATTCTTTGCGGATAGTAGCGTCATGGAAAATGCAAAACCAACATTAATCGTTGGGGCTGGTGCTGCTGGAACATTATTAGTTCGTCAAATGTTAATGCACCCAGCAATGCGTATGGATCCAATTGCCTTTGTCGATGATGATCCAGACAAACTACGAAAAGATATTTATGGAGTTCGTATTTTAGGAGCTATCAAAGATATCGAACGCATTGTAGATACGATGGGGATTACTAAAGTCGTTATTGCGATGCCATCACTTCCGATTAAGAAATTAAACGAAGTGTATGATGTTGCTCGCAAAACAGGTGCTGAATGTGTAATCTTACCAAATATTGACGATGTCATGAGCGGGAACTTACACGTACAACAACTAAGAAATGTTGAAATTGAAGACTTATTAGGTCGTGATCCAGTTCATTTGGATCAAACGATGATTGAAAAACAACTTCGTGGCAAGAAGATTCTTGTAACGGGTGCAGGTGGTTCAATCGGTTCAGAAATTTGCCGTCAAGTGGCTAAATTCAAACCAAAAGAAATCGTTATTTTAGGGCATGGTGAAAATAGTATTTATCAACTGAATATGGAATTAGTTGGTAAATATTCTCAACACTTCACGATTACACCGGTGATTGCCGATGTGCAAGACCGCAAACGTATCTTTGAAGTAATGGATAAATATAAACCAGATGTAGTTTACCATGCTGCAGCGCATAAACACGTACCTTTAATGGAATTGAACCCTCGTGAAGCAGTGAAAAACAATATTCTTGGCACAAGAAATGTTGCTGAAGCAGCAAGTCATGCACGCGTAAAAGCGTTCGTAATGGTATCAACTGATAAAGCAGTTAACCCACCAAATATTATGGGAGCTACAAAACGTCTTTGCGAAATGATTGTGCAAGACATGGCGACACGTAGCGAGTATACAAAATTCGTTGCGGTTCGTTTCGGGAATGTATTAGGGTCACGTGGTTCAGTCATTCCGCTCTTCAAGAAGCAAATTGCTGAAGGGGGACCAATTACAGTGACTCACCCGGATATCGTACGTTACTTTATGACAATTCCGGAAGCTGCTCAATTAGTTATTCAAGCTGGAGCACTTGCACGAGGCGGGGAAATCTTCGTACTCGATATGGGACAACCAGTGAAGATTGTGGACTTAGCGAAGAACTTAATTCGTCTTTCAGGATATGATGAAGGCGATATTGAGATTAAATTCACAGGGTTACGCCCTGGAGAAAAGATGTATGAGGAGTTACTGAACGAAGGAGAAGTAAATCCAAAACAAGTCTTTCCTAAGATTCATATTGGAATTGCGGACAATTCTAAGATTAATCGCGTGTATAATTTCATTGAAAACTTCGAGAGCTATACAGATCAACAATTACATGATGAATTGATTGATATTGCGAATAAAAAGAAATAGATTAATGGGTCGATGATTTCATCGACCTTTTTTTGATGATATTTCTGTTTTTATAAAAAGAACTATTTTATAATGAACTGAGAATAAAAAATAGGAGATTATTTATGAAAGTCAGTATTATAATTACCGCAAGAAATGAAGAAAAATACTTACCAATGCTATTTGAAGATATTCTAAACCAAACATTCCCACTTCAAAATATTGAAGTGGTGTTGATGGATTCAAACTCAACAGATAACACTAGGTTAGTGATGGAAGAATTTAAAAAAAATAACGAAACCTTGAGTGTTCAAATCGTTACAAACGAGCGCCAAATCCAGGCTGCAGGATTTAACGAAGGGGTTAAACATGCAACTGGGGATGTTGTTTTAAAAATCGATGCCCATTCTCGAATTCCAGCAGACTTTGTTCAAAAAAATGTAGATGAAATCTTAGCGGGGGCTTATGTTTGTGGAGGAAATAGACCGACTATTGTGGACTCAGCTGATGATTTTTCAAAGACTCTACATATCGTAGAAGAGTCAGCTCTTGGAAGCAGTATTGCGAATTATAGGAAATCAGATGTGAAAAGAAAAGTGAACTCTATTTTCCATGGGATGTATCGAAAAGAAGTTTTTGACAAAGTAGGACTAGCTGATGAAAGATTGTTGCGTACTGAGGATAACGAGTTTCATTACAGAGTGCGCAAAGCGGGATATGATATTATTTTTAACCCTGAAATTGAATCATACCAATATATTCGTCCAACTTTTACGAAGATGATTCAACAAAAATTTGCAAACGGATATTGGATTGGATTGACTTCACATGTTTGCCGTGATTGCTTATCTTTATTCCACTTTGGCCCAGGTGTATTTGTAGCGACTTTACTTGTATTAATGATGCTCACGCCAGTCAGTTTTGTACCACTTTTAACTGTAGTATTCCTATATTTGTTAGCGGTGCTGGGGTTGTCTATTTTTGAAATTTCTAAGCAAAAATTCAACCCAACATTACTACTAATCCCATTCATTATGATTGCGATTCACTTCGCCTATGGTGTTGGAACAATTAAGGGATGGATCTTTGGTTTTGAATTTAAAAAAGAATATTTTGGTGAAGAAGAAAAATCTTAAAATTACTATAAATACTCATGAATTCAAGGAAATCTATGATATAATAAACTGATTGTATAGTTATTGGAGTGGAATGAATGAGAGTAAATGAAGAAAAATTATCAAATAGAAGAAAACAAAGAAAAAATAAAAAAATAAGAAAAGTTATTTTAACGGTCTTGCTGGCGTTGGGCGCTGTGATTATTGCAGGTGCAGCTTATGCATGGAGTCGAATTTCTCAAGCGGAAGATGCAATCCATCAAAAAGTAGAGACCGTCCAATTACGTGAGAAAGAATTAACAGACGATAGCAGCTTTTCGGTTCTTCTATTAGGGATTGATAATGGAGCTTATGGTCGTGATACGGAAGTAGGGCGTTCAGATACGATGCTTCTTGTGACTGTAAATCCAAAACAAAAGAAAACAACGATGATTAGTATTCCTCGTGATTCTTATACTGAAATTATCGGTTATGGTACTTTTGATAAAATCAACCATGCATATGCCTTTGGTAAAGAACAATTTTCAATTAATAGTGTACAAAATATGCTTAACGTCCCAATTGACTACTATGTAACAGTAGATATGGGTGGATTGATGGGCCTTGTTGATGCAGTGGGTGGATTAGAGATTACCCCAGCGTTAACATTTACGTATGAGGATGAGTCCTTTACTGAAGGTGTCACACGCCATGTAGACGGGGAGGCAGCTCTGCGCTATGCACGTATGCGTTATGATGACCCTGAAGGAGACACAGGTCGTCAAAAACGTCAACAATACGTAATTCAAAAATTAGTTGAAAAATTATTGACTTTAGATTCAGTGACTAAATACGAACAGATTCTAAAAACATTAGAAAATTCTGTCAAAACAAATTTCACTGTAGAAAAATTATTCCAAATTGCTCAAACGCATAAAGAAGCTCTCCAACATTTTGAGTCAGATACGATTAATGGGGATGGAGCGATGATTAATGGCGTTTATTATTTTGTCATTCCAGAAGCTGAGAAGATTCGCGTTTCGAATGTCATCAGAAAGTCACTTGATTTAGAAGAGATTACTGAATTAAAACATATTGAAACGAAAGAAACACAGTCATCAGTGAATATCGAGCAAAATGCTCCTCAAAATAATTCAAATGTACAAGAACAAGGCGATACTTACGTAGAACCAAATGTAACGCCAAATTATAACAATAGTTACAATAATAACAATTACAACAATAACAATAGCAACAGTAATGATGATGACGACTATGTTGCACCGACAAATCCATCTAATAATGGTGGCGGAAGTAGTGCGGTGACACCAACTGCACCAGCAACACAGACGCCACAAGTGACGGCTGCTCCAGAGCAACCACAGCCTGTACAACCAACGCAATCAGCTCCTGCAACGCAAGAGCCTGTTGCACCAACTCAGCCTACACAAAAACAAAACCCTTAAAAGTATTGGAGTGTAAATATGAACGAATCAAATGAATGGACCCGAAAAGGGAGACGTCAAGAAAAGAAAAAGAAACGTGGACGTATTGGTTTTATTTTAATCCTTTTACTCGCGATTATTGCAGTAGCGGGAACTTACTATGCAAGCCGAATTAACCATACGATTAACACAATCACTCAAGATGTTGGAAACCGTACGGAACAAGAAGCAAACGAGATTATTAAAAACGCAAAACCAATTAACATTCTATTATTGGGGATTGATAATGGAGCATATGGACGTGAAGAAGAAGACGGCCGCTCAGATACAATGTTATTGTTGACAGTTAATCCATCAACAAAAAAATCTCAACTACTCAGCTTACCTCGTGATACTTATACAGAAATCGTAGGAACAGGTAGCTATGATAAACTGAACCACGCCTTTGCTTATGGAAAGGCTCCAATGGTTATTAATTCAGTTGAGAAGATGTTAGATACAACGATTGACTTCTATGTGCAAATTAACATGGGAGGCTTAATGGAATTCGTGGATGCTGTGGGTGGAATTGAAGTGACAAGCCCGCTAACTTTTACTTATGAAGGACGTTCTTTCGTTGAAGGAAAAACAGAACTGCTTGATGGTGAAAGTGCCTTACGTTTTGCACGTATGCGTTACGACGATCCAGAAGGAGATACAGGTCGTCAAAAACGTCAACGTATAGTTATCGAGGAACTTGTTAAAAAATTGATGACTTTTAATTCTGTTACAAACTTCGAGCAATTAATGAATGCGGTAAGTAAGAACGTGAAAACAGACTTGCCAATTGGACAAGTGATGGCCCTTAAAAACACTTATGGTCCTGCTATCACAGGAAATAATTTAACACAAACCTTTATCGAAGAAAGACAGTTATTATTAACAAACAATGCAGGAGAGCAAATCTATTACTCATATGCAACGGATGAGGTGTTGCTTGGAGTAAGCAATTCAATCCGTAAGTTAATGGGACAACCAACTGTTCAAACTTATCCATTACTACAACAAAGAGAAGATTTATATTATTTAACAACTCCGTAATAGGAAAATAAGAGGTGTATAAAATGATTTATGCTGGGATTTTAGCCGGTGGAACCGGAACTCGTATGGGAATTCAAGAAATGCCAAAACAATTTCTACCATTAGGGAATAAACCAATTATTATTCACACAGTTGAAAAATTCTTGTTTGTTCCAGACGTAGATGTTGTCTATGTAGCTGTTCATGCTAATTGGGTGAGCTACTTTAATGATTTATTAGATAAACATATTTTGACGAATAAAGACAAAATTCGTGTCGTTAGCGGTGGTGGGAATCGTAATGATAGTATTTTAAGTATTATCGCAGATATCAAAAATAGCGGATCATTTTCACCTGAAGATGTGTTGATTACACATGATGCGGTGCGTCCGTTTGTTTCATATCGCATGATTGTTGATAATATCGAAGCGATGAAACAATATGATGTAGCAGATACTGTAGTGATGGCTAATGATACAATCGTTGAATCTGTAGATGGAAAAGTTATTTCTTCTATTCCAAACAGAACACATATGTATCAAGGACAAACACCTCAAACATTTAAAATTCAAGCCTTTACTGACTTGTATGATAGCCTTACAGATGATGTCAAAGAAATCTTGACCGATGCTTGTAAAGTATTCGTGGTCAATGATGTCAAAGTAGCTCTTGTCGAGGGCGAATACTCAAACATTAAAATCACAACAGTAACAGATTTGAAAATTGCGCAAGCGATGTTAGGAGAGATTTAAAATGATTAATCGAGTGTATCAACTCATTCGTCCATCGTTTTTCTCAATTAAATATGAAGATGTGTCTTTCTATGAAGAAGATACTGTGGTGGTACGACCAAACTATTTAGCTTTGTGTCATGCTGACCAACGTTACTTCCAAGGAACACGTCCCGCTAAAATTTTGCAGAAGAAATTACCAATGGCATTGATTCATGAATGTTGTGGAATCGTCGTTGCGGACCCAACAGGAACATATAAGCCAGGAGACCATGTGGTGATGATTCCAAACCAACCACCACGTGATTTTGACCAGGAGACAGAGTTCTATGAGAACTATGTGAATGGAACATACTTCCGTTCAAGTGGCCACGATGGATTCATGCGCGAATTCGTGACAATTCCAATCGACCGTGTTGTGAAATACGAAGATGTGCCAGATAAAGTCGCTGCTATTTCTGAATTCGTTTCAGTTGGGGTTCACGGATTACGTCGTTTTGACAAAGTGGCTCATAGCCGTCGTAATCGTATCGTGGTTTGGGGTTCAGGAAGTTTAGCATACGTTGTAGCAACAATTGCCAAAGCGAAATTCCCAGAGTCAACGATTATTATTGTAGGTAAAGATCCTGAAAAATTACGTCTATTCTCATTCGTAGATGAAGTATATGATGTGAGCAATCTTCCAGAAGACTTTACATTCGATCATGCGATTGAATGCGTGGGCGGAAGCGGAACTCAAGATGCGTATCGCGAAATCATCCGTCATATTCAACCTCAAGGTACGGTTGTTATGATGGGGGTTAGTGAGTTTGAAGTACCATTAAACACACGTGACATTCTTGAAAAAGGATTGACTTGGGTCGGTAGCTCTCGTTCAGGTCGTAAGGACTTTGAAGAGGCTGTTCAATTCATGGCAGATCCAAAAGTGCATGCACGTTTGAACTTAATTATTTTTGAATCAAATCCAATTCAAGAAATGAAAGATATTTATCATTTCTTCGAGGAAGACAAATTAACGCCATTTAAAACAGTGGCTAAATGGGATATTTAGAAAGTGAGGAAAACATGGAACCATTACAAGAGAAATGTTTAGAAATGGCTGAATACTTTGTGTCATTTTGTAAGCAACATGAATTATTATGTTATTTATGCGGTGGTGGGGCCATTGGAGCACTTCGCCATAAAGGCTTTATCCCTTGGGATGATGATTTAGATTTCTTTATGCCACGAAAAGATTATGAGAAATTAATCGAATTATGGCCAAAAGAAGCAGACGCGCGTTACGTGATGTCAAACAGTGACGAACATTACTTAGACCGTAATTTGTTTGTGACAATTCGTGATAAAGAAACGACTTGCGTGAAACCTTATCAAGCGGACTTAGACGTACCGCATGGTTTAGCAATTGATATTCTGCCGCTAGATTATTATCCAAAATCAGAATCAGCACGTAAGAAACAAGTTCGTTGGGCGTTGATTTACTCATTGTTCCGCGCGCAAACAATTCCTGAAAAACATGGTGGATTGATGAAATGGGGAAGCTTATTCTTATTAGGGATCGTCCCAACTCGTTCATTACGCTATAAAATTTGGAGCAAGGCGCAGCGCGAGATGACAAAGTACACGCGTGAAGAAAGTGATGGAATCACAGAACTTTGTGCAGGACCTGGATATATGAAAAATAAATATCCAATCGAAAGCTTTGAATCAGCGTTATTTGTACCATTTGAACAAACGGAAATGCCAATTCCAGTTGGATACGATGCTTACTTAAAAACAGCATTTGGTGATTATATGACACCACCTCCAGCAGATAAACAAGTTGCACATCATGATGCATTATTTGTCGATCTTGAAAATGGATACGAGAAGTATAAAGGGGAGTATTATGGGAAATAAGAAAAAAGTTCTCGTTTATTTATGGTCCTTTTCTCTTGGAGGAGGAGCTGAAAAAATCCTCTCAACTATCGTTAACCATCTAGATTTAGAAAAATATGACGTTGATATTTTAGAAATCGAGCACTTTGATAAGGGGTATGAACCCGTGCCAGAAGGAGTTCGAATTCTAAAACCGTATAAGGCAAAGAAACACTCTCGCGTCGTTGAAGCATTACTTTGGAGAGCAAGAATTTGGTTTCCAGACCTTGTTCGCAATCATCTGATTAAAGATGAGTACGACGTTGAAATTTCGTTTACCATTATGAATCCAGCGTTTCCTTTCTCAAAACGACCAGAAGTGAAGAAGGTTGCATGGATCCATGGTAGCATCGAGGAATTCTTAAAACCTGAGAATGCTGCTTACCGAGAAAATCATCGTCAACATTTAAAAACTGCTAATAACATCGTTGCAATCTCTAAGAAAACAAGAGAGTCGATTGAAACTGTCTATCCAGAGTTTAAAGAGAAGATTGTGACGATTTATAATGGATATAACTTTGATGAAATCGTTCGAAAGTCTAATGAGCCTTATGAAGAAATTGTCGAGGAAAATAGTATTGCAGTCATTGGTCGCTTAGAATCAAAGAAAGGGACTGATAGAGCCCCCGAAGTTTTTCATCAATTACTCGAGGTAAGGCCGACAGCCCACATTTATTTTATTGGGAGTGGCGATCAGGAGGCACAATTAAAAGAAAGAACTGCCGAATTAGGATTGGAAGAAAGAGTTCATTTTCTAGGCTATCAGAAAAATCCATATCCCGTGTTGAAACGTGCAAAAGTACTTCTTTCAATGTCTCAACAAGAAGGTTTTTCTGGAGCCTTTGTGGAAGCATTGACGCTTGGAAAACCATTTGTCTCGACTGATGTTGGTGGAGCAGAGGAGCTGAGTGGAAACGGACAGTTTGGAACCATTATCCAAACGGATGAAGAAGCAGTGGCTGCTTTAAATGAAAGAATGAATGCATCTGTTGATACAAAAGCGATGGATGCTTATATTGAAAGCTTCACAGTAGAAGCGCAAATGAAACAGATATTGGAGATGTTAGAAAGGGAAGAAAATGAAAAAATCGACAATTAGTTTAAAAGGTTTATTATTTTTCGTTGTTGTACTGAGCGCCCTTATCTCCGGGATTATCTTTATCGTAGCGAGTGTTCAGTCAAATATAGTATTGCAATTGGGTGCAGTGATTCTCTTATATGTGACTGCGATTATCTATTGTTTACTCGATTTAAAATACTACATTATCCATTTTATGTTTCTATTAATGATTGGAATATTCTTGTTTAACCGGCCAATCA
>ERZ1699258.368-NODE-368-length-10385-cov-6.178592_pt1 | contig 10385 bp, 1 predicted proteins | sample MGYA00581520_ERZ1699258 | MGnify/ENA primary metagenome ERZ1699258 (study PRJEB42319, sample SAMD00040322) | human oral metagenome | material: saliva | host: Homo sapiens | study: EMG produced TPA metagenomics assembly of PRJDB4115 data set (Metgenomic analysis of... | reverse complement strand
TCATGGATGCTGACGTACTTGCGGATTCGCTTGCACTTGTTGAAGCACTCATCGACGCGGACGTACTTGCGGATTCTGAAGCACTCGTTGAAGCGCTCATTGAGGCGCTTGTACTTGCTGACTCGCTCGCACTTGTTGAGGCACTCATGGACGCTGAAGTACTTGCTGACTCTGAAGCACTTGTTGAAGCACTTTGGGATGCGCTAGTACTTGCTGACTCACTCGCACTTGTTGATGCGCTCATTGAGGCAGATGTACTTGCTGATTCACTCGCACTTGTCGATGCGCTCATTGAGGCAGATGTACTTGCTGATTCAGACGCACTTGTCGATGCACTCTGTGACGCGGATGTACTTGCGGATTCTGATGCACTAGTTAAGGCACTCATTGATGCCGACGTACTTGCCGACTCACTCGCACTCGTAAAAGCACTTTGCGATGCGGACGTACTTGCTGATTCACTGGCGCTTGTACTTACAGATTCGCTTTCTCTTGCGGACGTACTTGCTGATTCACTGGCAGATGTACTTGTACTTGTTGATTCTGACTTGTACACAGTATCTGATACCGTTTCACTTTGTGTATATGTTGTTAGTGGGTATTGAGATTGATTTGTTTGATTCTTATCGAAATCTTTGTAATAGACTGTTGCAACACCATCGTTACTGATTTCAATACTTGCAATACGATCTCGGCCATTTGCAATCACTCTATCATGCGCCTTCATGATTTCTTCACGAACTTTAGCTTTATCTGTCTCTGTTAAGTGACCGATATCCTTTACTTGTGTAACAGTTATCGAAGGCTTGTTAAATAGATCTTTTAATTGACCTTGTCTAACACCAAATTCATCAGATAAAGTCTTATTTCCACTTAGGTCGACTGCTTCTACACGACGTCCCCAACGGTTACCTGCTCCCCAAATCAAGTCACTCTTTGGAACAACGGTAAAGGTAAAGGTTGTCTGGTCATCGCTCATAACGGTATTGATAATATTTGGAATAGCACCCGTTCCCCAGTTTGTATTTCCCTGGAAGAAATCTGAAAGGACAGTCGCATTCCCAGTTACTCGTAAGGTAGCAAGCTTACCGCTATTGTCTTTACCAGTAACGGTCACTTGGATGACATCTCCAGCATAGAAAACATAGTCACCATTTATTCCTATCTGAGGATCTTTGCCGTTTACCTTAACCTTATACTCAACAGTTGGTTTCACTGTTTCTGCCGTAATCGTCGCTGTAGCCTTTTCTGAAGTTTCCCCTTCAAATGTGCTTGTAGCCGTAACAGTACCTACAGGCAATAAGCCATTGTTATCATCATAGGCTTGCTTCAGATCCTGTGCCGTAAAAGTAACACTTTCATCACTAGCTCCTGCCTCCTTGGTAAACTGATGCCCATTCAAAGTCAAAGTGACCGTGGAACTAGGTAGAACGTTCGTGACTTGAATAGATTTACCTGGTAAGCCACCTGTCTCTGTCACTGACTCCTCAGAGATCACTGGAGTAGGGATAACCGTATATTCGGCAGTTATTGGAATCGTCAGAGGGATATCTGACTTATCATCTGTGATCGTATAAGCAATGTCTAATGTAGCTTTCCCAGCAGTTGTAATGTCTGGTCCTAAGCCATCTCTGAATTCCCCTATAAAATTAGGATTTCCCGTAATAGTCACCCAACTAGCCGGATCTTTACTAGTTCTATAATTTTCATCTTCTACATTTTGATGGAAAACTTTGTGTTTGGTTGTGAGTTCAATAACACGGTGTTCGAGTGTCGTTGAAGTCGTAAGCAATTTAGAAGTATCTGTCGTTGCTCCATAACGCCCCACATCATAAATCCGCTTAATGGCATAGGTAAATGTTCCTGTGTTATCAACTGTTAATGGGATAGTGGTAAAGCTGACTCCAGACGCATCTGTCCATTGTGTTGTATAAGAAACATCTGTAGTGTCTGACTTAATATAATCACTCTCATCTGTTCCATTATGAAGACCTTGGCCTTTAAGATCATAAATAGGACTCTTAGCTTCAATCGTCGGTAAAATGGTGTAAGGAACTGAAACCGTGTAAGTTTGAGAATCCCCTGGAAGTTGAACAGTAACCTCCGCAACTCGATCCCCTACCGTATTGGTATTGATTAGATCTTTTGATGTCTTCCAACGTACTGAACTTCCTGAAGGCAAAGCTAAATCATTGGCTAATTTTACAAAATTACTTGGAATACTTAATTCTGGAGAACCTTCATGATGAAGGGCATAGAGCCTATCCGCCTTCGCTTTAGGTGCAGCATAAGTCGCTAATTTTGAATTTCCAGAAGCTGTGTAAGTCGCTGTGCCACCTGTTTCTGTCGGCCCTGTCTTAGATGTACTTGCTTGGATATTTCCATATGGCAAAGCTGTTGTGACTGTGACAGTTGCATTCCCAGATGCATCAGCTACTGCAGTTCCAATAGCCCTCCCTGCTGAATTGCTCAACGTAACGGTTGCACCTGGTGAAGCTGTTACTGCAATCTGCTGATTCTTCATACCAGCTTTACCGGTCAAATCAGTCGTAATCGTTGCTACTTTTGGATTGACCGTTACGACAACATCAATCTCTTTAGTGGCTCTATGTCCTGCTCCATCCTCACCAGTTTTTACAATAACTGTTTTCGTGAATTTTCCGATTTGATCCATGCTCGGAGCATCATTGTTTTTCCAGGTGAAGGTATCATTGGCCACAGGAGTGATTGCATTCGAACCAGATGCATACTGCACTGCGCTGATTGCATTAATTGTAACATTGTCACCTTGAGTAAAGACCCAAGATCTCGTAGGGTTTGGTGTCGGGTTGGCAACAAGATCATAAACAATGTGTCGGAAAGTAGATGAAACCGTCAGTAACTTGCTAGATTCCGTTTCACCATACCGACCCTTTGGAAAAACTGCTTTTAACGTATAGTCTTTATAACCTACCGTATCGGTATTGATATCATCAATCTTCGTGGTTCCATCATAAAGTCCCCAAGACATTCCTGAAGGATACCAAGCACCCGTACCTAATTTCGTAAGGTAACTGTAATAACCACCACCTGAAGCTGAACCATTTGTCAGTGATTGTCCTTTAAAGTCGTAGATTGGACTTTTGGCGCTAAGAGATGGATAAACAGTGTAGGGGATATCAACTGTTTGAACATAGCCATTCGGCATGGTGACTTTTACAGTAGCCTGTTTATCACCTTGATCAGACGTATCAAAAGGTGTTGCAAATTCGTACTTGGTATCACTTGGTAGGGTCACACCTGTTTGAGTCTTTACAAAATTTTGAGCGACAGTTAAATCAGAAGCATTTTCACCAACATAGGTATAGATACGATCCACCTTTTTCTCTACTGTAGGAGAGTAGGTATAGGTAACTGTTACCTTTCCTTTCTTAAATTCAATCTTGTTTCCGCCTCTATAGAGATTATATGTGTTGGCATTATTTCGTTGAACTTTGTAACCAGGAATATCCAGGTAACTTGTTAAATCTTGGATATTTCCTCCTAGACCAGAAATGGTTTTAGATGGTTTGAGCTCCACTCCTGTAATATCATCTACATACTTGATCGTAATGTAAGATCCACCTGTGGTGTAATCGAAGGATTCAAGTCGAAATTGTTGTAAGTTAACACCTGAACCAGTTGAAGCAAATAATGCAAAAGCTAATTCACTAGGATTTCCTGCATTTGACAACAGTGTCATATTCTTTGTATCGTTCCAAAGAACATTTGTATTTCTAACTTTATCATCAACCAGATAATCACTTTGTTGACCAATTTTCTGATTTGCTAAATTATAAGACCAAGTCTGTCCAGCATAATTTACGGTCATAACTTTAGTCTTACCATCATAATTTACAGTGTAATTTTGGAAAGAATTATTTGTTGGATTCGTTTGAAGTTTAGAAAAAGTCGAAATAACAGGATAAACTCGTCCTTGTGCATTAATATATTTCGTCCCATTATAACTATAAATAAATCCTCCGAATGCTCCGCCACCACCAACACGTGAGGGATCTGCTGAAGCCATATTTTGGGAATCTGGAGCACTCGTATTATGCCATGTATCAAGTTTAAAACCAAAGGATCCTTTAAGGTTGGTTCCCCCCATCCCAAGACTTGCACCTGATCCATTGCCATTGGCATTTCCTATTTCACCAACGTTACCCGTAGAGAAAATAGCTGCAACACCGTCACCACCGTCATGACCATTATTTCTAAACCTTTCATAAGCATCACCTAGATTGATTTTTCCTTTGAGCACAAAACTCTCGGTCATATCAATCTTATTCTTAAGCGTATAGGAACCTGCTTGACCACCACTCGCAGTGGTTAGGGTCACAGTACCATTATTAAAGGTTGCCGAACCGTTAGTCTGGAAGTAATCCATTTGATCTTCCGGCGTAACATGAAGTGCTGCTTTTGGCGTGTAAGTAGCATTTCCAATATTTGTTGCTGCTCTGAAACCTGTTCCTGTCGGAAGTGCTCTCCCATTACGGCTGTCTCGAAGTCCAGAATTTGCACGCAACACCGTATTGACCACAGTATTACGGGTTCTAGTAGCTTCAGAGATAAGAGCGTTGAGGTCAGCATTTGGATCTGTCAAAGCATTTTGAATCGCTTCAATCGTAGTCTTTCCTTTTAGAAGGGCACTTTCCGCTCCTTCACGATTGCCTAGTCTTCCTAGATAAGTTCCAATTTCAGTAGACAGTGAGGTAAGCTTTGCTTCCTGCTCTTGACGCTTCTTATCCGCCTCAATACTCACCGCCAGAGCAGTATTAGCTACTGCTGTAACTTCTGAGGTAACCTCTGCTGCTTGTGCTGAGACTGTCGGTACTGACGCTCTTGTTGTTAAATCTGATGAATGTGATGTCTCATTGGTGTCTAAACCTTCTGAACGCATTGAGCCTGTACCACTTTCAGGCCCCGTCTGGCTCGTAGCAGTAACATGACTACTTGATGTCTCACTGGCATGCCCTGTCGCCTTTGAACTACTCATTGAAACTGAAGTAGATTCCGAAGCTTTCTGCGAAGCCGAAGCACTTGTTGAAGCTGACGTACTGGCAGAGGTTGAGACTGAGGTCGAAAGGCTCGCTGATACTGACGCAGAAGCCTGATGACTTGCCGATAGCGATAGTGAGACTGAATCTACTGAGTTTGATACTGAATCTGTGGCTGAGGCTGACTGACTAACTACATCTCCTCTGACTGCAGATTCTGTAATAGCTCCAGAATGACCCAAAACCGCTGAATCAGAGGCCGCCAAAACATCTGTCGTCGGACTAACCGTATGTTCTACCGCTGATGGACTTGTTGCTTCATCAGCTTGAACCACATAAGTCGCTACTCCTCCACCTAGTAGAGCTCCAGTCGCGGCTACTCCCTTTAAAAGTCTGTCACTTGTGATTAAAGGTACTTCTTCCTCAACTTGATGAACTGATACAGATGACGCATCCACTCGACCACTTATTATCTTAAAAAGTCCGAAGTGAGAAGTTGCGGCACGTAACCAGTGTTTCCCTGACTTTACCAATTTAAAACGTGTCACACGATCAGTTTCTCGGTACTGACCCTCATTTCTTCTAAAAAACATATATACACCTTTTCATTTTTAGCTAGTTTATTAGTATATTACTATTTATTTTATCATATCCTTAACCAAAAAATCTAATATAGTATCTTATTTTTTGAATTTTTTTATCAGCCTTCCTTACATTGCTTTTACAAGTCTAAAAAAGGGTGTTTTCCCCAGAATGATAACAATGAAAAGGTAGCAATAGAATATGACATCTCTCGAAAAAAATGATTAAGGAAAATTCCTCTTAGTAAGATTAATCAGAATTCCGAATTTTCTAATTATATCTGATGAGTACCTCTTTCTAAAGTTTTCATCCTAATATCACTAGACAGCAAAAAACACCACTCTTATTTAACAATGTACTAATAAGAGTGGTGTTTTATTAAAAAATTGACAATAACTACCTAACACTAAAATTATAAACTGTCATCTTCTGGATCGTCCTTCTTGCGTTTGGCAAGAAAGGCAAGACCAGTTGCCGTCGCTAAAGCACCGAAGAGTGTAGCTAACGATGAATCAGTTTCTCCAGTCTTAGGAAGTTGTTTGGTTTCAGTATGATCCTTGTGAGACATGCTTTCAGACCTTGAAGCACCAGCTACAGACGTAAGTGATGAATCACTAGCACTGATTGACGCACTTTGCGATGCAGAGATACTTGCACTCGTTGAGGCGGACGTACTTGCGGATTCACTGGCACTTGTTGATGCGCTCATCGACGCTGACGTACTTGCTGATTCGCTCGCACTGGTTGAAGCACTTTGCGATGCGCTAGTACTTGCTGACTCGCTCGCACTTGTCGATGCACTCTGTGACGCTGACGTGCTGGCGGACTCTGATGCGCTGGTTGACGCACTTTGTGACGCAGATGTACTTGCGGATTCTGACGCACTTGTTGAAGCGCTCATCGATGCTGACGTACTTGCGGATTCACTGGCGCTTGTTGATGCGCTCATCGATGCTGACGTACTTGCGGATTCACTCGCACTTGTTGACGCACTCATTGAAGCAGATGTACTTGCTGATTCGCTCGCACTTGTTGAAGCGCTCATCGACGCCGACGTACTTGCTGATTCTGATGCGCTCGTTGATGCACTTTGCGATGCTGAAGTACTTGCAGATTCTGATGCACTTGTTGAGGCACTCATTGATGCGGACGTACTTGCAGATTCACTCGCACTTGTCGATGCACTCATTGATGCTGACGTACTTGCGGACTCGCTCGCACTCGTTGAGGCGCTCATGGAAGCCGACGTACTTGCGGACTCTGATGCACTTGTTGAGGCGCTCATTGAGGCCGATGTACTTGCGGATTCGCTCGCACTTGTTGAGGCACTCATGGAAGCCGACGTACTTGCCGATTCACTGGCGCTGGTTGACGCACTTTGTGAGGCGCTTGTACTTGCGGATTCTGATGCACTTGTCGATGCGCTCATTGATGCAGACGTACTTGCGGATTCGCTAGCGCTTGTTGACGCACTCATCGACGCTGAAGTACTTGCCGATTCTGAAGCACTTGTTGAAGCGCTCATCGACGCCGACGTACTTGCTGACTCTGATGCGCTCGTTGATGCGCTTTGTGAAGCACTTGTGCTTGCTGACTCGCTCGCACTTGTTGAGGCACTCATTGACGCTGAAGTACTTGCGGATTCACTGGCGCTTGTTGATGCGCTCATCGATGCTGACGTACTTGCTGATTCACTCGCACTTGTTGACGCACTCATTGAAGCAGATGTACTTGCTGATTCGCTCGCACTTGTTGAAGCGCTCATCGACGCCGACGTACTTGCTGATTCTGATGCGCTCGTTGATGCACTTTGCGATGCTGAAGTACTTGCAGATTCTGATGCACTTGTTGAGGCACTCATTGATGCGGACGTACTTGCAGATTCACTCGCACTTGTCGATGCACTCATTGATGCTGACGTACTTGCGGACTCGCTCGCACTCGTTGAGGCGCTCATGGAAGCCGACGTACTTGCGGACTCTGATGCACTTGTTGAGGCGCTCATTGAGGCCGATGTACTTGCGGATTCGCTCGCACTTGTTGAGGCACTCATGGAAGCCGACGTACTTGCCGATTCACTGGCGCTGGTTGACGCACTTTGTGAGGCGCTTGTACTTGCGGATTCTGATGCACTTGTCGATGCGCTCATTGATGCAGACGTACTTGCGGATTCGCTAGCGCTTGTTGACGCACTCATCGACGCTGAAGTACTTGCCGATTCTGAAGCACTTGTTGAAGCGCTCATCGACGCCGACGTACTTGCTGACTCTGATGCGCTCGTTGATGCGCTTTGTGAAGCACTTGTGCTTGCTGACTCGCTCGCACTTGTTGAGGCACTCTGTGACGCTGAAGTACTTGCGGATTCACTGGCACTTGTTGATGCGCTCATCGATGCGGACGTACTTGCTGACTCTGATGCGCTCGTTGATGCACTTTGCGATGCTGACGTACTTGCGGATTCACTGGCGCTAGTTGATGCGCTCATCGATGCTGACGTACTTGCGGATTCAGATGCACTTGTTGAGGCACTCTGTGACGCTGAAGTACTTGCAGACTCTGAAGCACTCGTTGAAGCGCTCATGGAAGCCGACGTACTTGCCGATTCGCTAGCACTTGTTGAGGCACTCATGGATGCTGACGTACTTGCAGATTCAGATGCACTAGTTAAGGCACTCTGTGACGCGGACGTACTTGCCGACTCACTCGCACTCGTTAAAGCACTTTGTGATGCACTGATTGAGGCACTCATCGAAGCAGACGTCCGTGCTGATGCGCTAGCACTTGTTGAAGCACTTTGTAAGGCCGACGTACTGGCTGACATACTCGCACTTGTCGAAGCAGACTGGCTAGCGGAATCTGACAGAATAGCATCATTTTTATCATCAATATCCAAACCGGCTAGAGGCGACTCATCATAACGTTGTTGATAAACCGTATTCCCATCCGATGTCAGAATTCCACTCAGTGTTGATTCAACGATTGCTGTTGCAGTTCGAACATAAAGGTTTCGATTTGAACCTTCAGTAACAATTGTCCATTTCATATTATCCGCAACACCACCACCAATGGTTCTCCACTGCTGACGAACTGCCTTCAAATTTGAATAAGGCATTGAACTTGCTTTAGTTAATTTTGAAGACCAATCTTCTGTTTTAATCAAATTCCCATTATCATGGTAGGTCATGGTTACAGAATTAATGGTATCATCTGATGTTACTAAAATACCAAATTCATTATTCGTATTAAAGGACGGCTTAATCGTTACTACCCAAGTAGTCTTGTTGGTTCCAGTATCATAAGAATAGGTCATCGATTGGATAATCGTATTTTTCCCACCCTCAGAAACATCTGATCCTGTCAAAGTACCTGAATAAATATACTGTCTACGACCATTTGAATCAAGATAAGTTTGAACAGCATTAGCTGTTGCTGCTAAATTGATGGCGATGCTTTGAGAACCATTTGAATTGACCACATTTCCTGTGAAACCAGTCTGTTGCATGGTGCTCATCATTTGCTCAACAGCCAAGCCTAAACGACTGCGTTGCCCTTCAAAATCTCCCTCATTTTGAGAAAGCAAAGTGTTAGCTTTTGTCAACTCAGTGCGAACAGTTTGGATGGCTTCACTAAGATCTGCGCGAGCTTGGGCATCCGTCACACTATTTAAATAACGGTCTGCCAAACTGACAAGTAATTGTGCTTCAGATGCATTTTGTTCCAGAGTAGTCTTACTCATTGAAAGCCTATTTGCTACTTCAGTTGATCCTAAGTCTTCAAGAGACAGACTAGTAGATTCACTGTAAGCAAGCGATAGTATCTCTGATGTATGTAAACTCAAAGACTCCGAAGCACTTCCAATCGCTTGAGATTCAAAATTAGACAAGGTATCTTTTACAATACTTGCTTGGCTAACAAGACTGGTCAAATCTGATGTTGAAGCAGATAAGGCAGACTCCATAGTTTCTAGACTTGGCTTAACCGAAAGAATATAACTTTCCGTATCACCTAACTGAGCTAATCGACCAAGATAGGTTCCAATTTCAGTAGACAGTGAGGTAAGCTTGGCTTCTTGCTCTTGACGCTTCTTATCCGCCTCAATACTCGCTACCACAGCAGTATTAGCTACTGCTGTAGCTTCTGAGGCCACTTCTGCTGCTTGTGCTGAGACTGTCGGTACTGACGCTCTTGTTGTTAAATCTGATAAACGTGATGTCTCATTAGTGTCTAAGCCTTCTGAACGCATTGAGACTGCACCACTCTCAGACCCCGTCTGGCTCGTAGCAGTAACATGACTACTTGATGTCTCACTGGCATGCCCTGTCGCCTTTGAACCACTCATTGAAACTGAAGTAGACTCCGAAGCTTTCTGTGAAGCCGAAGCACTGGTGCTGGCTGACTCACTCGCACTTGTCGAAGCTGACGTACTAGCAGAGGTTGAGACTGAGGTCGAAAGGCTCGCTGATACTGACGCAGAAGCCTGATGACTTGCTGATAGCGATAGTGAGACTGAGTCTACTGAGTTTGATACTGAATCTGTGGCTGAGGCTGACTGGCTAACAACATCTCCTCTGACTGCAGATTCTGTAATAGCTCCAGAATGACCCAAAACCGCTGAATCAGAAGCTGCCAAAACATCTGTCGTCGGACTAACCGTATGCTCTACCGCTGATGGACTTGTTGCTTCATCAGCTTGAACCACATAAGTCGCTACTCCTCCACCTAGTAGAGCTCCAGTCGCGGCTACTCCCTTTAAAAGTCTGTCACTTGTGATTAAAGGTACTTCTT
>ERZ1699258.364-NODE-364-length-10403-cov-3.660860_pt1 | contig 10403 bp, 8 predicted proteins | sample MGYA00581520_ERZ1699258 | MGnify/ENA primary metagenome ERZ1699258 (study PRJEB42319, sample SAMD00040322) | human oral metagenome | material: saliva | host: Homo sapiens | study: EMG produced TPA metagenomics assembly of PRJDB4115 data set (Metgenomic analysis of... | reverse complement strand
CGTATGGATCACGCAGAATGCCAAAATCTCGTCCCCACACTCGTGCAACCTAATAAGAGAACAGCGGTTTTGCTTACCGGAACCCACGACAGACTGCCATCAGTTAAAAGAAATAACAACAGTCGACCAATTCCCGTCATGATGGCTGCGACACTTCGAACAAGACAAGGAAGTAATACAAAGTTCGCTCCAAGAATGAACAACAAACGCTTATTAGCACTAATTCGTCCAACCCAAGGTAAACGGTACCGTCGAGTAGAGTTCGACGCAAAGCTAGTCGACAATGGCACATACGCATACTGGTTCATCTATGCCCTCTACACTAACACTGAACCACAGGAGCGCGTTCCGCTGTTTGACGAGAACATACTCACCGGGGAGGACTTAAATGAGACACTAATCAAACAGGGAGGATATGTTTATATCACCACGGACCCGGACGACCTTGAAAAGGGTGCTAGCACCTTCGGCAAAAAAATGGCGGAACGCGTTTTCTTCATAGAGCGCGGCGGACCTAACAAAATGGCGTCTATCCCCGAAGGAACCGACAGCCATCCATCTCCCATCGAGAAATATTTCCAAGTACTCGCGAGCTATTCACAAAACTGGGATAGCGAAACGGGAAGCACCCCAAACATCTACATTCGCCAATACGAAGAGATACTCACTAAGAAAACTGACAGTTTCTTTGCTTACTCACTTCTGTCAGAGAACCCAATAGGCAAAATGGTAGTAGATACACTAGTACCTATTTCCGTCGGACGCAACGCTTACACAATGTCTCCGCTGGCAGTTGCAAGGCGATCTCACATAGCCCCTGCCGAGCATTTCTGCGAACTATCTCCAGCCGATCGCTTGTTTGGCTACGTAGCACACATCGACAAAACCACATCAAACCCTGACCGCAGCAGAGAGCCCGCCTCTTCATTTCAGGGACGAATCTCAGTGACTGATGTTCGTTACTCCGACGGTGCGGGACAAGGGGTATCTTCACTGAGGTTGAGACCACTCTTAAATCCTCGCCCTTCCTCTGCTCGGCGGTTCTTAACACGTATTGACGGCTCGAACATCAACTCATTTGGAAAGAAGGTTAAGCGAAGTCAGTATTTCTCAACCGAGCCTGAACAGGCGCTCGGGGCCACTACTTACCCCATCGACCGAAACGCATGGGAATTGATTGACAAAGAGAGCGGATTCCCCGAGAAGGCACTCAAAACACAGAGCGACACCGACAAGGTTACATCCGAGGTGAAGTCATACGTCAAAGCGGGCACACAGTTCGAAGCAACCATTCATTTTGAGGCACTAACTCATTTTGAGCTCTCATGCCTCCTTTGGATTCTGGATTCATCGAATCTTGTTCCTCAGACCTGGCCTCGACAGCACATGAGTAGAACCCCATCAGAACGGGTTGGTTATCTACGTCTCGGCATGGGAAAGCCACTTGGCCTCGGTGTCGTCCAAGTTGACCTTTCCCCTAATGGCTTCCGCGCTTGCAAGACCAATAATGACGGAAGCGACGCAACCTCCTCTCTGTGCGCATCCTATGCTCAGTTGACGGGATGCCTGGGCACGGTCACCTCAAATTCAGACCCCTCCGAATTTCAGGTTCCCATAGAGTACCTGACTACTCCTTGGGTTGAGTCTTTTCAACGTTCATGCTTCGGCTATGGCGACAAGCTTGAAGTGCGCCATCTCAACCTTGAGGAAAACAAGGCGAATAACAGGACGGATTGGCGCACTGGCCTCCCACTTGATGGTTCTGGCATCGAACCCGGCCCCCTCTGGGGTCCAACCAGTGACCAGCCTATCCAACTCCCAGATCCACATAAGAAATAGGGCCGCTAACCCCTCACCACACTCCCCGGCACAACCCCACATCGTCCAGCGCTATGGCCGCGCCGAGTATGTCGGCGTGGTCGGCGCAGGATGAGCAGATGGGGTAGATGTGGATGACGTCGTCGGCGTCGGAGATGAGGGCGGCAAGCCGAGAACGCACGCGCGCCAGCGTGGCGCTATCAAGGCGGAGCTGGAATACGGATTCTTGGATGCGGTAGCCCCAGGATTCCAGTGTTTTGGCGACGCGGAGCCGTCGCTTATTGTCAGCGATGTCGTAGGCGATGATGTAGATCATCGCCAGGCAACCCCGCTCCACTGGTAGTCGGGTTCGGCGATGGCGCGCGCCAGCATCTGCGCGGAGTGGGCGATGTGCCTGCGCCACGATCCCGAGTATCCGGGGAGGGCTCCGGTGACGGATCGCTGGCAGGCGGCCTCGTACGCGTCGACGAGAATTTTCTTGCCGTCGGCTCCCAGCCACACTCCCCCGGCCTCGGCCTCGACGACGCCGTGTTCGGGCCGGAGTTTGCGTGTGCGCAGGAGCGCCATGACGGTTTGGTCCACCAGGAGTGGGCGGAATTGTTCCATGAGGTCCAGCGCCAGGCTGGGGCGTTTGTCGGTAGGCGCGTGCGCGATGCCGAGTGACGGCTCGAGTCCGGCGGCGTGCAGCGCGCCGACGCATTCGGACAGGAGGATCGCGTACCCGTAGGACAGGGCGGCGTTTGGCAGGTCGCGGGGTGGGCGTCGGCTCCGCCCATTGAAGGTGATGTCGGCGGGCACACACCCGGCGATCGCGTCGAAGTAGGCGTTGGAACACGCGCCTTCGATGCCCATGACTTCGTCGAGGGTGCGCGCATCCGTGAGCGAGCGACGCCACGCGTGCATGTGCGCGGTCGTGTCGGCGACGTGCATGGCTTCGTCACGTCGGGCGATGCGTGTGAGGACGTGGATTTGGCCGCGGATTTTCGCGCCGATGAGGCTGGCAGCCAGGCGGACGCGCCGCTCATGGTCGCCGGTGAGGGCGACTTGCGCGAGGAGTCGACTGGCGTGCGTTCCCCTGTTCGAGCCGATGAGGGTGCCTTGGTAGGAGCCTCGCCGCGACAGGCACACGACGTCGACGCCGCTGCGCATCGCCCACGAGCGCGCGCCGGCGGACAGGCCGACGTTTCCGGACAGGACGATGCGCGTGACGCTGTTTTTCGGCACGGAGGTGGCAGGCAGCGAGCCGGGCGCGTCGACGAGGACGCAGCCCGCTTTGACGTGGACGCGTGCGCCGTCGCGGCCAACGTAGAGGATGCGGTCGGCCTGGCCTGTGGGTTCGTCGCTTGGCCGGGTGGTCCACGGGTCGATGCCGACGCTCGCGAGCGATTTCTCCTCGTCGATGTGCTGGGTCGTCAGGTCGGTGACGCGCGCACCCGCGTTGGTGGCCGCAGCGGCGACGGCATCGATGGTATCGGCCAAGCGCTGCTCGCTTGGTGCCGCGAGCATGAGGGTGGTTCCGACGCGCGAGTAGAGCAGGCCTGCCCCGGTGGTGTATCTGTCAAGGTCGAGCAGGGCTGCGTCGGCAAGGACACACGTGAGCGGGTTGGGGTCCGAGGCCTGGGCAAGTTCGTCGATAATGGTGGCGTCGGTGTCGGGCAGGCCCAGTGCCGCGAGTCCCGCACGGGTCACGAGGCCCGGGTCGGCTGGGCGGATAGTGGCTCGCGCCAGGTGGTGGTTGCCATGGTCGTAGTCCTCGACGACTCCTCTACTGAAGGCGTCGCGTCCTGCGCGCGTGTCGTCGTAGGTGCCGTGGGGGCGTTCTGCGGTGAGTCGCCGTTCGAGGGTTTCGCGCACCGATTCGGCCAGGAGCGCCCGAGTGATGGGGTCCGCTGTTGCAATGATGTTCCCGTCGAGTGCGTCGATGCGTGGCGGCACCCAGTCGCTCGCGGCAAGATCGCGGAGCTGCTCGTCAGTGAGGCTTCCTTGTGTCACGGCGTTTGGACCGGTGGGGTCAGGACTCGCGGTGAGGAGTCGGCGTCTGGCGCGAGTGAGGGCCTCGGGGTTGGTCGCTTCTCTCAGAGACGAGGCCGTGGCAGGTATCGTCATTGTCTGTCCTTCCACTCAACACACTTGTAGTTACTCTACAAGTACGGGGTGTTGTGGCCTGGCGACACGCCGATAAGGGAGACGATTTCCGGGGCAACACCGGCCCCGCAGGCGGTCCGTGGCGATGCGAGTAATCGCAATGAAAAGTCTGATATTCTGACCCTGTGCTTGCTGGTCGGAGGGGTGCTTTTTCGGCCACTGGCGATCCGACATAGCGTTTCCCCTGGTCACAGGGGGCGCGACACGCCGGGCAGTCAGAAAGCACCGAGCGCCATAAGGTGCATTAAGACCTTCACGTGGTGAATAAACACTTCATTGCTAGCCGTCAGAAAGCACCGAGCGCCATAAGGTGCATTAAGACAGGCCGCAGAGGACCGTCATGACGAAGGGGTCCTGGTGGAGTCAGAAAGCACCGAGCGCCATAAGGTGCATTAAGACTCAGCTCATCGCGTTCAAGTACCTTACGCTTGTAGTCAGAAAGCACCGAGCGCCATAAGGTGCATTAAGACAGTACGGTAGCGAACGTTGGGTTCACGGCTGCAATCAGGGTCAGAAAGCACCAAGCGCCATAAGGTGCATTAAGACAGAGCCTACGCTCCCGCTAGGTCATCCGATCCTCTGTCAGAAAGCACCGAGCACCATAAGGTGTATTAAGACGGCTTGGAGAAGTCAGCCTTGAAACCAACGAACTTCCGGTCAGAAAGCACCGAGCGCCATAAGGTGCATTAAGACTCGGAGGACACGCTCCCGAGGCGAGGCTGCACGAGTGTCAGAAAGCACCGAGCGCCATAAGGTGCATTAAGACGCGAAGTCGACCTGTTGGAGCATCTCGAAGGGGACAGTCAGAAAGCACCGAGCGCCATAAGGTGCATTAAGACAGAGCGATCAGCTTGTCGCGGGTGATGGTGAACGTGCCGTGTCAGAAAGCACCGAGCGCCATAAGGTGCATCAAGACATGTCCGGCCAGACGGGCTTGCCGTTGATTTGGAAGCCAAGTCAGAAAGTACCGAGCGCCATAAGGTGTATTAAGACCTCTGTCCATCGACGTCGTCAACGGTCACGTCGGGCAGTCAGAAAGCACCGAGCACCATAAGGTGCATTAAGACAGATTCGCGGTGCGCTTGATGTAGCCTGCGAAACGGTCTGATCAGAAAGCAGCGGGCGCCAAAAGATGCATTAAGACCCAACGTGGGAGCCTTTGTTGGCGTGGATGAAGATTCCGTCAGAAAGCACCGAGCGCCAAAAGGTGCATTAAGACAGTGCGCGCCTTTTCTTAGCAGTTTTTGGCTGTTCGCGCGTCAGAAAGCACCGAGCACCATAAGGTGCATTAAGACAGCTGGAGGCGAACCGCTGCAGGCACCTCGGTAAAGCGGCTCTTCAGAGTTGAGTGTGGGTGGAGGCGTCTAGGCCTCCTGCGATGAGGAGCATTCGGAGTTGGTAGTTGGTGGGGTTGCGGTAGCCTCTGGCGGTGCGTCTTCCCAGTTCGATGATTCCGTTGATGGCTTCTGTTGGCCCGTTGCTGGCTCCGCCGGTGTCGAAGTAGGCCAAGGAGGCGTCCTTCCACTTGCGTAGGGTTCGACCCAGGCGAGCGATTTCGGGGATGGGACACGTTGGTAGGCGCTCGATGAGACGAGCGGCCAGGCGTTGGCCTTGGGCGGGTGGGTGTGGCTTGGTGGAAGACGTCGCGCACTTGCTGGCGCAGTGGTAGGCGACTTCAACACGAATTGTGTGCTTCATCTGCCGTGAAGGCTGCGCGGAGTCGTTCTTGTTGACGCTTCGTGAGCCTGTGGCGCGAGGCGCGCAAGAGATTGCGGATTTGGTAGAGGGGATCGCCCTTGCGTCCGCGGTGACCCAGGGTGTCTTGCTGGACGTGGCGACGCACCTCACCTGGGGCGTCGCCAGCGAGCTTGACGATGTGAAAGGCATCGAGGACGCTGGTGGCGTCTTGGAGCTGGTCATCGATGGCGTTCTTGCTGTCCCTGGAAGGGGATCCAGTGTCGCGATCTGGATACCGGAGCGGAAGTCTTCGCCACGCTCTTCTAGCCAGTTCTTGTACGCGGTGCCAGACCTGCCTGGGACCAGGTCCAACAACCTTGCCGTGGGATGTTCCTTCCCGCGTGTCAGGTCTACGATGCCGGTGAGCTCACGTGGGCCCCGGTGGTGTCGGTCTTGGTGGTGCCACACATGCTCGTCAACCCCCAGCACCCGCACGCCTGCGAAACGGGCGGGGTCATCAGATGCGGCTTGCAGGCACGGCTTGATATGGGACCACACGGTATTCCACGTGGTTGCGAGTTGTCGAGCCAATCCTGCAATGGTGGCTCCCTCGAAGCGCAGCTGTCGGATCGCCCAGCGGATCGCCCGCACACCCAGGCGCGCCCTGGGGCGCACACCGAGTGGTTCTGCTCAGTGAAGGTCGCGATCTGGCAGGTGTGTTTGCGGCATATCCATCGGCGTTTGTGCCATCGGATCCGCGCCGGGACCCCGGCCCAGGGCGCGTCGATCACCTCCACCACCACGCGACCGTGGCCTTGTGCGATTCAGCCCACAACCAGGGCAGCCAACCAGCTGGTTGCACGACTCAACATCGAGCACCAGAGCATCTGGGGTGCGAGCTACGCTCATCAGATGGAAGCCCTCCAAACCGACGAGCAGATCACACCGATCACAACGATCAAGCGACACAGAGCAGCAGCAGGTAGGGTGAGACACCGCCCGAGGTCCCTTGACGACAGCGGGGGTAGAAGTCCGCTCATCACCTGGGACCTCGACCTCTACACGCAACCCCCAACCAACACCCACTCACCCACACTCAACTCAGAAGAGCCGCTTTCTCTTTGTCAATGTACTGGGTCGTCACGTCGGTGAGGCGCGCGCCCGCGTTGATGGCCGCGGCGGCGACGGTGTCGATGGCGTCGGCCAGGCGCTGCTCGCTCGGTGCCGCGAGCATGAGGGCGGTTCCGACGCGCGAGTAGAGCAGGCCCCGCCCAGTGGCGTACCTGTCAAGATCGAGCAGAGCGGCGTCGGCGAGCACACTCGCGATCGGGTTGGGGGCCGAGGCCCGGGCGAGTTCGTCGATAATGGGCGCGTCGACGTCGGGCACGTCCAGCGTCGAAAGGCCCGTACAGGTCACGAGGCCCGGGTCGGCGACGCGGATGGCGGCTCGCGCGAGGTGGTGGTTGCCGTGGTCATAGTCGTCGACGACTCCCCTGCTGAATGCGTCGTGTCCTGCACGCGTGTCGTCGTAGGTGCCATGGGGCGTTCCGCGCCGAGGCGGCGTTCGAGGGCTTCGCGCACCAATTCAGCCAGGAGCACCCGAGTGATGAGATCGGCCGTCGTGAGAGTGTTCGCCTCAAGTGCGCCGATGCGTGGCGGCGCCCAGTCGTGGGCGGCGAGGACGCGGAGTTGTTCGTCGGTGAGGCTTCCCGGCGTGGGGGTGTTCGCTCTGGTGGGGTCGGGGTGTGCTGTGAGGAGTCGGCGTCTGACGCGAGTGAGTGCATCGGGCTGATCGCTTCTCTCAGGGACGAGGCCGTGGCGGGTGTCGTCATTGTCTGTCCTTCCACTCAACAACCTTGCGGTTACTCTACAAGTGTGAAGCGTTATGTAGGAGCGTACGCCGACGGTGGCGGCGATTTCCGGGACAGCGTCGGCCCCGCAGACGTTCCGCGGCGATGCGAGCAGTCGCAACGAAAAGTCTGGTAATCTGGCCTCGTGCTTGCTGGTCGGAGGGTTGTTTTTCGGCCACTGGCGATCCGACGTAACGTTTCCCCTGATCGCAGGGGCGCGACACGCCGGGCAGTCAGAAAGCACCGAGCGCCAAAAGGTGCATTAAGACTGGCAGGCAGCTCGCAGAACGATCGGAGGCTTGTAATCGTCAGAAAGCACCGAGCGCCAAAAGGTGCATTAAGACGATGCAGCTAGTACCTCCAGCAGCACTGACGGCGATGGTCAGAAAGCACCGCGCGCCATAAGGTGCATTAAGACTTTTCGTGGCGTTGGTTGCGGTGGGTGATCGTATGGTCAGAAAGCACCAAGCGCCAAAAGGTGCATTAAGACTGCGCCTGAGCGAATGCCTGCACGTCAACGCCAATGGGGTCAGAAAGCACCGAGCGCCATAAGGTGCATTAAGACTTCTGGAAGTCGGCAAGCTCATACACGGTGTCATCCGCATCAAAAAGCACCAAGCGCCATAAGGCGCATTAAGACTCCGCCGTCTGCGGTCCTTCGGGGGCCTCCATCGTGTGTAGGTCAGAAAGCACCGAGCGCCATAAGGCGCATTAAGACTTCACGCCGTCACGCCACACGGCGAACACGAGGACGGTCAGAAAGCCCGAGCGCCATAAGGTGCATTAAGACATCTCCAGCAGGGGGTCCCAAGTGTTCGCCGTCTGATGTCAGAAAGCACCGAGCGCCAAAAGGTGCATTAAGACTAGTCGTCGTAGTCGTCAAAGAACACCAGGTCAGGGTCAGAAAGCACCAAGCGCCAAAAGGTGCATTAAGACATACCAAGCTGGTACTCTTCGTCCGCCCACTGGACTTCTGCCAGAAAGCACCGAGCACCATAAGGTGCATTGAGAACCGGCCCCCGACTCCTCCAGCGACGCCTGGTTCCAGAATTCGTAGACCATCCCCACGGCCACAGCGGGTAGCAACCCGCAAGCTACACGAGTTCGTCCCGGAACTGGGCACGTGCCTTCATGGCATGAATGAGGAGTGCTCCGCCACCATCGAAACCAATACGACCAGCTCGAGAACATGCCCAGACTGGTCGATACCCACCACGAGCCACCACCTGGGATCGTCCTCGTCATCGAGAGGGCGGGAGTTCAGGGCGTACCCATACACAGACGGAACAGCCTCATTGGTAAATCTCGTTCGCACCCGAAGTGCTCACGCCTACTGGCATGAGCCTAGAGGCAATAGGGCAATTCTCGCACCGCCGCGCCAAAAGCGTCAGAACGGCTCGCGATCCCCTCGGGGGCAGTGGGTTCCATGAGCGTCCCTCAGCGTCTGTTCATCCAGGTACACCGCCACAGCGTCGCCAGGCCCCTTCCCCGCTGGAGGGCGCCCCGGGCGCGGCGAAGGCAAGTCCGCCAGGTCGTACCCGCGCTCGGCCTCATCAGCCCACGTCTGAATCTGCTCATCACTGACGGGAACTCCACGAAGAAGACGCTCGCTCATACAAATAGCGTAGACGACAGTCTCGAGCAGCACCGCTGCATGAGCCTCCTCTGACAACGACGGGAGAACAACGCTCACCGCACACGCAAGGGGCCGCGCACGAGTTTTCGTGCGCGGCCCCGTTTTGTTTCAGCCGGAATCTGTCAACCGAAATGCGTCAGACCACCGACACTCACGTCAGCAGGCGGCCCCGGGCGTCGAACTCGTAGCGCGTGCCGCCAATCCAGTGGGTGCCCGTCACCATGGCCCCCGACGAAGACAGGTAGTACCAGTGTCCGCCGTCCTTCAGCCAGCCCTTGCGCACCACGCCCGAGGAAGGATCCAGGTAGTACCAAGCCCCCTGGATGCGCGTCCACCCAAAAGCCTGGGCACCATCACGCCCGAAATAAGACCACCGGCCGTCTACGCGGGACCAGCCGGTCACTACGTAGCCGCGCGCGTTGAAGCGGTACACCTTCCCATCGATGCGCAAGCGCGTGTTCGTCGGGTAGGTGCCGTCATCAAAACGCCACCACGTGCCCCGGGCGGAGGTAACCCAGCGCCCGGCCCCGGCCTCGGCGACGCCAGAAGCCCCAGAACCGCCAGCCCCCACCGTGAACGGCGTCTGAGCAACAACGTCGTCGTCAGCGCGCGAATCGGAGTTGCGCCCGAAGGCTTCGACGGTCACGGACGTGTCACCGACGACGGCAGGACCCCCGGCCACAGGCCGCGACACGTCCACACCATCAACCCGCAGGGTCACGCCAGGCCCAGTGAACTCGCCGCTCCCCTGCCCGGTCGCGACCTCCTGGCCGCCAACGAGCAACCGAGCCGACGTCACCGGCCCGGTCACGGTCACGCGCAGGGACACGCGCCCGGACACACTCAGCCCGGACAGCGGTGCCCACGTGGAGCCGTCGGTCGAGTACTCGACCTCGCCGACCACGGGACGCGCCTGGTCCTTCAGGACGGCGTCCAGCGCTCTCGGCATGCCGGCACCCCGGTACTCGCGCTCGCCCTCGGGCGCGGCCAGGCGAGACCAATTCGCAGACGCACCCGCCTGCTTACGCGCCAACGCGAGGATCTGAGAAGAATCCATCTCCGGATGCACCTGGCGCAGCGTCGCGATCACGCCCGCGGCCACGGGAGCGGCCATCGACGAATTCTTCACAACACCGCCCGACGCCCCAAAGTCCCACGTCTGCGACGTGTACACGTTCTCGCCGGGAGCCGCGAAAGCAATCGTCTGTTTGCCCCAGTTCGCCGTCCGCGCAGCCTCGAGCGTGCCCGTCGCGGGGTCCTGCCCGTCCGCCAGGCGC
>ERZ1699258.362-NODE-362-length-10477-cov-3.273237_pt1 | contig 10477 bp, 9 predicted proteins | sample MGYA00581520_ERZ1699258 | MGnify/ENA primary metagenome ERZ1699258 (study PRJEB42319, sample SAMD00040322) | human oral metagenome | material: saliva | host: Homo sapiens | study: EMG produced TPA metagenomics assembly of PRJDB4115 data set (Metgenomic analysis of... | reverse complement strand
ATCACTAAGAGTGTTACATTGCGTGATTACTTTAATAAAAAAGAGGAAATCTATCCGATTGCATTACAATTATTCGAAGAAATGATGGAGGAAAGCCCGATAAGGCTGATTGGGCTTACTGTTTCGCATCTAGAAAAGACAGATAGAATCTATAAACAACTAAAACTGTTTTAAAATAATAGTACAGTTTTTACGTGAGTACTAGTACAGTTTTATTGTGAAAATAAACAATCTTGTTACTGAAAATAGATGAAAACAGAAAATTGATTGAACAAATAAGAATTAAAAAAGACTTTATTTAGCGTAAGATAGTGGTAGTTTTTTCACAAAGTTTACAAATACGCTCTATAAAGTCTTCTTTACTTGCATATTTCACAAAAGTTTGTTAAATTATTATACGATAGCAGAGGGAATAGTACAGTTTTAACTACCTGTTTTGTCTGTTAAGCACAATTTCTTATAGAAAAGGGGAAAAAAGAAGTATGGCAACGAAGAAAAAATTCAATCTCGATGCACTTTTCACACCAAGTAACACGAACTTCGAAATGGTTCAAGTGTTAGACGCAGAAGGAAAAGTTGTAAATCCTGACTTAGTACCAGATTTGTCTGATGACGAATTAGTTCAATTAATGACTGACATGGTATGGTCACGTATTTTACACGAACGTTCAACTGCATTAAACCGTCAAGGACGTTTAGGTTTCTACGCTCCAACAGCTGGACAAGAAGCTTCACAATTAGCTTCTATCAAAGCTATTGAGAAAGACGACGTTCTATTACCTGGTTACCGTGATGTACCACAATTAGTAAAACACGGTCTACCATTATCACAAGCATTCTTATGGTCTCGTGGACATGTTGCAGGTAACATGTACCCAGAATCATTAAAAGCTTTACCACCACAAATTATTATCGGTGCACAATATGTTCAAGCAGCAGGTGTTGCATTAGGTTTACAAAAACGTGGTAAGAAAAATGTTGCTGTAACATATACTGGTGACGGCGGTTCTTCACAAGGGGACTTCTACGAAGGAATTAACTATGCTGGTGCTTACAAATCACCTGCAATCTTCTTTATCCAAAACAACGGTTGGGCAATTTCAACTCCTCGTGAGTTACAAACAGCTGCTCCAACATTAGCTCAAAAAGCAGTTGCTGCTGGTATCCCTGGTATCCAAGTAGATGGTATGGACCCATTAGCAGTTTACGCTGTAACTAAAAAAGCTCGTGAATACGCAGTTGCTGGAAACGGTCCTGTGTTAATCGAAACAATCTGCTTCCGTTATGGTCCTCATACATTATCAGGTGACGACCCAACTCGTTACCAACCAGAAGGAATTCAAGATGAATGGGCTAAGAAAGATCCATTAATTCGTTTCCGTAACTACCTAACAGCTAAAGGCTTATGGTCAGAAGAAAAAGAAAACGAAGTAATCGAAGCAACTAAAGAAGAAATCAAAGAAGCGATTAAAGAGGCTGACAAACAACCTAAACAAAAAGTTTCATTCTTCTTAGAAACAATGTTTGAAGAACCAACAAACGTTATTAAAGAACAAATCGAACACTTTAAAGCAAAGGAGAATAAATAATTATGGCACAAATGACAATGATTCAAGCCATCACAGACGCTTTGGCTGTTGAATTAAAACGTGATGAAAATGTCCTAATTTTCGGGGAAGACGTTGGTAAAAACGGTGGGGTTTTCCGTGCGACTCAAGGGCTTCAAGATGAATTCGGTGAAGACCGCGTGTTCAATACTCCTTTAGCAGAATCTGGTATCGGTGGTTTAGCAATCGGTTTAGCATTAGAAGGTTACCGTCCAGTTCCTGAAATCCAATTCTTCGGATTCGTATTCGAAGTAATGGATAGCGTGGTAGCTCAAGCAGCTCGTACACGTTACCGTATGGGTGGAACTCGTCAAATGCCTATCGTATTCCGTTCACCATTTGGTGGTGGGGTTCACACTCCAGAATTACACTCAGATAACTTAGAAGGTTTAGTAGCTCAATCACCAGGTTTGAAAGTGGTTATCCCTTCAAACCCATACGATGCAAAAGGGTTATTAATTTCAGCTATTCGTGATAACGACCCAGTTGTTTACTTAGAGCACATGAAACTATACCGTTCATTCCGTGAAGAAGTTCCAGAAGGAGAATACACAGTTCCTCTAGGAGTAGCTGCAGTAACTCGTGAAGGTAAAGACGTATCTGTAATTACTTACGGTGCAATGGTTCGTGAAGCTGTTAAAGCTGCTGAGAACTTAGAAAAAGAAGGAATCTCAGTAGAAGTTATCGACTTACGTACTGTTTCTCCATTAGACTTAGACACAATCTTAGCATCAGTTGAAAAAACTGGTCGCGTAGTGGTTGTTCAAGAAGCACAACGTCAAGCTGGTATCGGCGCAATGGTTATGTCTGAAATTGCTGAACGCGCAATCTTAAACTTAGAAGCTCCAATCGGACGTGTTGCAGCTCCAGATACAATCTTCCCATTTGGTCAAGCAGAAAACGACTGGTTACCAAATGCTAGCGATATTGAAGCTAAAGTTCGCGAAACAGTGAACTTCTAATTCAACAAATTTCATTCTAAAGAGCCTCTCTCATGAGTGTGCTCTTTAGAGTTTTATAAAAATAAGAAGGGATGTACAAGCATGGCTTTCCAATTCAAAATGCCTGATATCGGTGAAGGTATCGCAGAAGGCGAAATCGTAAAAATCGACATTAAAGTCGGAGATACAATTCAAGAAGATGATATTTTATTCGAAGTACAAAACGACAAATCTGTAGAAGAAATTCCTTCTCCAGTAAGTGGTAAAGTATTAGAAGTTAAAGTTCAAGAAGGTACAGTAGCTCGCGTAGGCGACGTTATCGTTGTTATCGACGATGGTTCTGGCCCAGCAGAAGCATCTGCACCAGCAGCGGCTCCAGCGGCAGCACCTGCACCAGCTGCACCAGCAGCAACAAGCACTTTCCAATTCAAATTACCTGACATCGGTGAAGGAATTGCAGAAGGTGAAATCGTTAAAATCGACATCAAAGTAGGCGACAAGATTGCTGAAGATGACATTTTATTCGAAGTACAAAACGACAAATCTGTAGAAGAAATTCCTTCTCCAGTATCTGGAACTGTAACAGCAGTTTTAGTATCTGAAGGAACAGTAGCTCACGTTGGTGATGTTATCGTTGAAATCGCAACAGAAGGCGGTTCTCACGCACCTGCAGCAGCGGCTCCAGCAGCACCTGCAGCTCCAGCACCAGCAGCAGCTCCAGCGGCACCTGCAGCTCCAACAGGAGTTCCTGCAGCAAGCAACCCTGGTAAATTAGTATTAGCAATGCCTTCAGTTCGTCAATATGCACGTGAAAAAGGCGTTGACATCACAGCAGTAGTTCCAACTGGTAAAGGCGGACGTATTACTCGTGAAGACATCGATAACTTCGGTGGCGCACCAGTAGCAACACCTGCAGCTCCAGCGGCTGTAGAAGCTCCAGCAGCACCAGCTCAAGCATCTGCTCCAGCAGCTCCAGCTCAAGCATCTGCACCAGCAGCGGCTCCAGCTCCAGCTAAACCATTCGTTGGATCAGCTGAACGTGAAGAACGCGTTAAATTAACTCCAATGCGTAAAGCAATTTCTAAAGCAATGGTTAACAGCAAACATACTGCACCACACGTTACATTACATGACCAAGTTGAAGTTTCTAAACTTTGGGATCACCGTAAGAAATTCAAAGATGTTGCAGCTGCACAAGGTACTAAATTAACATTCTTACCTTACGTTGTTAAAGCTTTAGCAGTAGCAATGAAGAAATTCCCAGTATTGAATGCTTCTATCGACGATGCATCTCAAGAAATTGTTTACAAAAACTACATCAACATCGGTATCGCTACAGATACAGATTTAGGTTTATTCGTTCCAAATATCAAAGATGCGAACACTAAGAGCATGTTTGGTATCGCAGATGAAATTAACGCATTAGCTGCAAAAGCTCATGAAGGTAAATTAACAGCTGCAGAAATGGGACAAGGAACAATTACAATCTCTAACATCGGTTCAGTAGGTGGCGGTTGGTTCACTCCAGTTATCAACTACCCTGAAGTTGCGATTTTAGGTGTTGGTACAATCGTTCGCGAACCAGTTATCAACGAAAACGATGAAATCGTAATCGGACGTAACATGAAATTATCATTAAGCTTTGACCACCGTATCGTGGACGGAGCAACTGCTCAAAAAGCAATGAATGAAATCAAACGTCTATTAAACGATCCAGAATTATTATTAATGGAAGCTTAATTCATTAAACTGTTAGGAACGGCGTAGACATGAGTTTACGTCGGTTCCTTATTTGAAAACTTTTAAGAGGTGAAAAAAATGGTAGTAGGCGATTTCGCTATTGAACTAGATACAGTCGTAATCGGTGCCGGCCCTGGTGGATATGTTGCAGCTATTCGTGCAGCTCAAGAAGGTCAAAAAGTTGCGATTATCGAGAAAGAATATTTTGGTGGTGTCTGCTTAAACGTTGGATGTATTCCATCTAAAGCGTTAATTGCAGCTGGACATCATTACCAAGAAGCACAACACTCCGAAGTATTTGGTGTGACTGCTAAAGAAGTTGTTTTAGACTTCGCTAAAACTCAAGAATGGAAAGATAACCAAGTTGTTAAGAAATTAACTTCTGGTGTTGAGTACTTATTAAAGAAAAACAAAGTTGAAATTATTAAAGGGGAAGCGTTCTTAGTGGATGAACACACTTTACGTGTTGTTACTGAAGACAGCGCTCAAACTTATTCTTTCAACCATGCTATCGTAGCTACAGGTAGCCGTCCAATCGAAATCAAAGGTTTCAAATTTGGCGGACGTGTTATCGATTCAACTGGTGGTTTAGCACTTAAAGAAGTTCCTAAAAAATTAGTTGTTATCGGTGGTGGGGTTATCGGTTCAGAACTAGGTTCAGCATATGCTAACTTAGGTTCACAAGTAACAATCCTTGAAGGTGCTCCAAGCATCCTTTCAATGTTCGACAAAGACATGGTTAAACTTGTTGAAGACGACATGGCTAAAAAAGGCGTTACTATCGTAACAAATGCAATGGCTAAAGAAGCTGTTGACAATGGTGATAGCGTAACTGTTAAGTATACAGTAGACGGCAAAGAAGAAGCTGTTGAAGCTGACTACGTAATGGTTGCTGTAGGTCGCCGCCCTAACACAGACGAAATTGGTTTAGATGTTGCTGGTGTTGAAATGACTGAACGTGGTTTAGTTAAAGTTGACAACCAAGGACGTACAAACGTTAAATCAATCTTCGCAATCGGTGATATCGTTCCTGGAGCAGCTCTTGCTCACAAAGCAAGCTACGAAGGAAAAATCGCTGCAGAAGCAATCTCAGGTAAAGCAGTGGCTGTTGACTACCGTGCAATGCCATCTGTTGCCTTTACTGATCCAGAATTAGCTTCAGTTGGTTACACTCAACAACAAGCTAAAGATGCTGGTTTACAAGTAAAAGCTTCTAAATTCCCATTAGCAGGAAATGGTCGTGCATTATCATTGAACGCTACTGAAGGTTTCGTTCGTTTAATCACTACTAAAGAAGATAACGTAATCGTTGGTGCACAAGTTGCCGGCGTGAACGCTTCAGACATTATTGCTGAATTAGGTTTAGCAGTTGAAGCTGGAATGAATGCGGAAGATATCGCATTAACAATCCACTCACATCCATCATTATCAGAAGTAGTTATGGATACTGCTGAATTAGCATTAGGTATGCCAATTCACGTTTAATTTTCATATAAATGAACTGAGAGGACTCGAATTTTCGGGTCCTTTTTTGTTGCTGTTAAAGGAAAGATGACGTAGTTTTCGTTTTAAACCCGAACAATTATCCGAATGAACTTTGAAATATTTGTGGTTTTCTCCTGGATAGCTTGATTGGAGTGGGGGTTATCGCGTATAATGAAGCGTATAAGACCGAATGAAGGAAAAGCTTCATCAACCTCCATTCATCGAACCTTTTTGTATACGAAGGGGGATGTTTCATGTCAGAAGAGAAGAATTTTAAAGATTCCTATGTACTTTGTATCGGCGGAATGAACGTGGATAAGAAAGTTCAATTGCTCGAAAATCTCGTGCTTGAGACGAGTAATCCAGTGGTCTCGTCCCTAAGTGCCGGTGGTGTTTCCAGAAACATTGCCGAAAACCTTGGTCGTCTGGGGCTGCCTGTTAAGATGTTGTCAGTTGCAGGCAATGATGAAAGTTTTACTTGGCTTGAAAAAGAGACGGAAGGCATTATCGATTTTTCACTTGTAGACCGCTTAAAAGGAAAAACAACGTCGAATTATACAGCGATTTTGGATCTTCAAGGAGATATGTGTCTAGCTTTAGCCGATATGTCCATTTGTGAGGAAATGACGCCTGACTGGCTTATTTCGCATGAAGAAGCGGTGAAACAAGCATCTCTAGTCATTGCGGATCTGAATCTTCCGCAAGAAACATTACAAGCGCTCATACAGCTGACTAGTTTAGAGAAGATTCCACTGGCCATTATTCCAGTGAGTGGACCGAAGATGAAACGAATCCCAGACGATTTACAAGGAGTGACCTGGATTGTCGTCAACGCGGACGAGTCCAGGACGAGGTACGGCGTACACACGCTTTCGGAACTAGCTACTTTGTGGCAGAAGGATGGCGTTGAAAATATCGTCATTACAAAAGGGACGAAATGTGGTGTCTTTGCAGATGCTACAGGAGTCGTAAAAACTTTTACCCCCATAAAAGCAGAGCATGTCTGTGACGTGACAGGAGCAGGAGATTCATTTTCTTCTGGAGTGCTTTACGGAACTCTTAAAGGAGCAAGCTTGGAAGAGTCGATTGGATACGGATTAACGAATTCATACTATACGGTCCAAGCTATTGAAACAGTTCGAAAAGACTTAAACGCTAAGTCATTTGAAAAAGAATATCAACAATTAAAGGAAAGAGGTTTATCATGAATCCATTATTATCAATCAGCAAGGAAGTACAACACGCATTAGACAACAACCTACCAGTCGTGGCGTTGGAATCAACAATCATTTCACACGGGATGCCATATCCACAAAACGTTGAAATGGCTAAAACGGTAGAACAAATTATCCGCGACAATGGTGCTGTTCCAGCAACTATCGCTATCATGGATGGAAAATACAAAATTGGGTTAGAAGAAGCAGACTTAGAACGTCTTGCGAAAGAAAAACCAGTTGCAAAAGTATCTCGCCGTGACTTAGCAGAAGTGTTTGCTAAAGGTGTTTTAGGAGCAACTACAGTAGCGACAACAATGATTGGTGCGCACTTAGCTGGAATTAAAGTATTCGTAACTGGCGGTATCGGTGGGGTTCACCGTGGCGTTGAAGAAACAATGGATATCTCAGCAGACTTAGATGAATTAGGACAAACTCCAGTAACGGTTGTCTGCGCTGGTGCAAAAGCGATTCTTGATTTACCACGTACTCTTGAATATTTAGAAACAAAAGGAGTTCCTGTTGTAGGCTATCAAACAGACTACTTACCAGCATTCTACACTCGTACTTCTGAGTATAAATTAAACAGCCGTGTAGACTCAGCAAAAGAAGTTGCTGAAATGATTCGTTACTCTGAATTACTAGGCCTTAAAGGTGGTATCTTAGTCACAAACCCAATCCCAGCTGAACATGAAATTCCACACGAAAAAATCGATGCGATTATCGATCAAGCGGTTCGTGAAGCGGACGAAAAAGGTGTTCATGGTAAAGATAGCACACCATTCTTATTAGCGAAAATCGTTGAGTTAACAGGCGGGGAAAGCTTGAAGACAAATATTCAGCTTGTTTACAATAACGCGAAACTTGGTGCGCAAATCGCAAAAGAATACCAAGAAGGAAAATAATCAAAGGCAAATGCTTAATGGATTACGACGAATCCTTGCGGATTTGTTTGTAGTTGCTGTGACAAGGCACCGGTTCGAGCCGATGTCTCTCACCTTCAAAGCCTCAAAGAGGGCGTATGGATTCAAAATCCTACGCCCTCTTAGCACAGTGGTTGAATGGAATGAGTTTAGCTGTAAACAGCTATCTCATTCCTATTCAACTTTGTGGGGGAAAGAAAACGAAATGCCATAGATACAATGTATCTATGGCATTTCTGTCTTTCTCCCTCGTTTTAATGCTATTCCCGTTATTGCTAATATAGAATCCGTAGATACGACGTAATCCATAGATGAATAATTTTCTTTTGGGATTTGTGCCCAAAGGAAAGGGACTGGTGCTTCACGAGTTAGAGAGTGCAGCGACTTAGTTTAGAAGAGTGCTTTAAACAAATTAAACTTAAAAGCAGTTATTAAGTAAGAGCGGTTTTGTCTAATATTCGAGGAATCAACCTATTTAGTAAAATTTTCGAAGAGTAGTATTAAACCATATAAAGCAACAAGAAGATGATGACGAAGAATCTGGTGGATTCATTGTCATAGTAATGAGAAAGTGCATTAAATGCGAATTAGCAGGAGTTAGAAATGTTTTTCTTACTCCTGCTTTGAGGCTTTAAAGGCGAAAGACAAACGGCTTGATCCGGTCCCTCATTACAATGATAATGAAAAAATCCGCAGGAATTATCTTCTTTTTTAAGAAATTTTTGTTATGCATAAATGGAAACTCTTGCAGAAAAAGTGTATACTAAATAGGTATGATTGTGAGGTGGCGAGATGGCCAATTATAGTTATCCAATTGATTTGGAATGGTCGCATGAAGAGATGAATAAAGTCATCAAACTTTGGAATGCGGTCGAAGAGGCTTACGAAAAAGGAATCCAAGTAGAAGCTTTTAAAAAAGCCTACCAAGAATTTAAAACGGTAGTCCGTAGTATCGGTGAAGAGAAGAGACTGGGCCGTGAATTCGAGGAAGCATCTGGATATAGCCTTTATCGTGTGGTCCAAGCAAGTAAAAACGCAACAAAAATTATTCGTATGGAAGGATTGAAAAAATAATGGATTTATTAGCAACACACCTATTAGTAAATGACTGGATTATGGAGGCTGGACAAAAAATCCGCCACAGCTTTGGAGAACCATTAAAAGTAGATACAAAAACAAGCCGTAATGACTTAGTAACAAACGTGGATAAAGAAATCGAACAATTCTTTATCGCAAAAATTCGTGAACAATTCCCAACACATAAAATCATGGGAGAAGAAGGTTTCGGTGACGAATTAACTTCAATGGACGGTTACGTTTGGTTAATCGACCCAATCGATGGCACATTGAACTTCGTAAAACGTCAAGAAGACTTCGGTATTATGATTGCGTTATATAAAGATGGCGTAGGTCTTTTAGGTTACATTTACGATGTAATGCGCGATCGCTTCGTATACGGTATTAAAGATTACGGTGCGTACTGCAACGGTCGTCGTCTTTCAACTCCTGAAATCCACAGCATTGGCGACAGCTCAATCAACGTGAATGGATTTATGTTATTAGAAGCGACTGAAAAAGAAGCTGAAATGATTCGTAAAGCAATGGTTACTCGTACTTACGGTGCTTCTTCAATCGAGCATATCCAAGTAATCTTAGGAAAATCTGTAGCGTATGTTTCTACATTATTAGCTCCTTGGGATATCGCACCAGGAATGGTTATTGCTAAAGAATTAGGATTACACTACAGTACAGTGGATGGAAAAGAAGTGGACTTCTTAGTTCCTAACAAAAAGACAACAGGTGTTATCTGTTCTAAAGATATCGCTGACGAAATTATCGCAGCATTTAAATAAAAATGAGTGGAGGGGCGTAAGAGATTACGCCTCTTTCTTTTAAAGGAGAACGTATGAATATTGCAGTTTATTGTGCGGCAAGCCAAAGTAATTGCCCTGCATTTGATAAGAAAACAGAAGAACTAGGGAAGTGGATGGCTAAAAATCACCACACGCTCGTTTATGGTGGTGGAAATACGGGGCTCATGGGAGTCGTTGCGACTGCCGTGATGAATGAAGGTGGCGAAGTCATTGGCGTGATGCCGCAGTTCTTTGTAGACCGTGAAATTGCGAAACAAGATATCACGAAACTTCATATTGTCGATACGATGTCAGAACGCAAAAATCAAATGATTGCTCTCAGTGAAGTGTACATTGCTCTTCCTGGTGGTCCTGGTACCCTCGAAGAAATCGCAGAGGTCGTTTCTTGGGTACGTGTAGGCCAAACCAATGGTATTTGTATCTTCTATAATATGGAAGGCTATTATGATCATTTAGAAGCCTTTTTCGATAAAATGGTGGAGGCGAACTTACTAAGCAAAGAAGACAGAAGTCAAATTCATTTTGCGAAAAGTTTGTCGGAAATTGAAACGTTGATTAAAGCTCATAAAAAGCGTTAGAGGTGATTCTAGCGCTTATTTTTAATAGCGAAAAGGTTGGAACTTTGCTATAATAAAGGATATGAGTTTAAGGGAGGGCAACGAATGGAATTAGAAAAAACAACGCAAATGAACT
>ERZ1699258.358-NODE-358-length-10506-cov-3.270835_pt1 | contig 10506 bp, 8 predicted proteins | sample MGYA00581520_ERZ1699258 | MGnify/ENA primary metagenome ERZ1699258 (study PRJEB42319, sample SAMD00040322) | human oral metagenome | material: saliva | host: Homo sapiens | study: EMG produced TPA metagenomics assembly of PRJDB4115 data set (Metgenomic analysis of... | reverse complement strand
TCCGCGCTAAGTAGTGCAGCGCCGCATCAACATCCGATCCGCGCATCGACTTGATAAAAGCACTCGTGACATCATAGTGCTGGTCACGCCCCCAGCGAACGAGCGCCTGGTTAGCAGCAGCCTCGACACTGGCAACCGTGATCTCACCGGACCCGTCATCGCTGGCCACCCCCGCCGCCGCCTCCAGCAGCGTCAGAGACTTACGGGCATCCGAGCCAGCCAAGCGAACCAACCCAGCCACGGCCTCGTCTGTCATCGCGAAGCGGCCCGCAAGCCCACGTTCATCGGACAGCGCCCGGCGAACGAGACTTTCAAGCGCCTCAGACTCAAGCGGACGCAGCGTCAAAAGGAGCGAGCGAGACAGCAGCGGAGCAATCACTGAGAAGGACGGGTTTTCCGTTGTCGCCGCGACCAGCACTACCCATCGGTTCTCCACCGCTGGAAGAAGCGAATCCTGCTGCGACTTGGAGAAGCGGTGCACCTCATCCACAAAGAGGATTGTTTCCTCACCACTGCTCGCCAATGTCCGGCGCGCGCTGTCCACGACTCGACGCACGTCGCCCACGCCCGATGAGACAGCGGATAACTCAACAAAGCGTCGGCCCGACGCCCTGGCGATCAAATACGCGAGCGTCGTCTTACCCGTTCCCGGTGGACCCCACAGAACCACGGACGATACCGACACACCATCTCGAGAGCCGGGCGACAGGAGGCGACGCAGCGGAGCACCCTCACCGAGCAGATGCGATTGGCCGACAACCTCCTCCAGCCGAGAAGGTCTCATACGAACGGCGAGGGGCGCGTCCGCGGAAAACGCGGGCACGCCCAACTCGTCGAATGCTTCAGAATCAAACAGATCCATGAAACCTAGCCTACGTCAGGGTGACTCCCTGCGAGGAAGATCCGATCTTCGGACCGGACAGAACCTGGAGGACGACGAGGCCCCCCAGAATCAGCATGCACGCACCGGCACCGAGCAGGTAACCGTTCAAGCCCTCGGACTCATCGGCGGCATTCGAGGAGGACAGGACCTCCGCATGCAACTTCACAGAATCGGACGCATCCACCGACGCGCCCGCACCGGCAGCCGCAACGGTCGACGCGACCTTAAAGTCGGCCCAGCCGACAAGCTGGTGTGAGCGGTTCGCCACGACGACCTTGTATTCGCCCATGGGCAGGCCGACCACGTCCATCGTCACCTTGTTACCGTCTTCAACCTGAAGCCAGCGTGCTTCACCCGTCTGCATGATGTTGGCGCTCACCCACTCGCCAGCGCCAGCTTTGTCGGAGGGAACATTGATCGTCAGCTGTCCACCAGTGAAAGCCGCGCTCACGCCGCCCTTATTTGCATCAGTCAGCTCAGAGACATCCGATACGGGGGACACCGGGGTATCGGACGGCTGCGTCGCGTTCGCGGCAGGAGAAGCCGAAGCGGAAGGCGTTGCCGAAGGCGACGCGGAAGAAGTTGCGGTCGGCTGGACAACTGGCAACTGCGGATCATCAGGCTGAGGCGCGGGCGCAGGACTCACGGACGACGGTTCCGGGGCAGGGGCAACCGTGGGCTGAGGCGCGGGCGCGGGACTCTCGGACGGTCCCGGGGCGGGGTCACCCGTGGGCTGAGGCGCAGGCGCGGGACTCTCGGACGGTCCCGGCGCAGGGGCACCCGTGGGTTCTGCAGTCGGCTCCGGCGTTGGCTCGGCCGTCGCAGACGGGCTGGACGGCTCGAAGACCTTCACCGAGTAGTTGATTGTCTTCGCCAGGGTCTTGTCGTCCTTGTAGATCACGACGGTGACCCAGTGGGAACTACCGGGTTTCCAGGTCACTCCTTCCGCGTTGTTGGCGCCGTTAGGAACCGGAACGACCATCCTGTAGTTGTTGAGCGCATTTACCTTCCACAGGTCATCAGCGGTCACCGTGACTATTTCACCGGAGCGCTCGAAGGTAAGAGGCGCGGTCGGTGTCACGCCACCGTTATCCAAGATGACGCCCCAGTAGCCTGTCTTACCGTATTCCGCTTCAAACTCGGAGGCATTCTCGAGGTTGATAACGAACGTGGTGTTCGGGATAGGGAGGGGACCATCATTGTTATCGGCACGCGCAGCGAAACCGGGAATGGCGAGCGCACCTGCGGCGAAGAGGCATAGGGCCATGAGTACACTCATTACCCGACTGCGGCCAGCGAGCACCCGCGCTGCGAGGGCGGAAGTAACCCGTCCGTGCTGCATAACGGTTCTCCTTTGGGACTTAAATACTCAGAAGATATTGCCTGATAACCAGAGTAACAGCTACATCGGCTTCATGTGAAGGTCGAACACGCACCACCTGGTTAATGGTGACCATATTGGCATCGTGCGCAGGCGGCCCGATCTAGTGGAATGAGCCATGCGACTTGCGCACAATGCTGACCGTAGCAACGGCACCGAGCAACGCAAGCGCCCCACCACCTGCAAGGATCCATCCGTTGAGGCGACCCTCTTGCTCGCGGGCAGCCTGCTCCGTGGCCTGTCGTTCCGAGCGAGACCTAGGTCCAATCTCAGAAGCGGACACGCTCTGCTGTTCGCTGGACGAAGAGGGATCGGGGGTGGATGCTCCAGGCTGGGACGAGCCACCATTCGTATCCCCCCGAGACGAAGAGTTCCCGGGACGTGGCGATCCAGGCCTCGCCGAGTCAGCGGGCGCGGAGGCATCCGTCGATGACGAAGTCGAACCCTGAGCGTCGGAAGCCTGCTCACCTCTCACCTCGGAGGTTGTTACTTTCGGTTCGTCAGCAGGAGTGGCGGGCTGTGCCACCATTGAGGCAGCTTCATCGGGATCATTGCCTGCGGGCGCAGAGGGAGTTTCCTCCCTTGGCATGCCGGGCGTCACGACAGTGTAGTCAGGATCGGAGGGCTCAGGATCATCAGCTTTCATCGTGCACACCCGAACATCGACAGCGGTGTCAACGACACGCACCTTGGCTTCGACATACGTTCCGGTGATGGCATCGCCGATGTAAACCGTATGGGCTGACCCAACTTCCCAGGACGACGGGAGGGGAATATCCGTTGAGAAGGTCCCATCGGACGCCACGTCGGCGACGGCCCAGGCAGTACGATCACGACGAACAGCACCGGGAACCCAGCTAGGCAATTCCATTCCATCAGGACGCTTCGTCTCGCCATCATCGAGGGTGATGATAACGAATCCGCGTATCTGCTCAGTACCTGGACCCCAGCCAGAACCCTCAACATGAACCGACTCGCCCGCATGCACGATCGAGGAAAGAGAAGCCATCGACTCCGGACCCCGCGCAACGAGACAGGCGGCTGAAGTATCCGGGAGGGCATCTTCGCCAAAAGCAGGAGTTGCAGTGACAAACACGCCGCCAACAATGGACACCGACGCGGCCAACGCAAGCAGGGACAGGCGCAGCCCCTCGCTTCGCGTGAACGACCGTGGCGCCATGCGTGCCACCTTCCTTCTCTCATGGACAATTTTAGTAAGTTCGCTCAATTATGAACAGACCGACATGTCAGTGTCCGAGTAACTACGAGCTATACGCTCCATCCTATTAGCTCATCCCCAACACGCAATTGCGAACAACAAGCAAATTCATGGACCGGTGCGCCAAAACCTGATTTTACAAGGAAAATTATATATAATTGAAAAAAATTGTGAGCTAAATTATCGAATAACTGTCATCTAAAGTGACCTTCCGGTCAACATTTGAGACTATGAATCTCGTTTCTACCCCCGCTAGCGACGCGGAATGGCCAGCGGTGCCCCCGACTCAGGATCCTCGATGACAACGCATTCAACCTCGAACACGTCGGATATCAGAGAGGGCGTCACAATGTCTCGCGGCACTCCCTGAGCCACGATCCGCCCATCTTTCATACACACGAGATGCGTCGCGTAGCAGAAAGCAAGGTGAAGATCGTGCAATACCGCGACAACTGTCCGACCCCCCTCACGCAGGCGGTCCGCTAAACGCAGAACCTCCAGTTGATGATTCAGATCCAAATAGGTCGTCGGCTCATCCAAGAGCAGGATATCCGTCGACTGCGCCAGAGCCATCGCGATCCAGACTCTCTGACGTTGCCCACCAGAGAGCTCGCCGACACGTCTGGAGCCGAATGCGCTTACTCCGGCGTCACGCATTGCACGTGCCACGGCCTCGTCATCCTCCGTGCTCCACTGATGTGCGAGGGATTGATGCGGATAGCGGCCGCGCGCAACCAGGTCCTCCACCAACATGTCGCCCGGTGCAACAGACGATTGTGCGAGGAGACCAAGGCGGCGCGCAAGGGCCTTCTGGTTCAGGTCATTCAGGACCTGCCCGTCTAGCTCAACGACGCCGCAGCGCACGCTTAGCACGCGGGCGAGTGCCCGCAACAGCGTCGACTTGCCACATGCATTCGGGCCGACGATGACCGTCAGTTCGCCCTGCAGAACATCCAGTGAAAGCCCCTCCAGAATCGGAGAGTCCTTCCCGTAGCCAACGGTGATCGAATGGGCACGAAGCCCACCTTCATTGTGCCGATGAATCATGACGTTACCTCACCTCACGAACGAGTAACACGAGCAGATAGATGCCACCCACGACGCCAGTCACGACGCCCACCGGCATTTCATGGGGTGCCAGGAGCCGTTGCGCAACCACGTCGGAGGCGAGCACAAGAAGCGCTCCCACGACGGCAGACGATGCAAGCCCCACTCCCCCGTGACCACACACACGACGAGCAACGTGGGGGGCCGCCAAAGCGACAAAGGCCACCGGGCCTGCGACAGCGGTTGCCGTGGAAACCAACACCATCGCCGCAGCGATCACCGCGATCCGCACCTCGCGTACCCGCACCCCCAAGGCCATCGCCACATCATCCCCCATCGCAAGCACAGCGAGCGGACGTGCGAGCCAGGCAAGAACCAGCACAGTCACTGCAAGAACGAGGATGAACGGAGCAATGCGCACCATCGTCACACCGGAGAACGATCCTGCACTCCATAACTGCGCGCGCTGCGCCGCTTCCAGGGGAGCCTTGACGATCAGCAGTGAATTGATGGCGCGGAGAGCGGCGGAGAAACCGATGCCGACCAAGACGACCCGAATGCCTGTCACGCGGACGCCACCCGCGCAGGCAAGAATGAGCACACCCGACACGAGACCACCCACGAGCGCTCCGACGCCCGTCGTCGCAGGACTGGACCCACACACAATGATCGCAAGGAGAGCACCCGTCGCCGAGCCAGTCGACAGGCCGACGATGTCGGGACTACCCAGCGGGTTGCCAGAGACCGTCTGGAAGATGGCACCCGACAGGCCGAGCGCACATCCAACTCCCAGCGCTGCACACACACGCGGAAGACGAACAGACTGCACGAAGTACACGCCCAAGAAATCGTCTCGAGGCCCGCTATCGCCCATCAGTCGACGGAAAGACTCTGCAGCACTGAGACCATAATCCCCCAGCGTCAGCGAGTAAACGGACAGGCACACGGCAAGGAGTAGTCCAGCAACGACGACCGTGGCACTACGCAGATGAATGCGTAGCGAGACCCATGGCAATGCTAGTACCACGTAACGCCCGCTGTTCACGACATCCCCCGTCCACGCGCAGTTACGATAAAGAAAGGTGCCCCAATGAGCGCGACGATGACACCGACAGGCACCTCCTGAGGAGCCAGCACGAGGCGCGAGGCAACATCTGCGACGCACACCCACACAGCCCCCACGATGACGGACCAGAAAGCGATCAAGCCATGACGCGCGCCAACCGCGCGTCGGACGAGGAGCGGCACGGCGAGACCAACAAACGTGAGGGGACCCCCGAGTGCGGTCGCTCCTCCCGCGAGGGCTGTGACTGCCAGGGTTGCGAGTCCTCGAACAAGCCGTACCCGAACGCCGAGACCAACGGCGACCTCGTCTCCGAGCGTCAGAATGCCAAGAGCGGACGTCAGAAGCGCACCGAGCACCGTCCCGCCGCCGATGACAACGCTCGCCAAGACGAGCGAATCAACTCCAATCCCCTCGAAGGAGCCGGACGCCCAATAGCGGAACTCGTTGAAAGCAAACTGGTTGGCCGTCAGGATGGCCGACGTCAGCGACGCCAGTGCAGCTGACACAGCGATACCCGCCAGTGCCAGGCGTGCACGCGAGGTGCGTGCGCCCCGGCCAGACAGTGCAAAGACGAGGGCGGAGGCTACTCCGGATCCTATCAACGCAGCGCCGAGGGTGACGGCGCGCGTCGACACGCCCATGAGCGCGGTCGCCGACACGACCGCGAAGGCAGCCCCTGCGTTGACGCCGAGGATGCCAGGATCAGCGAGCGGATTGCGCGTCATCGCTTGCATGATTGATCCCGCTAAGCCGAGCGCGCCCCCGATGATGAGCGCTGCAACGGTCCGGGGTACACGAAGGGATAGCACCACCCGCGCGTCCTGGGAGGTTCCACCGTGGACAAGCGACTCCCAGACTATATTCGGGGCGATCTGTCGGGATCCCAGGGCGAGCGAGGCCATCACGACGACACCAAGCACCAGCGCCGCCACTGCACAGGCAATAGCGACGCTGGTGAGTCGGTAGGCGCTCATTCGCACAGTGCGCACCTGACCGCGTGTCCCACGCTCAGGATGCCGGGACAAACTGAGCTTCGATGGACGAGACGATACCGTCCATCAGCAGGTATCCGCCGGTCGAGGTCCACAGGGATCCATCGACGGGAATGACGTGGTTTGCCTGGACGGCTCCGAGAGAATCGAAGCCGACAGTCGCCTTGGCCTCGTCGAGTGCGGCGGCAGATGCCTCGACACCGGTGGTTCCGCCTGCCGACGGGTTGTTCACCGAGGACTTGCCGAGCGTGCCGAAGAAGATCCAGTCCGCGTCGATTTGGTCGATGTTTTCGAGGGAGACGGGCTCGGAATGTCCCTCTCCGTCACGGTCCTGATTGGCGGGGCGCTTCATGCCCAGAGCGGTTAGGGCTTGTCCGGCGGGCAGCTCCTTGAGGATCAGGCCTGCACTATCGCCCTGCCAGCGCACAACCGAGTATGTCTGGTCGAGGTAGCCGGCGTCCTTCAGGCGAGCACTCACCGATGCGACATGCTGGTCGAACTCCGCGAGTTTGACGTCAGCCTGGTCGGGCACGCCGAGCGCATCCGCGGTGAGGGCGAAAGTCTCGCGCCAGTCGCCGCCCGACTGCGTGGTGAAGAAGACGGGAGCTATCTGGCCGAGGGCCGTCAGAGTCTCGGTGTCGTTGTTCTTCACGGACGTGCCGTCAACGAGGATCAGGTCCGGGTGGGCGGCACCAATGGCCTCCAGGTTGGGGGTGCCGATGGAACCCAGGATCGGGATGTCTCCGGCGCGATCAAGGAGGTAGTTGGGGACCGTCTGCTGGCCGCGGCCCGATACGACACCGATAGGCGTCACTCCCAGGGCGAGCGCGTTGTCGGTGGTCGGTTCGGAAAGCGTCACGACGCGGGTCGGATGCGAGGGCACAGTGACCTCCTGGCCGGAGGCATCGGTAACGACGCGGGTCTCGCTGGTCCCGTTCGCTCCAGAGGACGAGGCCGGGGCGGGCTGCGTGGAGGAGCATGCTCCCAGGGTCAAGGATGCAAGAGCGAGAGCCGCGAAAGCGCGAACTCGTGTCGAGATATACACGTGTTCCTCAATTCGATTAGATCACGATAGATGCACAGGCAAGCCTAACCTAGCGGCGCAAAGGGCGCTCTCTTCGCATGCAATGGTGGATAAGCTCACGCACACCATCTGTCGAGCATTCGCACGACTCCTTCGCGCCACCATGCAACGTCATGGCCACCGGGATAGGACTCGAAACTGACAAGCGATCCTGACCTCTCCAACAGCGCAGTACAATCCCGAGTTACGGGCAGCATCGCCCGCTCGCGCTCACCCACCTGACACGACACTGTCAAGCCGTCACCAAGCTGCCTCTGTCCCCTCCGCAGCTCTGTCATCAGCGTCCCCTCGCCCCGGCCTCGTTCATCTCCACCCCACCACAGAGAGGGAGACTGTGCGAGGAAACACTCGACGGGCAACGAACCCAGACAGGCAGCCTCGAGCACTGCAAGCCCACCGAAGGACTGACCGGCCAGAGCAACAGGACCAGCCCCAACCTCGGCACAAATGTCTCTCACGAGTTCCTCAACACGGCCCGCCTCGGTTAACTCCTCCTGGCGAGCGCGCAGATCACCGGCATCGATCGTCACGACGCGAAGACCCGGGTAGCGCCAGGTCAGCCAGCCAACGCCATTGGCTCGCCACATCTCCCCGTCGAATAGAATGAGGGTTCTGCGTGCGGGGCACTCGCCGTCGTGGACCACGATGGAACGGGGTCGCTCACGCTCACGACGTGTACTGATGCGAACACCGATGTCTTCCTCACGGGCAGCACGCATCCGCAGATAGCGGAGGCTCTCCGATGGCCACACAACGCTCGCATCGGGTCCCACAAACAGCGAGGCGACGTTTCCTCTCCCGTTGATGAGACTGCGGACGTTGGAACCATCAGGGTGAGCAGCCTGACTTAATCGCAGCCATTCACCCCGATCCACGCTCGTGCACGGCTCGATACTACCTGCATCTACAATCGCGAACTGATAGCTGAGGATCGCATCCGCCGGCAGCGCACACGCGAGCACGTGCACGCGAGATCCGGGCATGCCTTCCAGACGAAAAGCGTCAAGGTGATCACGGTTGCGATCCGTCACGGTATTGACGATAACGAAGCACTGAGCGTTCTCAGGCGCATCGCACCGAAACGTCACGCGAACGGCGTTAACCCCATCAAGGACGAGCCGACGACCGACGCGCGGGCCATCGGCGCACCCATGGTCATCCCAGTCCTCAGGATCGATCTCGAGCCGACAAAACCCCGTCTCAGAAAAGAACTCCTCCTCGAAGGCCATCGGTCAGTCGAAAAGCGAAATATCACCCGCGCCGACGCGCGCGACGACAGCGTCGCCTCCCGCAAAGTCGATGACCGTCGTCGGCTCAGCTACGCCGACAGGACCCACGACCACCAGATCAACCTGATGCCCGATGCGCTCGTCCACATCAAAGCCATCCGTCAGAGGCTCCTTCTCACCCGGCATGATGAGCGTCGAACAAGCTAGCGGCTCACCGAGGGCCTCGACAATCGCCTGGGTGATGACATGGTCCGGGATGCGCACGCCGACCGTGTGCTTCTTCTTGTTCAGCATGATGCGCGGAACTTCCTTGGTGCCACGCAGGATGAACGTGTAAGGTCCGGGGGTCAGCGCCTTCATCGTGCGGAACTCATGATTATCGACGATGACTAGCTCACCGAGCTGCGCGAACGAGTGGCACAGCAGCGAGAAGTTGTGCTTGTCATCGAGCTTACGAACCGCGCGAATGGTGTCCATGCCCGACTTGTTGCCAATCTTGGTCGCGATCGCGTAGCCGGAGTCGGTGGGCAGCGCGATCGTGCCGCCGCGTTCCAGCAGGTCAACGACCGTGTTGACCAAACGTGCCTGCGGATTCTCGGGGTGCATCTCGACGTACGACATGTACCCATTGTGCACGAAACCCCCACCGGTCGGTAACCGATGGGGGTTCCGTGGACAAGGTCACGGCGAAGGAATCACTTCTCGGATTCCTCGGAGGCCTCCTCGCCGCGCTTCTTCGGCTTCGCGTCGACGCCAGCTTCCTTACGCTGCGCGGGCGTAATCGGGGCCGGGGCCTCGGTCAGCGGGTCGAAACCGCCGCCGGACTTCGGGAAGGCGATGACGTCGCGGATGGAATCGGACTTCGTCAGCAGGGAGACGATGCGGTCCCAGCCGAAGGCGACGCCGCCGTGCGGCGGGGCGCCGTACTTGAAGGCGTCGAGCAGGAAGCCGAACTGCGTCTGTGCTTCCTCCTCGCCGATGCCCATCACGTTGAACACGCGGTTCTGGATGTCGCGGCGGTGGATACGGATGGAGCCGCCGCCGATCTCGTTGCCGTTGCAGACGATGTCGTAGGCGTAAGCCAGCGCGTTGCCCGGGTCCTTGTCGAAGGAGTCGACCCATTCGGGCTTGGGCGAGGTGAACGCGTGGTGGACGGCAGTCCAGGCGCTGTGGCCCAGTGCGACGTCGCCCTCGGCCTCGGCGTCGCCGGTGGGCTTGAAGAGAGGAGCGTCGACGACCCAGGTGAAGGCCCAGGCGTCGGGATCGATGAGGTCGCAGCGCTTACCGATCTCGAGGCGGGCGGCGCCGAGCAGCTCGCGCGAGGGGGTGGGCTTGCCGGCAGCGAAGAAGATGCAGTCACCGGGGTTGGCGCCGGTGGCGGCAGCCAGGCCCTCGCGCTCGGCCTCGGTGATGTTCTTGGCGACGGGGCCGCCCAGCGTGCCGTCCTCGGCGATCGTGACGTAAGCAAGGCCCTTGGCGCCGCGCGCCTTGGCCCATTCCTGCCACTTGTCGAAGGTGCGACGCGGCTGCGAGCCGCCACCGGGCACGACGACGGCACCCACGTAGGGGGCCTGGAACACGCGGAAGGTCGTGGCCTTGAAGTAC
>ERZ1699258.355-NODE-355-length-10538-cov-3.246470_pt1 | contig 10538 bp, 9 predicted proteins | sample MGYA00581520_ERZ1699258 | MGnify/ENA primary metagenome ERZ1699258 (study PRJEB42319, sample SAMD00040322) | human oral metagenome | material: saliva | host: Homo sapiens | study: EMG produced TPA metagenomics assembly of PRJDB4115 data set (Metgenomic analysis of... | reverse complement strand
ACATGGCACAATTGAGCCATGACACAGGCTCAATTGACAGTTCTTGCTGGCCCGACCGCCGTTGGAAAGGGAACCGTTGTCGCCACTCTCTTGAAGCGCTATCCGCACCTGAGGGTGTCGGTTTCGGCGACGACTCGCAATCCTCGGCCTGGTGAACTGAACGGCGTCCACTACTACTTCGTTTCCCCTAGCGAATTCGATTCCATGATCGAAAGGGGAGAGATGTTGGAGTGGGCGCTTGTTCATGGGAAAAACAAGTACGGTACCCCTCGCGGTCCCGTTGATACGGCTCTGGCAGCCGGAGAACCGGTGTTGCTCGAGATAGACCTCGCGGGTGCACGCCAAGTTCGAGCTAATCGCCCCGACGCCCAGTTTATTTTCCTGGCCCCGCCCTCCTGGGAGGAGCTGGAGCGCCGCCTCGTCGGTCGCGGTACCGAGGGGCCTGAAGAGCGCGAACGTCGACTCGCCACCGCCCGCGTTGAGATGGAGGCCGCCTCCGAGTTCGATCACGTTGTGATCAACGACGATGTCGACCGTGCGGTGAATGAGCTGGCCGGGCTCATTGGCCTGGAGTAATATCTACCTGAATCTGCCACTGAGAGGAAAACACGTATGTCCGGAATTGTTGCCCAGCCCGTGGGTATCACGTCACCGCCCATTGATGATCTGCTGGAGCACGTCGATTCCAAGTACGCACTGGTTATTTTTGCCGCGAAGCGTGCTCGCCAGATTAACTCCTACAACCTACAGCTTCAGCAGAACATGATTCAGTTCGTGGGTCCCGTCGTCGACGTCCAGCCCGACGAGAAGCCGCTGGCCGTGTCTCTGCGCGAGATCAACAAGGGCCTGCTCTCTCTCGAAGCAAACCCCGAGGCCTGACATGGCAACGATCGTCGTCGGGGTGACCGGCGGCGTCGCAGCCTTCAAAGCACCGATCGTGGTCCGCGAGTGTCAACGCGCGGGCCACGACGTGTATGTGGCAGCGACGCGCGCCTCCTTGGAGTTCGTGGGTCGTTCAACTTGGGAGGGGATCACGTCTCGCCCCGTCGCTGTCGAAATTACGGGGGAAGGGCGTGCCGAGCACGTGGAGCTTGCCCGTGTGGCCGACCTGATCATCATCGTTCCAGCGACAGCGAACACCCTCGCCCGGTTGGCCGGAGGCTTTGCCGACGATATGGTGTCGCTGACGGTACTCGCCTCGGACGCGCCGGTCGTCGTAGCACCCGCGATGCATTCGAACATGTGGCTTGCCCCCGCCACCCAAGCGAACGTGGCGACGCTGCGCGGTCGCGGTGTCCACGTCATCGATCCCGCCTCCGGTGCCCTCGGGTCCGGGGACAGCGGTATCGGTCGTCTCCCCGAACCCGAGGAGATCGCACGCCGAGCCCTGGAGGTGCTCGCACGAGCAGAAAAGGCTGACTCCACTCCCATCCTAGAGTGGCGGGCCGTCGTGGTTACCGCAGGTGGCACCCGCGAACCCATCGATCCGGTACGTTTCCTCGGCAACAAGTCGTCGGGCCGTCAGGGCCTGGCCATCGCTGCAGCCGCCGCGCGCTCGGGAGCCACTGTCCGCCTCATCGCCGCTAACATCGACGATTCCGTCATGGCACTTCTCCCGCCCTCGGTCGAGGTCACGCGGGTGGGCAGCGCGCTCGACATGCGCGAAGCTACAATGACTCAGGTGGTTGGTGCCGATGCCCTGGTCATGACCGCCGCTGTCGCAGATTTCCGCCCACAGTCCGCCCAGGCCTCGAAAATGAAGAAGGACCCGGCGAGGAGCGATGCGCCGGTTCTGCACCTCGTGCGCAACCCCGACATCCTCTTCGAGGTCGGACACAGTAACATTCGTCCGCCCCTCGTTATCGGCTTCGCGGCGGAGACAGGCACGGATGAGGAGATCCTGGCCTACGGCGCTGACAAGGCCGCGCGCAAGGGGGTCGACTTCATCTGCCTGAATCGTGTGGGTGCAACCATCGGCTTCGGCGACGTCCCCAACGACATTCGATTGCTGGATGCGAGCGGGCGCGTCGTGGGGCGTTACACCGGCTCAAAGGATGAGGTTGCGGCAGGTCTTGCCGATCAGATTGCCGCTTTCCTTGATAGCCTTGAGCGGTGAGTCAACAGCTTTTCTCTTCCGAGTCCGTCACCGAAGGTCACCCCGACAAGGTCTGTGACCGTATCTCCGATGCGATCCTCGATGCTCTGCTTGATGTGGATCCCCGCTCGCGCGTTGCTGTCGAGACGATGGCTGCAACCGGTCTCATCCATGTCGCCGGCGAGGTGACCACCGAGGCGTACGTCGAGATCCCCGAGATCGTGCGCCGCGAGATCCTTTCGATCGGATACGACTCCTCACGAGTCGGCTTCGACGGCGCGTCCTGCGGCGTGTCTATCTCCCTTGACGGGCAGAGTCCCGATATTGCGGGCGGCGTTGACGAGGCGCTTGAGGTGCGTGGCACACAGGGCGGCGATCCTCGCGACCGCCTCGGCGCGGGCGACCAGGGCATCATGTTTGGCTACGCTTCCTCCGACACTCCTGACCTCATGCCGGCTCCCATCTGGTTGGCGCACCGCCTGGCCAAGCGCCTGACCGACGTGCGTAAGCAGGGCATCGTCGAGGGGCTGCGCCCCGACGGTAAGACTCAGGTGACTCTCGCCTACGAGGGCGGCCGTCCGGTCGGTATCGACACCATCGTCGTATCGACCCAGCACGACGAGACCCTGACGCAATCCGCCATCGCGGACGCCGTGCGTGCCCACGTCATCGACCCCGTCATTGAGGAGTCCGGGCTGGCTTTGGCTACAGGTGAGATGAAGGCTCTCATTAACCCCTCCGGTCGCTTCGTGCTGGGTGGGCCTGCCGCAGATGCGGGCCTGACGGGTCGCAAGATCATCGTCGACACCTACGGCGGCATGGCCCGCCACGGTGGTGGCGCGTTCTCCGGAAAGGATCCCTCGAAGGTTGATCGCTCCGCGACGTACGCTGCCCGCTGGGTGGCCAAGAACGTCGTGGCTGCGGGTGTCGCCCAGCGCTGCGAGATTCAGCTGGCTTACGCGATTGGACGAGCACGCCCGATCGGCCTGTACGTCGATACCTTCGGCACCGCCACTCTTCCCGAGGAGCGCATCGCCGACGCGATCCGCGAGGTCTTCGACCTACGACCGCTCGGCATGATCGAGGACCTGGACCTGCTGCGCCCGATCTACCGCGAGACGGCAGCCTACGGCCACTTCGGCCGCGAGCAGTTCCCGTGGGAGGCTACCAACCGCGTCGCCGAGCTTCAGACCGCCCTCGCATGAGCACCGCCGCGGAGCAGATCGACGACTACGTACCCTCCTGGGATACTGAGGAGGCGCAGCGGTCGTGGCGTAGGCGTACGAGCCTGGAGATGATCATCTCGGGCTTCATCGGCCTTGTCACTTCCTTTGTTCTGTCGATTGAGGCGTGGCAGCTGGCCGCCGACTCGTCGGCGCGCTTCGGCTGTGACGTCTCCTCCGTGCTCTCGTGCTCGGCGGTCGCCCAGACGTGGCAGGCGCGCATCCTCGGCTTCCCTAATGCGTTCCTTGGCATCTTTTTCGAGGCCGTGGTGCTGGCGATCTCCGTCGCCATTTTCGCAGGGGTGATGTTTCCCCGCTGGTACATGGCGTGCACGAACCTGCTCTACACGATCGCGCTATTTTTCGCGTTCTGGCTCTTTGGCCAGTCCTACTTCATCATTCAGGTGTTGTGCCCCTGGTGCCTGCTTATCACGCTGACGACCACGCTGGTCTTTGGCGGCATCACGCGGATCAACATCCGCGACGGCGTGATCCCGGCTCCGGCCTCGCTGCGCCGGATCGTCGGTCAGGGGTTGGACTGGGCGCTGTGGGGCCTCATTGTGTTTGGCGTCCTCGCGATGGTCGTCGGCAAGTACGGGTTGAGGCTCCTGGGCTGAGCGCGGGACGCACATGGGCACGGGCTGTGTTTGACTAGGCTCATGATGTCCATGCAAGGAATGCTCGACGGGTTCGACGCGCCTGCCGCGCGCAGTGCCGAGATTGCCCGCGTGATCGTCGACGTCGATCTGGCTCACGTGGATCGCCCGCTCGACTACGTCGTACCGGACGCCCTCGTGGACCAAGCTCAGGTGGGTTCACTGGTGCGCGTGCGATTCTCGGGCAGCCGTGTCGACGGCTGGATCGTCGAGCGCACTCGCCGCGAGGTGGATGATCACGTTGGGCGTGTCGAGTCGGTTGTGTCTGCCACGCCCGTGTTGACCCCCGCACTCTACGAGGCATCGCGCCGTATTGCGTCGCGTTTCTTGGCCACCACCTCCCAGGTTTTCTCACTCGCGTTGCCTCCCCGGCACGCGCGCGCGGAAAGAGAGGAATTGGCGTCGAAGCCCCCCGCGTGGCCCACGATCATCGACAAGTCGTTGGGGGAGGGGTGGCGTGCCTACCCCGCTGGGGCGGCGTTCCTGTCCCGTCTGCGTGTCGGGGAATCTCCGCGCGCCATCGTTACGGCGCTACGCCCTTATCTGCGCGCGTGCCTGTCGGACGCCGTGGCCGCGACCGTGGCCTCGGGACGCGCCGTCATCGTCATGACGCCCACCGGTGAGCATGCCGCTCGTGTTGCACGAGAACTTGAGGAGGATCTTGGTATCCGTGCAGCACTCAGCGGTGGCGAGGTCTCCCCGGAGGAGCGCTACCGCGTGCACATCGCCGCGTCGCTGGGGCGTATCCCCCTCGTCGTGGGGACGCGCTCGGCCGTGTGGGTGCCCGCCACCCCCCTCGGCTTGATTGTTATTCTCGACGACGGGGATGACCGCCTGCGCGAGCGACGCTTCCCCCGGTGCGATGCGCTCGATGTCGCGGTCCAGCGCTGCGCGGTTGAAGGAGCGGGCCTGCTCGTTGCGTCGAACGCGCGCTCGGTGAAAGCTCAGGCTCTCGTGCGCTCCGGGTGGGCGGTGAGCCTCGAGCCCACGCCCGATACCCTGCGCGCGGCCACACCGCGCGTACACCTGCACGGGGAGGCGGAGGCACACAGTGAGGGTGCGGGCGGGCACATGCGTATCCCGCAGGCCGCCCTGCGCATGCTCCGCCAGGGCCTGCACACCGGTCCTATCCTCATCCAGGTCGCAGCTGCCGGATACTGGCCTACTGTCGTGTGTCGGCGCTGCGATCACCTGGTCCGCTGTCCGCATTGCTCCGGTCCACTGTCCATGGATGCGGGTGGGCGCCTGACCTGCGGGTGGTGTGACCGTGAACCCACCTCGTGGAGATGCCCCCAGTGTTCGGGGCGCGAGCTGCGCGGTGCGCGCGTGGGTTCTTCTCGCACCGCCGAGGAGATCGCGCGAAACCTTCCGGACGCCTCCGTCCTCGAGTCGTCCGCGGCTCACCGCATTACGCGCATGCTGCCCGCGCGCCCCACCGTCGTCGTCGCGACTGCGGGTGCCGAGCCGCCTGTCGAGGGAGGGTACACCTGCGCGATCATCCTCGACGCAGCCGCGCTCGCCGGTCGAGCGGAGCTGTGGGCACCCGAGGAGGCAGCCCGCCGGTGGCTCGACGCGCTGTCGCTCGTGCGCCCGGGTCACCCCGGCCTCGTCGTGGGAAGAATTCCCGAGTCCCTGGGACAGATGCTCGTACGCTGGTCTCCGACCGACTACGCCCAGCGCCTCCTCGATGAACGCGAGGCCCTCGGTTTCTTCCCTGCCTGCACGATGGTCGCCCTCGACGGACCCCCTGCGCAGGTGCGTCAAGTCGCCGACCAGGTCGTCCGTGAGGGAGGGGCTGAGCTAGTGGGCACCGTCGCACTTCCGGTCACGCGCGAGGGGGAGGAACGCCAGGTACGTACGCTCGTGCGCACGCCCCTGGCTGATGCGGCCACGATGCTCGCTACGCTCACCGACATCCGCCGCTCGCGCGCCGCACGCAAGGTGACGCCGGTCAAAATGAGCGTGAACCCACCGGAGCTCTTCTAAGTCCGAGACCGCCCGGTGCCGTAAACTGGCGCTCGTGCGCATTATTTTCGCTGGAACCCCCGAAGCCGCAGTCCCGACGCTACGTGCCCTGCTCTCTTCTCCCCACGAGGTCGCCCTGGTCATCACCCGCCCTCCGGCCCGCCGTGGACGTGGCAAGGCCATGTACCCATCCCCGGTCGCCGAGGTCGCCGCGCAGGCCGGTGTGGAGCTGCTCGAGACTACGACGCTGAAGACCCCCGAGATCGGTGAGCGTCTCGCTGAAGTCGGCGCTGACCTCGGCGTCGTCGTGGCCTACGGTGGCCTGGTTCCTCCCGCCGTTCTTGCGATGCCCACCCACGGCTGGGTGAACCTGCATTTTTCCGACCTGCCCCGCTGGCGGGGGGCCGCGCCCGTGCAGTGGGCAATCCGCGAGGGTGACCCCACGACCGCCTCGTGCGTCTTCACCCTCGAGGAGGGCCTGGACACGGGCGACGTTTACTCTCGCGTGGAGGTTCCCATTGGCCGTGAAAGCGCAGGTGAGCTGCTGACGTCGATGGCACAGGCCGGGGCTGGCCAGGTGCTCGCCGTGGTCGATGCGCTCGAGGACGGCAGCGCGACGGCGATCCCTCAGAGCACCGAGGGCATCACGCACGCACGACGCCTTGAGCATGCCGACGGCTACGTGTCTTTCACCCATGATGCCGCGCACGAGGACCGCGTCATCCGATCCGTCACCCCCAACCCGGGGGCCTACACGGTGCTGCCCGGCGGCGCGCGCATGAAGCTCGGCGCGGCCACCCCCGTGGAGCGCGACGATCTGGAGCCGGGCCAGCTGGAGGTCACCAAGAAGCAGGTTACCGTCGGCTGCGCACGCGGCGCGTTGGTCCTCGGGCAGGTTGCCCCCACCGGTAAATCGTGGATGGATGCCGCCGCGTGGGCCAGGGGAGCACGGCCCGATGCCGGGATGCGCCTTGGCGGCGAGCTGGAGGATGCACGATGAGTGAGCGTCGCTATTCCGACGGGTACCGTAAGCTGCGGCGGGCCGACGAACCCCGTCGCATCGCCTACGAGGTGCTTCACGAGGTGGCCACCCAGGGTGCCTTCGCGAACATCGTCTTGCCCAAGGCGCTGCGTCAGGCACGCCGAGAGGGTCACTTCAGTGATCGGGATGCCGCCTTTACCTCCGAGCTCGTGCACGGCACGCTGCGCGCCATCGGTCGCCTCGACTGGGTGATCGCCCGCCACGTGGATCGTCCGCTGGCTGACCTGGATCCGCGTGTTCTGGTCCTGGCTCGCATGGGCGCACACCAGCTCCTCGATATGCGCGTGCCCGACCATGCGGCCGTGTCTGCGACGGTCGACGTCGCGCGCGAGCACCTGACCGATGGTCCGGTTCGCTTCGTCAACGCCGTCCTGCGCTCGATTACCCGCGAGGAGGATGCCGAGCGCGAGGCCGCATTGGCCGCTATCGAAGATGAAGACGAAGCCCTAGGCGTGCGTTACTCGCACCCCACGTGGATGGTCCGTGCCTTCCGCGAGGCTTTGGAGGCGCACGGCTACTCGACCGACGAACTCGAGGATCTTCTCGCCGCCGACAACGAGGTTCCCACGGTCACCCTGGTGGCCCGCCCGGGACTCATGAACGTCGACGAACTGGCAGACGAGGCTGAGGACATCCTGGATACTCGCGTCGCACTCGGCGCGGTCTCCCCGCGCGCTGTCCTGCTCGAGTCGGGTGACCCCGCCCGACTTCCTTCGATCCGCGATGGGCGTTCGGGTGCCCAGGATGAGGGGTCCCAGCTTGCCGCGATGATTGCGGCGCAGGCCCCCGTTAACGGGGGAGAGGACGCCCGCTGGCTCGACCTGTGCGCCGGACCGGGCGGCAAGGCCGCAATGCTCGCTGGGCTGGCCGCTGAGCGTGGAGCACGCGTGACCGCCAACGAGGTTCACCAGCACCGTGCACGCCTCATTGAACGCACGACGCGCTTGTATGAGTCGATCGAGGTCGTCAGCGGCGATGGGCGGACCTTCGGCGGTGGCCAGAGTGCCTGGCCGCTAACGTCCTTCGACCGAGTCGTCGTTGACGCCCCCTGCTCGGGTATGGGGTCGATGCGCCGACGCCCTGAATCCCGATGGAATCGCACGCCCGGTGACGTCGAGGAGCTGACGGTGCTCCAGGCCGAGCTGTTGGACCGCGCGGTCGCCCTCACGCGGCCCGGCGGCGTCCTGACCTACATCACGTGTTCCCCGCACGCGGCCGAAACCCGCGACCAGGTGATCCGTCTCCTGGAGCGTGGCGAGGTTGAACTCCTTGACACCGTTGCCCTGGCTGACGAGTGCGCGCCCTACCCCCTCGAAGTACCACCCGCGGCAGGCCGTATCTCGGGGACGCAGGGATGTACTCTGCAGCTGTGGGACCACCGGTTTGGCACCGATCTTATGTTTGTGGCGTGCCTACGCAAGCGTTAGCATATGCGTTATGAGCGCCACGATTAGCCCGTCGATCCTGAACTGCGATATCGCCGATTTGCGCGGCGAACTCACGAAGATCGCCGGTGCCGACGTCGCCCACGTCGACGTCATGGATAACCATTTCGTGCCCAACCTGTCCTGGGGTCTGCCGGTCGCCGAGGCCGTCGTCAAGTCGGGCATTCTGCCCGTGGACGCCCACCTCATGATTGAGGATCCGGACCGCTGGGCACCGCAGTATGCGGAGGTCGGCTGCCATTCGGTGACGTTCCACGCCGAGGCCGTGGCCGCGCCCCTACGCTTGGCCCGGGAGCTGCACCGTCTGGGAGCGCGGGCCGGCCTGGCCCTCAAGCCGGCGACGGACATCGCTCCCTTCGTCGATATCCTCAATGAGTTCGACATGATCCTCATCATGACGGTCGAGCCGGGATTTGGCGGACAGTCTTTTATCGAGCAGATGATCCCCAAGATTGAGCGCACCCGCGCCGCGATTAACGCTGCCGGACTCGAGGTCTCGATCCAGGTGGACGGCGGTATTTCGCGCGCGACCATCGAGCGCGCAGCGATGGCGGGTGCCGACAATTTTGTCGCGGGTTCGGCCGTCTTCCGTGCGGAGGACGCCCACCGCGAGGTTGAGGCGTTGCGCGAACTCGCTAACGCTCATACGCACTGAGCGCACACCTGTACGGATGAGCGGGACGAGGCCTGGGCTTCGTCCCGCTCTTGTCCTGCGAGCACGTGTCGCACGTGACGGGTGCACGTGGCACAATGGCTGGCGAGTACTCCGGGGTCGGTGAAAGTCCGAACCGGCGGTGATAGTCCGCGACCCGCCCTCACAGATTAGGGCGGTTGAGCCGGTGAAATTCCGGCACCGACGGTTACAGTCCGGATGGGAGGAGTGCATGAGGTGCATCCGTGCGCCTGCTGTGCTACGCGTGCCCCCGGTGTCGGAAAGTTAGTCGTGGCATCTCGGAACAAGCCTCACGGCGCTCTCGCCGTGGCAGCACCGATCATCTTCCTCGCCCTCATGCTGGCAGGGTGGTGGCTCTCGACGACGCTGACCGGCATCGAAGCCTGGCGTCTGCCTACCCCTCAGTCCGTCGTCGCCAAGGGGCGTCTCGTGCTCGCCCTCCCGATGACGTGGGAGAGGGTTCGGATTACGGGTGCTGAGGCCATTGCGGGGTGTCTTCTCGGATCAGCCGTCGCATTGCCGTCGGCCTACGCGATTTACCGCTCGCGGCTGCTGGCCGCTGCGGTCGAACCCTTCCTCGGCGCGACGCAGGCGTTGCCCGCCATCGCTATCGCGCCCATCCTGGTCCTGTGGGTCGGCTATGGCTTTGCCGCCATCGTCGTTCTGTGCGCCCTCATGGTGTTTTTCCCGATCCTCGTCTCCACGGTGGTTGGCCTGCGTCATATTGACCGTGAGTTACTTGAAGCCGCCGCGCTCGATGGGGCCACGGGGTGGTCGATGGCCTGGCACATGGAGCTGCCCCTCGCCGCGCCCGCCATTTTGGGTGGCCTGCGCAACGGCTTCGCGCTGTCGGTCACGGGTGCGGTCGTGGGGGAGATGGTCATGGGCGGAACCGGCCTCGGGCAGGTACTCACTCAAATGAGAAACAACGTCGACACCGCCGGGATGTTCGTCATCATCATCATTTTGTGCACGATGGCGACCCTCCTTTACACGATCGTGTACCGGATCGAGCGGTCCAAGCGTTACGACATCACGCAGTGAAGGAGAACCCCTTGAACACGTCTCACGTTCTTCGCCTCGTTGCCCTCGGCGCGTGCGCCTCGCTTGCCTTGGCGGCGTGCGCCCCCGGTGGGTCGGCCACTCAGTCGGGTTCCAAGGACGCCTCGAACGTCACGATCGGCCTGACCTACATTCCCAATATTCAGTTCTCGCCCGTGTACGTGGCCGACGCGCAGGGCATGTATAACGAGGCGGGTATCGACGCGACGATCCGCCACCACGGTTCGCACGAGGGCTTCTTCACGGCGCTCCTGGCCGGCGAGGAGGACGTGGTGATTGCCTCTGGTGACGAGGCCGTCGCGGCCGCCGCACAGGGCCTGGACATCGTCTCGATCGGTCAGTACTACGCCTCCTACCCAGGGACGGTCATCGTCCCG
>ERZ1699258.353-NODE-353-length-10560-cov-3.117224_pt1 | contig 10560 bp, 7 predicted proteins | sample MGYA00581520_ERZ1699258 | MGnify/ENA primary metagenome ERZ1699258 (study PRJEB42319, sample SAMD00040322) | human oral metagenome | material: saliva | host: Homo sapiens | study: EMG produced TPA metagenomics assembly of PRJDB4115 data set (Metgenomic analysis of... | reverse complement strand
TACATATACATTCCGTGCTCACAAGATTATGAAGGCAGCTTCCCTTGCCTTCCGTCATGCAATCAACAACTCGAGGACAGCCACATAGCTATGGACAGAGAGTGGTGCATGAAAATATCAGCGAAGTAATCACGTGCAAGAGAGAAGTAACTGTAAGGCCTGAGGACGTGCGGATGCATAATTATTAGCGAATATATATTCATGTATAAGTATGCAGCAATGACTGGTCAGCTTCTTACTGTTGCGCGTCAGTGATGCCACAGCCTGCCCCTTACAGTAGCAGTTCTAGGAGCCTGTTGCGCTGGGTCTCTACCCTTGGGTGTGAGGCAGGTCTCGGAGCGTGGCAGTCGTCATTCATGGTCTTCGCGTGGTGCTTGTAGGCGACGCAGTATATGTTTCTCCAGGACTGCTCGACAGGAGAGTCATGGTCACAAGCCAGTGTGCAGCCAGCGTAGGAGTCAGTTGGCTACACGCCTGCAGAGCCGTCGCAAGTCCATTGCGGTAAATTGGCGCATCGACCTTCTGTGTGCAATAACGGTGACATCGCCGTGTCACCACTATGAATCATAGACATAATGCAAACGTTTGCATTGAGGGTTTATGCTCGGGGTTTCATCGGAACATGACAAGACGCTCACGCAACGGCTGAGCCTGTATGTAAGAAAAGTGTATACAACTGCCGCCTGTGCATACGGAATGCAAACGCTTGCATTATGTTGTCTTCGACTGTTTGTTCATCCCGTGCTGGCTCGAACAACGAGTTCTGTGTCAACGCTTCGGCGCACGGGAGGGATGTTCCGTCCCTTGGCCCGAGTGATCGCCAGCTCTACTGCGAGTGCCGCAAGACGAGAGGGGGAGGGATCAATTGATGTCAGTGCAAGTGCACGCGAAGAAGCGAGTGCGGAATTATCGCAACCGATGACGAGTATGTCGCGCCCGGGGACCAAGCCATCTTTCAGGAGTGCGAGGATAGCGCCGTGCGCACACTGGTCGTTGTAACAGACCAGGGCATCCACTCCGGTGGGCAGGCCCGCACGAACGGCCAGGAATCCTGCGTCCACGTCGTCTCCGCCGGGCAGTGTCACGTAATCGAGTTCTGTGGAGCGACAAGCGTCGATAAAGGCAGTCTGTCTAGCGCGCGCCGCGGGTCCTGGTGGACCTTCAATGAATGCGAGACGTCGCCGTCCCCGCCCTCGCAGGAGCGTCATCGCCTCGTGCATTCCTGATTCGTGTGCGCTTGTGATCAGGTCGATGTCGTCACGAGGGGCTTGTTGGTCGATCAGGACGGTCGGAACTGTCGAATATCGCTGCGAGATGAGCGAGGAATCAGCGGCTATTACGGATTGCGCGCGCAGCTGTAGAAGGGATTCCCATGCGCGATCAACGTCGCGCGGGTCGTCGACTGATTCAACGACGATCCTAAAGTCCTTCCGCTGCGCCTCGCGGAGGATACCCGAGTGGTAGCGCACGTGCAGCTCCCGACCCAAGGAGCAGATCAGGCCGAGAATTTGGGGACGCGCGGAGGAGAGGAGGGACGCCGCGACGTTCGCGCGGTACCCCAGTTCCTCTGCTACCTTCTCGATTCGCTCGCGGGTCGCAGAGGCCACGCGGGGGGGATCCCTGGAGGGCGCGCGACACCGTCGCGATCGAGGTCCCAGATGCGGTCGCGATATCGTCAAGGGTGACCCGACGACCGGAGTACACGTCGTGACCTTGGGCTGGTGTGTGGTTGTGGCCGTGTCTGATCGCTGGTGTCGGCTCCTCGGAGATCATTTCTCCAGTCTATAGCCCCTCACGTGGCCTTTCACACGTGTGCCTCAGCTACGAGCGACAAACATGGCGCGTAATATTGAAAATATTGAACTGGAACACATCCTTTAATGACCGTCCTGTGAGGCGGGGAAGGAGCAAACAGTGGGTTCACTGCACGCTGATCGCGCATCGCGCGGCAAAGAAGTATTGGGAGCAGACGACGTCGCCCGCTCACTGACACGAATCGCTTACGAGATCATTGAACGCAACGGCGGTAGCGACAACCTTGTCATCGCCGGCATTCCGACGCGCGGAGCCACCCTCGCACGCAGGCTTGTCAACAGGATTCGCGAGGTGTCTGACACCTACGCGGACCTGGCGATCATCGACACCACGATGTTCCGTGACGACCTGGCTAGCCAGCCGCTACGCGCACCTAAGGAAACCCTCATTCCGGCTACGGGCCTCGACGGTAAGACCGTTGTCCTTGTGGATGATGTCCTCTACACGGGCCGCACCATTAAGGCCGCGCTCGATGCACTCACTCGAATCGGTCGTCCTGCGGCCGTTCAGCTCGCCGTCCTCATCGACCGTGGGCACCGTGAGCTGCCGATCCGACCGGACTACGTCGGTAAGAACTTGCCGACCTCGCGGGATGAAACTGTCACCATCCTGCTCGATGAAACCGATGGGCGCGACGGCGTCCTGCTAGGGAAGGGCCTGTAAGCGATGAGCCTCAGCCATCTCATTTCTATCCGTGACTTGACTCGAGAGGAGGCGATCCTGCTCCTCGATACAGCGGAGCAGATGGCGGCCACGCAACACCACAGCGTCAAGAAGCTACCGACTCTCCAGGGCAAGACGGTTGTGAACCTCTTCTTCGAGGACTCGACTCGCACGCGCATTTCCTTCGAGACCGCGGCCAAGCGCCTAAGCGCGGACGTCATCAACTTCCAGTCGCGCGGCTCCTCAGTCTCTAAGGGTGAATCCCTCAAGGACACTGCCCTGACGCTGCAGGCCATGGGGGCTGACGCGGTCATCGTGCGTCACTCATCCTCGGGTGCGGCTCACCGCCTGGCTCACGCCGGGTGGATGAATCTCCCGGTCCTCAACGCGGGTGACGGCACCCACCAGCATCCGACTCAGGCGCTCCTGGACGCCATGACGCTGCGCCGCCATTTCGGTGCTTCCGACCAGGCAGGCCGCATCCCCGAACCCGGCACCGGCCTCGACGGCGCCCACGTCGTCATTGTCGGCGACGTTCTCCACGCGCGCGTCGCCCGTTCCAACGTTGATCTGCTCACCTTACTAGGCGCGCGTGTCACTCTCGTCGCGCCCCCGACGCTGCTGCCCCTGGGCGTCGAGACCTGGAACTGCAAGACCTCGTACAACTTCGACGAGGCCTTGGCGACCCAGCCTGACGCGGTCATGATGCTGCGTGTCCAGCGCGAGCGCATGTCCAGCGCCGGAGGTGGGTTCTTCCCCTCCCCGGGTGCCTACCACTCCGAATATGGCCTCACGCCCGAGCGCTTCGCGAAGCTGCGTCCCGACGCTGTCGTCATGCACCCGGGTCCCATGAACCGCGGCCTTGAGATTTGTGCCGAAGCTGCCGACTCTCCTCAATCTGTCATCGTCGAACAGGTCAGCAATGGCGTGTGCATCCGCATGGCAGCCCTCTATCTGCTTCTCGCATCGGAAGGACACAACAATGACTAAGCAGACCCGGGACATTCTCATCAAGGGGGCGTCCCTGCTGGGTGGGCAACTCACCGACATTGCGTTGTCCGGCGGCGTGATTGTTGCCATTGGGGCGGGCGCAGCCGATTCGGTGCACGACCCGCGCGTCATCGATGCCGAAGGCCTAGTCGCCCTGCCCGGCCTCGTGGATATTCATACCCACCTGCGCCAGCCCGGCGGCGAGGATGCCGAGACCGTCTTCACCGGTACTCGTGCGGCCGCCGTGGGAGGCTACACCGCCGTGCACGCGATGGCGAATACGACACCGACGCAGGATACGGCTGCCATCGTCGACCAGGGGCTGGATCTGGGCGAGGCAGCCGACTGGGTCGAAGTGCGTCCCGTCGGTGCTGTTACCAAGGGGCTGGAAGGCAAGCATCTTGCGGCGCTGGGTTCGATGGCCCGCTCGCGCTCCAAGGTGCGTGTCTTTTCCGACGACGGCAAGTGCGTCTCCGATCCTGTCCTCATGCGTCGCGCCCTCGAGTACGTCAAGGCCTTCGACGGCGTGATCGCCCAGCACAGCCAGGACCCTGCCCTGACCGAGGGCGCGCAGATGAACGAATCGGCTCTGTCCGGCGAGCTTGGCCTGGCCGGCTGGCCGGCGGTCGCCGAGGAGGCGATCATCGCCCGCGACATCCTGCTGGCCAAGCACGTGGGGTCGCGCCTGCACGTGTGCCACCTGTCTACCGCTGGATCAGTCGACATTGTGCGCTGGGGGAAGGCCCAGGGGGTGAACATTACCGCCGAGGTGACCCCGCACCACCTGTTGCTCACCGAGCAGCTGGCCGCCACCTACGATCCGCTCTACAAGGTGAACCCCCCGTTGCGCCGCGCGGAGGACGTCGAGGCAGTGCGCGAGGGCCTCGCGGATGGCACGATCGACGTCGTTGGTACGGACCATGCCCCGCATCCCCTCGAGATGAAGGACTGCGAGTGGCAGGCCGGAGCGTTTGGCATGACGGGTCTGGAGACGGCCCTGCCGATCATCATTGAGACAATGGTGAACACCGGTCGCATGAACTGGGAGGATGTCGCGCGCGTCCTCTCGACGGCCCCTGCCCGCATCGGTCGCGTTGAGACGCAGGGCCAGGGCATCGTCGTCGGTGCTCCCGCCCACATCACGCTCGTGGATGCCTCTGCGCGCGTCACGATTGACCCGGCCAAGCAGTGGACCCGCTCCACGAACTGCCCGTTCCGTGGCATGGAGCTACCCGGCCAGGTGCGCTTCACGATCTATGGCGGCGTCCCGACGGTCGCCGACGCTACCCCGATTGCCATGGAGGATCGATGACTACGACCGATATCGCCCTGCTCGTCCTGGAGGACGGCACCGTTTTCAAGGGACATGCCTGGGGTGCGCGCGGTCGCACGCTCGGTGAGATCGTGTTCTCGACGGGCATGACTGGCTACCAGGAGACCCTCACCGATCCGTCGTACCACCGCCAGATTGTCGTCATGACGGCCCCACACATCGGGAACACGGGCGTCAACGATGAGGATCCGGAGTCCTCCCGCATCTGGGTGGCCGGCTTCGTCGTGCGTGACGCCGCTCGCCGCGCCTCGAACTGGCGTGCTCGCCGCGAACTGGAAGACGAACTGGTCGCTCAGGATATCGTCGGCATCGCTGACGTGGATACCCGCGCGATCACCCGTCACATCCGCGAGCGCGGCGCTATGCGCGCCGGAATCTTCTCGGGTGACGCGCTGCCCGTCGGTGCGCAGTACCTGGGGGACGAGGCCGTGGCATCCCTCGTGCGCATCGTGTCGGAGTCGCCCGTCATGAGCGGGCAGGCGCTGGCCGCCGAGGTATCGACGGATGAGACTTACGTAGTTGAGCCGCTGGGGGAGTGGGAAGGCAAGGAGCCTCGTTGCCGCGTCGTGGCTGTTGATCTCGGTATCAAGTCGCGCACGCCATTCCACCTGGCTGCGCGTGGAGCACGCGTCTACGTGGTGCCCTCCACCGTTTCCTTTGCGGACATCGAGGCGCTCAAGCCGGACGGCGTCTTCTTCTCCAACGGCCCTGGTGACCCATCGACGGCTGATCGAGAGATTGGTGTGCTGCGCGCCGTCCTGGACGCGGGCATTCCGTACTTCGGCATTTGCTTCGGTCACCAGCTCTTCGGCCGCGCCCTCGGCTATGGCACCTACAAGCTGCCCTTCGGTCACCGCGGCATCAACCAGCCGGTGAAGGACGTGGCCACGGGCCGCGTGGAGATCACCGCTCACAACCATGGCTTCGCCGTGGACGCCCCCGTGGGGGAGTCCTCGGTTGCCCCCTTCGATTCGGGCCGATACGGACGCGTCGAGGTGTCGCACATTGGTCTGAACGACGGCGTCGTCGAGGGCCTGCGCGCCCTGGACATTCCAGCCTTCTCCGTCCAGTACCACCCTGAGGCAGCAGCGGGTCCGCATGACGGCGAGCTGCTCTTCGACCGCTTCATTTCCCTGATGACTGCAGCTAAGGAGACCCACTGATGCCCCGCAGGAACGATTTGTCGTCCGTCCTCGTCATCGGATCGGGCCCCATTGTCATCGGCCAGGCGTGCGAGTTCGACTACTCGGGAACGCAGGCATGCCGTGTCCTGAAGGAGGAAGGCCTGCGCGTCATCCTCGTCAACTCCAACCCGGCCACCATTATGACCGACCCGGGCATCGCAGACGCCACGTACGTCGAGCCGATCACCCCAGAGGTCGTCGCCTCAATCATCGAGAAGGAGCGCCCCGATGCCCTCCTCCCCACCTTGGGCGGCCAGACGGCCCTCAACACGGCCGTGGCTCTGGCGGAGATGGGCGTGCTTGAGCGATTTGATGTTGAGCTGATTGGGGCCTCGATCGACGCGTTCCGGGCGGGTGAGGACCGTGAAGAATTTAAGGAGTTCGTCGAACGCTCGGGTGCCGAGGTCGCACGTTCCTTTATCGCTCACACGATGGAAGAGTGCCACGCCGCTGCCGCCGAACTCGGCTACCCCCTCGTTGTTCGTCCCTCCTTCACGATGGGCGGCCTCGGCTCCGGATTCGCGTACACACCCGAGGACCTTGAGCGCATCGCCGGCCAGGGCCTGGCCACCTCCATCACGACCGAGGTGCTCTTGGAGGAGTCGATCCTCGGCTGGAAGGAATACGAACTTGAGCTCATGCGCGACAAGGCGGACAACGTCGTCATCGTATGTTCGATCGAGAATGTCGACCCGGTCGGCGTGCACACGGGTGATTCGATCACGGTTGCTCCGGCTCTGACCCTCACCGACCGCGAAATGCAGCGCCTGCGTGACATCGGCATCGCCGTCATCCGTGCCGTCGGCGTGGATACGGGCGGCTGTAACATCCAGTTTGCGATCCATCCGGAGACGGGCCGCATCATCGTCATCGAGATGAACCCGCGTGTGTCGCGTTCATCGGCGCTGGCATCGAAGGCGACGGGCTTCCCGATCGCGAAGATCGCCGCCAGGTTGGCCACCGGCTACACGCTCGACGAGATTCCGAACGACATCACAGGTTCGACCCCGGCCTCGTTCGAGCCGACGCTCGACTACGTGGTCGTGAAGGTCCCGCGCTTCACGTTCGAGAAGTTCCCAGCCGCTGACCCGACGCTCACCACCTCGATGAAGGCCGTCGGCGAGGCCATGGCGATCGGCCGTTCCTACACGGAGGCCCTCCAGAAGGCGCTGCGCTCGATCGACAAGAGCGGCGTGCAGTTCCACTGGGATGGGCCGGCCCCCACTCCCGAGGAGACCCGCGCGCTCGTCGAGGCCGCATCGGTTGGCACAGAGGGGCGTCTCGTCCAGGTCCAACAGGCGATCCGCGGCGGCGCGACCCTCGAGGAACTCTTCGAGTCGACGAAGATCGACCCGTGGTTCCTCGACCAGATGTTCCTCCTCGACGAGGTCGCAACCCGCATCCGCGAAGCCGAGGCCCTCACCGGTGACGTCCTGGCCGAGGCGAAGCGCCACGGTTTCTCCGACCGCCAGATCGCGGCCATGCGCGGCCTGTCCGAGGACACGGTGCGCGAAGTACGCGGTGCTTTCGGAATCCACCCTGTCTACAAGACGGTCGACACCTGCGCCGCCGAGTTTGCGGCCCGCACGCCATACCATTACTCGACCTACGACCAGGAGAACGAGGTCCGTCCGCGCGAGCGCGAGGCCATCATCATCCTGGGTGCCGGTCCCAACCGCATCGGCCAGGGCATCGAGTTCGACTACTCGTGCGTGCACGCGGCCATGTCGCTGCGCGAGCACTACGAGACCATCATGGTCAACTGCAACCCCGAAACGGTATCGACCGACTACGATATCTCGGATCGCCTCTACTTCGAACCCCTCACGCTCGAGGACGTGCTGGAAATTTACCGCGCCGAGTGCGCGGCCGGCCCCGTCAAGGGCATGATCGTCCAGCTCGGTGGTCAGACTCCGCTGTCGCTGGCAGCCGACCTTGAGCGCGCCGGCGTGCCGATCCTGGGCACGAGTCCGCGCGCCATCGACCTGGCGGAAGACCGCGAGGAATTCGGCAAGGTTCTCGAGGCGGCCCACTGCCCGGCACCCGCGCACGACACGGCGCACACGCCCGAGCAGGTCATTGCTGTCGCAGAGAAGGTTGGATACTCGGTCCTCGTTCGTCCGTCCTTCGTGCTGGGCGGGCGCGGCATGGCGATCATCAACGACGAGCCGGCGCTGCGCGAGTATCTTGCGAGCCACGACTCTGAGCTGCTGTTCTCGCGCGGCCCGCTGCTCATCGACCGCTTCCTCGATGCAGCCATCGAGATCGACGTCGACGCCCTGTACGACGGCGAGGAACTCTTCATGGGCGCAATCATGGAGCACATCGAAGAGGCCGGCATCCACTCGGGTGACTCCTCCTGCGTGCTGCCTCCCATGACGCTGTCCGCACGCGAGCTGGAACGAATCACGGCCTCGACCGAGGCAATCGCGCGGGGCGTCGGCGTGCGCGGCCTCATCAACATCCAGTTCGCGCTGCTCTCCGACACCCTCTACGTCATCGAGGCAAACCCACGCGCCTCCCGCACCGTGCCCTTCGCCTCCAAGGCGACCGGCGTGCAGCTCGCCAAAGCAGCCGCCCTCATCCAGGTCGGTGCTTCCATCGCGTCGCTGCGCGAGCAGGGCATGCTGCCCGCCACGGACGCCCGCGAAATCCCCGAGGGTGGGTCCATTGCCGTCAAGGCAGCCGTTCTGCCCTTCAGTCGTTTCCGCACGGATAAGGGCGAGATCGTCGATACGATGCTCGGCCCCGAGATGCGTTCCACCGGTGAAGTTATGGGTATCGACTACGACTTCCCGACGGCCTTCGCCAAGTCTCAGCTGGGTGCGTCCACGGATATGCCCACATCGGGCACGGTGTTCATCTCGATCGCCGACACCGATAAACGAGCAATCGTCCTGCCCGCCGCCCGTATGGCAGAAATGGGCTTCACGATCCTGGCGACCTCTGGTACCGCTTCTGTGCTGCGTCGCAACGGCATCCCGGCGCGCTCGGTGCGCAAGTCCTCGGAGGGACGCGGCGTGGATGGAGAACCCACGGTCGTGGACCTTATCAACGAGGGCCTCATCGACATGGTCGTCAACACCCCGCAGCGGTCCGCCCCGCGTAACGACGGCTACCAGATCCGCGCAGCTGCGGCCTCGCAGGACCGCCCGGCCGTCACGACGCTGCAAGCTTTCAACGCGATGGTGCAGGCCATCGAGGTCCGTATGCGCGGCTCCTATGCCGTGCGCTCCCTGCAGGAGTGGGACGCCATCCGAACGGAGGAGACACGATGAACCCCCTGTCCGCCACTACGCCCGTATCCCTCGGCTTCGGCGACCGCCTCTACGCGGCCATGCGCGAGCATGGCCCCGTGTGCGTGGGTATCGACCCACACGCCTCGCTTCTTGCCCAGTGGGGGCTTGACGACGACGCGAACGGTGTGCGAGAGTTTTCTCTTCGCGTCGTCGAGGCCCTGGGTGGTCGCGCCGCAGCTTTCAAGCCACAGGCCGCCTTCTTTGAACGGCACGGCTCACGCGGCGTCGCGGTCCTCGAAGAGGTCATCGCTGCCTGCCGTGAGGTGGGCACCCTGTGTATCGTGGACGCCAAGCGAGGCGATATTGGCTCGACGATGGCAGGCTACGCTGAAGCCTTTTTGTCGGACCAATCTCCGCTTGCAGGCGATGCCGTTACGCTATCTCCCTACCTGGGCGTCGGTTCTCTGACGCCCGCTCTCGAGTTGGCCAAAGCTACCGGCAGGGGAGTGTTTGTTCTCGCGCTCACCTCCAACCCTGAGGGGGCGTCCGTCCAGCACGCACGTCGGGAGGATGGGAGCAGCGTCGCAGGTCAGGTCGTGTCTCAACTGGCGGACTTTAATGGATCCTGTGATCAATCCCATCTTGGCCCTGCGGGCATCGTCATCGGAGCGACCGTTGGTGATGCTGTGCAGCGTCTCGGCATCGATTTGCCTGTACTCAAAGGCGCGTTTTTGGCTCCAGGAGTGGGCGCGCAGGGTGCTGGTCCAGCGCAGGTCAGGCAGGTTTTCGCAGGCGCTGAGGACGCTGTGTTGGCCTCGTCTTCTCGCGCAATTCTGGGCGCGGGTCCGAGTGTGGCAGGACTGCGCAACGCCTACCTTGCGACGGTCGAATCACTGCAATAGTCTGTCGAGTTAATCAGAAGTCGGCGTTTTGGGATGGCGCATGTGCTTTGCAAGGTGACATAGTTTATTTACCGAAGATCCCAACGGAGGAGATGATCAGAATGGCACTACCTGATCTCACGCCGGAACAGAGGGCACAGGCCCTTGAGAAGGCAACTCAGGCACGGCGCCGTCGCGCCGAGGTTAAGAATGCGCTCAAGGCGCGCTCGATGAACCTGTCTGAGGTTTTGGAACTCGCTGATTCAGACGAGGCCGTGGCGAAGATGAAAGTCGTTTCGCTACTGGAGTCGCTGCCGCGCGTCGGCACGAACACAGCCGCCGTCCTGATGGACGAGTACAAGATTGCCCAAAGTAGGCGAGTACGAGGCCTCGGCCCCGTACAGCGCAAGGCTTTGGTCGAGCGTTTCGGCTGATACGGGTACACATGGCACAAT
>ERZ1699258.347-NODE-347-length-10709-cov-3.624646_pt1 | contig 10709 bp, 9 predicted proteins | sample MGYA00581520_ERZ1699258 | MGnify/ENA primary metagenome ERZ1699258 (study PRJEB42319, sample SAMD00040322) | human oral metagenome | material: saliva | host: Homo sapiens | study: EMG produced TPA metagenomics assembly of PRJDB4115 data set (Metgenomic analysis of... | reverse complement strand
GTGGAAAATGTCCCCAAGCCGCCACCCGCCTGCGCCACGCCGTTAACGGACGGCATGATTGGGCGTACGCATTCGGCGAAGGCGAGGGAGGCGCAGGAAGGCGTGATGGAGTTCCTGCTCATCAACCATCCGCTTGATTGTCCGACCTGCGACCAAGGCGGCGAATGCCAGTTGCAGGATTTGGCGATGGGCTACGGTAAAACCACCAGCCGTTATACCGAAGAAAAACGTTCCGTCGTCGGCAAAGACATGGGTCCTTTGGTTTCCGCCGAGGAAATGAGCCGTTGTATCCACTGTACCCGTTGCGTTCGTTTCACTGAAGAAATCGCCGGCGTGCAAGAAATCGCCATGGCCAACCGCGGCGAACATTCCGAGATCATGCCTTTTATCGGCAAAGCGGTAGAAACCGAATTGTCAGGCAACGTCATTGATTTGTGTCCTGTCGGCGCATTGACCAGCAAACCGTTCCGCTTCAACGCGCGTACTTGGGAATTGAACCGCCGCAAATCCGTTTCCGCCCATGACGCTTTGGGCAGCAACCTGATTGTACAAACCAAAGACCATACCGTCCGCCGCGTGTTGCCGTTGGAAAACGAAGCCATCAACGAATGCTGGCTGTCCGACCGCGACCGTTTTGCCTACGAAGGCCTGTATCACGAAAGCCGTCTGAAAAACCCGAAAATCAAACAGGGCGGCGAGTGGATGGACGTGGATTGGAAAACTGCGTTGGAATATGTCCGCAGCGCGATTGAATGTATCGCCAAAGACGGCAACCAAAACCAAGTCGGCGTTTGGGCCAATCCGATGAATACGGTTGAAGAGCTGTATCTGGCCAAAAAACTTGCCGACGGTTTGGGCGTTAAAAACTTTGCCACCCGTTTGCGCCAACAAGACAAACGTCTTTCAGACGGCCTTAAAGGTGCGCAATGGTTGGGACAAAGCATCGAATCTTTGGCTGACAACGATGCCGTATTGGTAGTTGGTGCGAACTTGCGCAAAGAACAGCCGCTCCTGACCGCCCGTCTGCGCCGCGCCGCCAAAGACCGTATGGCCTTGAGCGTATTGGCCAGCAGTAAAGAAGAATTGTTTATGCCGCTTCTGTCTCAAGAAGCGGTGCATCCCGACGAGTGGGCAGGCCGTCTGAAAAACCTGTCTGCCAATGCGGAACACGCCGTTACCGCCAGCCTGAAAAACGCTGAAAAAGCAGCGGTGATTTTAGGCGCGGAAGTGCAAAACCATCCTGATTCCGCCGCTATTTATGCCGCCGCGCAAGAGCTGGCAGATGCGACCGGCGCAGTGCTGGGCATTTTGCCGCAAGCCGCCAACAGTGTTGGTGCGGATATTTTGGGTGTGAACTCGGGCGAGAGCGTTGCCGAAATGGTAAACGCGCCGAAACAGGCAGTCTTGCTGCTCAACGTCGAGCCTGAAATCGATACGGTTGACGGCGCAAAAGCCGTGGCCGTGTTGAAACAGGCGAAAAGCGTGATGGCGTTTACACCGTTTGTCAGCGAAACGCTGCTGGACGTGTGCGACGTATTGTTGCCGATTGCGCCGTTTACTGAAACATCAGGCAGCTTCATCAATATGGAAGGCCGTCTGCAATCTTTCCACGGCGTGGTACAAGGCTTTGGCGATTCGCGTCCGTTGTGGAAAGTGTTGCGCGTATTGGGCAACCTGTTTGACCTGAAAGGTTTTGAATACCACGATACCGCTTCGATTCTGAAAGATGCGCTGGATGCAGAAAGGCTGCCGTCCAAACTGGACAACCGCAGCACATGGGCAGGGGAGGGCGTTCAGACGGCCTCAGACCGCCTCGTCCGTGTCGGCGGCGTCGGTATTTATCACACTGATTCTATCGTGCGCCGTTCCGCACCGTTGCAAGAAACCAGTCATGCCGCCGTGCCTGCCGCGCGTGTGAATCCGAACACATTGGCACGCTTGGGTCTGCAAGACGGACAAACCGCCGTCGCCAAACAAAACGGCGCAGGCGTGTCCGTGATGGTCAAAGCCGATGCCGGTTTGCCTGAAAACGTGGTGCATCTGCCGCTGCATACCGAAAATGCCGCGCTGGGTGCGTTGATGGACACTATTGAACTGGCGGGAGCTTGATCATGCAAGAATGGTTCCAAAACCTCTTTGCCGCAACGCTCGGTCTGGGCGATTTGGGTATCACCGTAGGCTTGGTGGTATCCGTCATCGTCAAAATCGTGATTATCCTGATTCCGCTGATTCTGACCGTTGCCTACCTGACGTATTTCGAACGTAAAGTCATCGGCTTTATGCAGCTTCGTGTCGGCCCGAACGTAACCGGCCCGTGGGGTCTGATTCAGCCGTTTGCCGACGTGTTCAAACTCTTGTTTAAAGAGGTAACCCGTCCGAAGCTGTCAAACAAAGCCCTGTTCTACATCGGTCCGATTATGTCGCTTGCTCCTTCTTTCGCGGCATGGGCAGTGATTCCGTTCAACGAAGAATGGGTACTGACCAACATCAATATCGGCCTTTTGTACATCCTGATGATTACCTCGCTGTCGGTTTACGGCGTGATCATCGCGGGCTGGGCTTCCAACTCCAAATATTCGTTCTTGGGCGCAATGCGTGCTTCCGCGCAAAGCATTTCCTACGAGATTGCCATGAGTGCCGCACTGGTATGCGTCGTGATGGTATCGGGCAGCATGAACTTTTCCGACATCGTTGCCGCACAAGCCAAAGGTATTGCCGGCGGTTCGGTATTCTCTTGGAACTGGCTGCCGCTCTTCCCTATCTTTATCGTTTATCTGATTTCCGCTGTTGCCGAAACCAACCGCGCGCCGTTTGACGTGGCAGAGGGCGAGTCCGAAATCGTTGCCGGTCACCACGTTGAATACTCCGGCTTCGCATTCGCGCTGTTCTTCCTTGCCGAATACATTTTCATGATTCTGATTGCCGCGCTGACATCGCTGATGTTCCTCGGCGGCTGGTTGTCTCCGTTCCCGCAAAGCTGGGGCTTTATCGGTACGCCTTCCGCATTCTGGATGTTTGTGAAAATGGCGGCGGTGCTGTACTGGTACCTGTGGATCCGTGCAACTTTCCCACGCTACCGTTACGACCAAATCATGCGTTTGGGCTGGAAAGTGCTGATTCCGATCGGCTTCGCCTACATCGTGGTTTTGGGTGTGTGGATGATTTCACCGCTGAATTTGTGGAAATAGGGCAGGGAGGCCGTCTGAAAGTTTTCAGGTAGCCTATAACCCAAATTTTTAACCGTTTCAAACCGAGAGAACCTAATGAAAGCTCAATGCCTGTGTGGCGCAGTATCACTGGAAACCGCCGAAAACCGCGAACTCCACGCCTGCCATTGCGGAAAATGCCGCGTATGGGGCGGCGGCGCGTCTTTTACTTTGGCCGCCCAGTCGCCTGAAATTACAGGCAGCGAACACATTGCGCATTATCAGTCGTCCGAATGGGCGCAACGCTGTTTTTGCAAACACTGCGGCACACATCTGTTTGTGAAAGTTGGCAACGATTATTACATCAACGCCGGGCTGTTTGCCGACAACGCGGGCTTTGAAACCACTTCGCAAATCTTTATCGATTGCAAAGCTCCGTATTACGACTTGGCCAACGATACCCCGAAGCTGACCGAAGCAGAGTTTTTAGAAATGGTGGGCGCGGCAGGTTAAAAAACCGCTTTCAGACGGCCTGTAAACAGAACAATCCGAAAAGAGCATCCGAAAATGGCTAATTTAGTAAAAACCTTCCTGCTGGGCGAATTGGTGAAAGGCATGGGCGTAACGCTCAAAAACTTCTTCGCCCGCAAAGACACGATTTACTTCCCTGAAGAAAAAACGCCGCAATCCGTGCGTTTCCGCGGCTTGCACGCGCAACGCCGTTATCCGAACGGCGAAGAGCGCTGTATTGCGTGTAAATTGTGCGAGGCAGTTTGTCCGGCAATGGCGATTAACATCGAATCGGAAGAACGCGAAGACGGCACCCGCCGCACCAAGCGTTACGACATCGACCTGACCAAGTGCATCTTCTGCGGTTTCTGCGAAGAGGCCTGCCCGACCGATGCGATTGTGGAAACCCATATTTTTGAATACCACGGCGAAAAAAAAGGCGACTTGCACATGACCAAGCCGATTCTTTTGGCCATTGGCGACAAATACGAAGCTGAAATCGCCAAACGCAAAGCCGCTGACGCGCCGTATCGTTAATGCTTTTGGGCTTCTTGGAAGGCTTTAAATATGGAAGGACTGATTAATGCATTGAAATATTTAGCCAAACATGAGCCAATAGATAATTTTGAAGAAATTAGAATTAGAAATAGTCCGATTGAGTTGCCAAGTGGATTAAGTAATTTTGAACAAAATATTTTTTTAAAAGAAAATTTATCCCCAAAATTACAAAATGATGATAGCTTGAAGACGCATTATTGGATTATCCGTGAATGGGGTGGGATTAAAAGTTTTAAACAATCTGCTGAAAATAGCCAGCTTATTCGTCAATTTTTATCGGAACTTAATTCGGGAAAATTGAGTATTGGTTTGTTGAAAATTTCATCATTATCTAAATTGGCTTCTTTTATAGATTGTGAGCGATTCGCCATTTATGATTCACGCGCTATTTTTTCGTTGAATTGGTTGTTGTTTAAATTTACAAATGCAGATTTGTTTTTTCAGCCACAAGGTAGAAATAGGGAACTAGAAATCCGAAATATGAACGTATTGTTTCATTTTTCTGATATTAAACCGAATTATCGGAAACCAGACGTTTCGTTTCATCAATATTGTGGATTGTTACAAGATTTGGCGAAACAAGTTTATGGTAAACAAGCAAAACCGTATCACATAGAAATGTTGTTATTCAAAATTGCGACAACGTGGATTTGTGCGGATATGGATCAACTGATTAAGTTTGATTGTTTGCGTAACCAGGATTTTCAGACTGCTTGAAACCATATTTTTGATTAATAAAGAAAGCATAGACTATGACTTTCCAACTGATTTTATTTTATATTTTTGCAGTGATAATTCTCTATGGCGCGCTCAAAACCGTCACCGCTAAAAACCCTGTTCACGCCGCTTTGCATCTGGTGCTGACCTTCTGCGTGAGCGCGATGATTTGGATGCTGATGCAGGCCGAATTCTTGGGCGTGACGCTGGTGGTGGTTTACGTCGGCGCCGTAATGGTGTTGTTCCTGTTCGTCGTGATGATGTTGAACATCGACATTGAAGAAATGCGCGCCGGTTTCTGGCGTCATGCGCCTGTTGCCGGTGTGGTCGGCACATTGTTGGCGGTTGCCCTGATCCTGATTCTGGTCAATCCGAAAACCGACTTGACCGCATTTGGTCTGATGAAAGACATTCCGGCCGATTACAACAATATCCGCGATTTGGGCAGCCGTATTTATACTGACTACCTGTTGCCGTTTGAGTTGGCGGCGGTATTGCTGCTGTTGGGTATGGTGGCCGCGATTGCGCTGGTTCACCGTAAAACCACCAATCCGAAACGCATGGATCCTGCCGACCAAGTTAAAGTACGCGCCGATCAAGGCCGTATGCGTCTGGTGAAAATGGAAGCGGTCAAACCGCAAGTCGAATCTGCCGAAGAAAGCGAAGTTTCAGACGGCCTCAAGCAGGAAGGGGAGGGCAAAGCATGATTACCTTGACGCATTATCTGGTATTGGGTGCGCTCCTGTTCGGTATCAGCGCAATGGGTATCTTTATGAACCGTAAAAACGTGCTGGTATTGCTGATGTCCATTGAGCTGATGCTTTTGGCGGTGAACTTCAACTTTATCGCCTTCTCGCAATATTTGGGCGATACTGCCGGACAAATTTTCGTATTCTTCGTACTGACCGTTGCCGCTGCCGAATCCGCCATCGGTTTGGCGATTATGGTGCTGGTGTACCGCAACCGACAAACAATCAACGTTGCCGATTTGGATGAGTTGAAAGGGTAATCATGAACGATATGACTTTATATTTGATAATTGCCCTTGTTCCGTTGGCAGGCTCGCTGATTGCGGGTTTGTTCGGTAACAAAATCGGTCGTGCCGGTGCGCATACCGTAACAATACTCGGTGTGGCGGTGTCCGCCTTGCTGTCGGCTTATGTGCTGTGGGGCTTTATTGACGGCAGCCGCGCCAAGTTTGACGAAAACGTCTATACCTGGCTGACAATGGGCGGTTTGGATTTCTCCGTCGGCTTCTTGGTCGATACGATGACGGCGATGATGATGGTCGTGGTAACGGGCGTGTCGTTGATGGTGCATATCTATACCATCGGTTATATGCACGATGAAAAAGTCGGCTACCAACGCTTCTTCAGCTATATTTCTTTGTTTACATTCAGCATGTTGATGCTGATTATGAGCAACAACTTCATCCAGCTCTTCTTTGGCTGGGAAGCTGTGGGTTTGGTGTCGTATCTCTTGATCGGTTTCTATTTCAAACGTCCGAGCGCGATTTTTGCCAACCTGAAAGCCTTTTTGATCAACCGTGTCGGCGACTTCGGCTTTTTGCTCGGTATCGGTTTGGTGCTTGCCTATTTCGGCGGCAGCTTGCGTTATCAAGATGTATTCGCTTATCTGCCTAATGTTCAGACGGCCACTATCCAATTGTTCCCCGGTGTGGAATGGTCTTTGATTACCGTAACCTGTTTGCTGTTGTTTGTCGGTGCGATGGGTAAATCGGCACAATTCCCGTTGCACGTCTGGCTGCCTGATTCGATGGAAGGCCCGACCCCGATTTCTGCATTGATTCACGCCGCAACCATGGTTACCGCCGGTCTGTTCATGGTATCGCGTATGTCGCCGATTTATGAGATGAGCAGCACTGCGCTGTCTGTCATCATGGTAATCGGTGCAATTACCGCCCTGTTTATGGGCTTCTTGGGCGTGATTCAAAACGACATCAAACGTGTGGTTGCGTATTCCACCTTGTCTCAACTGGGCTATATGACCGTGGCTTTGGGTGCGTCTGCCTATTCCGTGGCGATGTTCCACGTCATGACCCACGCCTTCTTTAAAGCCTTACTGTTCTTGGCGGCGGGTAGCGCCATTATCGGTATGCACCACGACCAAGACATGCGCCACATGGGCAACCTGAAAAAATACATGCCGATTACTTGGCTGACCATGTTGATCGGTAACTTGTCGCTGATTGGTACGCCGTTCTTCTCCGGCTTCTATTCCAAAGATTCGATTATCGAAGCGGCGAAATACAGCACCCTGCCGGGCAGCGGCTTTGCCTATTTTGCCGTCCTCGCCAGCGTGTTCGTTACCGCGTTCTACGCGTTCCGCCAATACTTCATGGTGTTCCACGGCGAAGAGAAATGGCGCAGCCTGCCTGAACATTATGACGATCATCATGGCGAAGAGCATCACGGCTTGGGCAAAAACGACAATCCGCACGAAAGCCCGCTGGTTGTTACCCTGCCTTTGATTTTGCTTGCGATTCCGTCCGTCATCATCGGCTACGTTGCCATCGAGCCTATGCTTTACGGCGATTTCTTCAAAGACGTGATTTTTGTTAATGCCGACGCGCATCCGACCATGCACATCATGAAGGAAGAGTTCCACGGCGCATTGGCAATGGTATCGCACAGCCTGCATTCGCCTGTACTCTACCTTGCTATTGCAGGTGTATTGAGTGCATGGCTTTTGTACGTCAAACTGCCGCACCTGCCTGCGAAAATTGCACAGGCGTTCCGTCCGATTTACGTTTTGTTTGAAAACAAATACTACCTTGACGCCCTGTATTTCAACGTTTTCGCCAAAGGCACACGCGCATTGGGCAACTTCTTCTGGAAAGTCGGCGATACCGCCATTATCGACAACGGCATCGTCAACGGCTCTGCCAAACTGGTCGGCGCGATTGCTGCGCAGGTACGCAAAGCCCAAACCGGCTTTATCTACACCTACGCCGCCGCTATGGTGTTCGGCGTATTGGTACTGCTCGGCATGACCTTCTGGGGATTGTTCCGATAAAAGCGGGATTTCAGACGGCCTGTTTATAGTTTGTGTATAGGGCCGTCTGAAAAAGAAAATTTGAGCAACAATGATTGAAGACAAATTACCGCAAACCCTGGACGAAGTCCGCGAAGTCATCGATGGTTTGGATAAGGGATTAATCGAATTACTCGCCCGCCGGCAGAAATTGGTACGGCAGGCTGGTCGTCTGAAACCTAAAAATGATGTCCAGGCGGTTTCCGCGCCCGAACGGGTGGCTCAAGTGATTGCCTCTCGCCGCGCTTATGCCGAAAAGGCCGGTTTGTCGCCCGAAGTAGCAGAAGCAGTTTGGCGCAGCATGATTGATGCGTTCATTAAACTTGAGATGGACACCAACCGTACCGACGGAGCGTAGTCAAAATCTTCGGATAACGGTTTTGACAAGAAAAATAGGGAAGAGGCCGTCTGAAATATAGAGGCGAGAAAAAACCATGTCGGACACACAAACCATCCGCTCCGCCGAATTTACCGCTTCCCGCGCATGGGGCGCACTCGACATCGCCAATATGAACGGCACCACCGTACGCCTGCACTGGACGGACCAGCCCTACAAATGGCACGTCAACGACGGCGAGGAAGTGTTTGCCGTGATGGATGGCGAAGTCGATATGCACTACCGAGAAAACGGCGAAGAACACATCGTTCGGTTGAAAAGCGGCGACATCTTCTACGCAGGAATCGGTACGGAACACGTCGCCCATCCGTGCGGCGAAGCGCGGATTTTGGTGATCGAGAAAGAAGGCAGTGTTTGAGGTCGTCTGAAAAGAAGGTTTTAGGCGGCAATGGAATGAAAGAATGACGGCAGATATACGTTTTTATTGATTCCGCCATACGCAAAATACACATAATCTTTTTCAGACGACCTCTTAAAATGTCGTCTGAAAAACCAACCCACACAACTATATTTTTTATTTTAACCACAGGTTAACCACTATGTTTTCCAACTACCTACTCAGCTTGGCAATATGGATACCCATCGCCGCAGGTGTGCTGGTTTTGGCGACCGGTAAGGACAGCCGTGCGCCGCTGGCGCGTGTGCTTGCTTTCATGGGTGCGCTTGCCGGTTTCTTGGTAACGCTGCCCCTGTTTACCGGTTTCGACCGTTTGAGCGGCGGCTATCAGTTTACCGAGTTCCACGAGTGGATTCCGCTGCTGAAGATCAACTACGCATTGGGCGTGGACGGTATTTCAGTGCTCTTTATCATCTTGAATGCGTTTATTACGCTGTTGGTGGTATTGGCCGGTTGGGAAGTCATTCAGAAACGTCCGGCGCAGTATATGGCCGCTTTCCTGATTATGTCGGGTTTGATTAACGGCGCGTTTGCTGCTCAGGATGCGATTCTGTTTTATGTGTTCTTCGAGGGTATGCTGATTCCGCTGTACCTGATTATCGGTGTATGGGGCGGCCCGCGCCGCGTCTATGCGTCGGTCAAGCTGTTCCTCTATACGCTGATGGGTTCGCTCTTGATGCTGGTTGCCATGGTTTACCTGTACTATCAGACAGGTAGCTTCTCTATTGTCGATTTCCAAAACATCAAACAGATTCCGTTGGGCGTGCAACAGCTTTTGTTTGTGGCGTTCTTCCTGTCATTCGCTGTAAAAGTGCCGATGTTCCCCGTGCACACTTGGTTGCCGGATGCCCACGTTGAAGCGCCGACCGGCGGTTCGATGGTGCTGGCGGCGATTACGCTGAAACTGGGTGCGTATGGTTTCTTGCGTTTTATCCTGCCGATTATGCCGGATGCGGCACGCTATTTTGCCCCCGTGATCATCGTATTGAGCCTGATTGCCGTGATTTATATCGGTATGGTGGCTTTGGTGCAAACCGATATGAAAAAACTGGTGGCCTACTCTTCCATCAGCCATATGGGTTTTGTCACTTTGGGCATGTTCCTGTTTGTGAACGGCCAATTGAATGACTGGGCATTGAAAGGCGCAATCATTCAAATGATTTCCCACGGTTTTGTGTCTGCCGCGATGTTTATGTGTATCGGCGTGATGTACGACCGCCTGCATACCCGCAATATTGCCGATTATGGTGGCGTGGTCAATGTGATGCCTAAGTTTGCGGCGTTTATGATGTTGTTCGGTATGGCCAATGCCGGTCTGCCTGCGACTTCCGGCTTCGTGGGCGAGTTTATGGTGATTATGGGTGCGGTTAAAGTGAATTTCTGGGTAGGCGCTTTGGCTGCTATGACCTTGATTTACGGTGCATCTTATACCCTGTGGATGTACAAACGCGTTATTTTTGGTGCGATCCACAATCCGCACGTTGCCGAAATGAAAGACATCAATTGCCGCGAATTTGCGATTTTGGCGATTTTGGCGGTTGCTGTATTGGGCATGGGTCTGTATCCGCAAGCGTTTATCGAAGTGGTGCATCAAGCGGCAAACGATTTGATTGCCCATGTGGCACAAAGCAAGATTTGAGGTGTGTAAATGAACTGGTCTGATTTGAATTTAATGCCTGCCATGCCCGAAATCGTGCTGTTTGCGCTATTGGGTGTCGTATTGCTGGCAGACTTGTGGATTTGCGATAAAAACCGCTATTTGACCCATCTGATGAGTTTGGGAACGGTCATTATTGTGGCCGTCACCCAATTGGCAGTATGGGAGCAGGGCAGTGTCGATGCCTTTCACGGTATGTATATTGCAGACGGCATGTCCCGTTTGGCAAAACTGGTGCTGTATGCGCTGACGTTCGGTCTGTTTATTTACAGT
>ERZ1699258.330-NODE-330-length-10896-cov-3.012072_pt1 | contig 10896 bp, 7 predicted proteins | sample MGYA00581520_ERZ1699258 | MGnify/ENA primary metagenome ERZ1699258 (study PRJEB42319, sample SAMD00040322) | human oral metagenome | material: saliva | host: Homo sapiens | study: EMG produced TPA metagenomics assembly of PRJDB4115 data set (Metgenomic analysis of... | reverse complement strand
ACTATATCCATTCCACCAATTATCTAATTCGCCCCATACGATAAAGGCCGTCTGAACATCACTTTGCAGACGGCCTTCAATTGGTTTTCTACCTTACCGCTTCAGCTTCGCAAACGCATCCGCCATCGCCGAATTGGTCGGGGCACGGTCGTTGCGTTGGGGTTTGCGGTCGCGGCGTTCTTGATGTCGGATTTCAGACGGCCTGTTGCCTTTAGCTGCGCCGCCCGGTTCGTCATCCAAGCGCATGGTCAGCGCAATCCGTTTTCTAGCGGCATCGACTTCCAGCACTTTCACTTTCACCACGTCGCCGGCTTTCACGACTTCGCGCGGGTCTTGGACGAACTTATTGGACAGGGCGGAGATGTGCACCAAGCCGTCCTGATGGACGCCGATGTCCACGAATGCGCCGAAGTTGGCGACGTTGGAAACCACGCCTTCGAGTATCATGCCGATTTGCAAGTCGCTGATTTCGTGGATGCCTTCGGCAAATGAGGCCGTCTGAAACTCGCCGCGCGGGTCGCGGCCGGGTTTTTCCAGCTCGGACAGGATGTCCAGAATGGTCGGCAGGCCGAAGCGTTCATCGATGAAGTCGGATGCTTTGATTTGCTTCACGCGCTCGCGGTTGCCGATGAGTTCGGCGGCGGTAATGCCTTGTTGCGCCAGCATTTTGGCGACGACGGGATAGGCTTCGGGGTGGACGGCGCTCGCGTCCAGCGGCTCTTTGCCGCCGTTAATCCGCAAAAAGCCCGCCGCCTGCTCGAAGGTTTTTTCGCCCAAACGCGGTACTTTCAGCAATTTTTTGCGGCTGTCGAACGCGCCGTTTTCATCGCGGTAGGCGACGATGTTTTGGGCAAGAGTCTGATTCAAACCAGAAATCCTCGCCAAGAGCGGGGCGGAGGCGGTGTTCACGTCCACGCCGACGGCGTTCACGCAGTCTTCGACCACCGCGTCCAGCGATTTGGCGAGCTGGCTTTGGTTCACGTCGTGCTGATACTGGCCCACGCCGATGGATTTGGGATCGATTTTGACCAACTCGGCGAGCGGGTCTTGCAGCCTGCGGGCGATGGACACCGCGCCGCGCAGGGAAACGTCTAAGTCGGGGAACTCGCGCGCCGCCAGTTCGGACGCAGAATAAATCGATGCGCCGGCTTCGGACACGACGATTTTGTGCAGCCCCATTTCCGGCATCCCACGCACTAGTTCGCCCGCGATTTTGTCGGTTTCGCGGCTGGCGGTGCCGTTGCCGATGGCGATGAGCTTCACGCCGTGTTGCTTAATCAGGCGCGACAGCGCTGCCAACATATTGTTTTCTTGATGCAAATAGACGATGACGGTATCCAGCAGCTTGCCCGTGTCGTCCACTACGGCGCATTTTACGCCGTTCTTGTAGCCAGGGTCGAGACCCAAAGTCGTCAGCCGTCCGGCGGGCGCGGCGAGCAGCAAGTCTTTGAGATTGCGGGCAAACACGGTAATCGCGTCGGTGTCGGCGGCTTCTTTCAGACGGCCTAAGGCTTCGAGTTCCAGCGACAAAAAGATTTTCGCGCGCCAAGTCAGGCGCACGGTGTCGCGCAGCCATTTGTGGCCGTCTGAAACCTTGAAGCGGCGGGCGATGATTTGTTCGTATTCGCTTTGCTGGGTAATCGGCGTGTCGTCGGGCTGGTATTTGAGCGCGATGTTCAACACGCCTTCGTTGCGGCCGCGCAAAACCGCCAGCGCGCGGTGGCTGGGCATGGCGCGGACGGGTTCGCGGTGGTCGAAATAATCGCTGAATTTTTCGCCTTCGGTTTCTTTGCCTTCAACGACTTGCGCGTGGATTTCGGCTTCGTTCCATAGCTTGTCGCGCAGCGTGCCGATGAGTTCCGCGTCTTCGGCAAACTGCTCCATCAGAATCGCGCGTGCGCCGTCCAGCGCGGCTTTGGTGTCGGGGACATTTTCGTTCAGGTAGCCTTGCGCAGCGGCTTCTACGTCCTGAGGCTGTTCGGCAAGCAACACGTCCGCCAGCGGCTGCAAACCGTGTTCGCGCGCGATTTGCGCTTTGGTGCGGCGTTTGGGCTTGTAGGGCAGATACAGGTCTTCCAGCGCGGTTTTGTTGTCGGCGGCTTCGATTTGCGCCCTGAGGTCGTCTGAAAGCTTGCCTTGCTCTTCAATGCTTTTTAACACAACGGCTTTGCGCTCTTCCAACTCGCGCAAGTATTGCAGCCGTTCGGCAAGCTGGCGCAGCTGCGTATCGTCCAGCCCGCCCGTGGCTTCCTTGCGGTAACGTGCAATAAACGGCACGGTTGCGCCGTCGTCCAAAAGCTCAATGGCGGCATTGATTTGCGCGGTAGTGGCGGAGAGTTCTTGGGAGAGAATTTGAGTAATGTTCATCAATAGAATTCCAACGGACAGGCCGTCTGAAATTTCAGACGGCCTGATTTAAAAAACAATCGCTTTAAGGCAGCGAATTATAATATTCGTAGGCTTTGTCCATGTCTTCAAACTGGTACATATGTCCTTTTTCCAGCACCATCGCATTATCGCAATACTGCTTCATGGCGCTGTGGCTGTGCGACACCAAGATGATGGAACGGTCTTTGCGCTTTTCAAACAACTCGTACTTACATTTATCGGCAAAGCGCGAGTCGCCAACCGCAATCACTTCGTCAATCAGATAGCAGTCAAACTCTACCGCCAACGACAAAGCAAATGCCAAACGCGCCTTCATACCTGAAGAATAACGCTTGACCGGCTCGTAAAGATATTGGCCCAGCTCGGAAAACTCTTCGGTAAAGTTCTTCACATAATCGATATCGACGTTGTAAATCCGGCAGATGAAACGCAAATTGTCCATACCGGTCAGACTGCCTTGAAACGCACCGGAGAATGCCAAAGGCCAAGAAATACTCATCGTCCGCTTGATTTCGCCCGTGGTCGGCGGCTCAACGCCGCTAATCAAACGAATAAGCGTCGATTTACCTGCACCGTTGCGGCCGAGAATACCGATTTTCTCGCCCTTCTCCATTTTGAAGTTGATATCGTGCAAGACTGTCCGCCAACCTTGGCGGGTCAGATAGCGTTTGGAAACGTGTTCAACTGAAATCATTGCGGCTCAACCCCTTTGCTGAATCTCGCCACCATCGCCAAACCAAGCAGCAGCAAAACCAAGTTACACAACAAAATATACCAAGGATTTTCGTAAGTCGTGACGCTGTCACCAAAATATCCGGCACGGAACATTTCTGTACCATGCACCATCGGAATCATCAGCACATAGTGTTGCAACTGCTGAGGCAGGTTGTGTACGAAGAAAAACACGCCGGACAAAGGCATCATCACAAAACTGATGGTACTCCAAACCTTACCAAACGGTTCAAAGTGAAACGCCACCGAACAAATGACCAGCCCCAATCCAACGGCAAACATAGCCATCAAAAGCCAAGCCAACAACATATAGAAAATATCTGCCGGTACATCAATCCAGCCGATGACGACCAATGCGAACATAATCACGACCTGCGCAATGGTGGCACCGGCAATCTCCAACAACATACGCGCAAAAATGGTATCTAAAACGCGTACATTTCGGTGATACAGCAGGCTTGTGTTGGCCGCAATCGAACCGATGGCACGATTGGAGGCATTACGCCACATCATCATCATCGGATAGCCTGTCAGCGTGAAAGCCACGATATTCAAAGCTGACACGTTGTTCATGCGGAAAAATTTCCACATCAACACCATAACCAAAGTCAGCAGCAAAGGTTCGACAAACAACCACAAAAAACCAATGTTATTACGACCGTAGCGAGTAATAATTTCACGCATTAAGAGTGCGCCGATTACCCTTTTTTGGATAAGCAGCGACTCCAAAAACGATGTTTTATGTAACTCTTTCATCAGTTTTTATGCTCACGGATACTTGCAGACAGCAACACGGCAATGCCATAGACAATCAAACCGATGACAAACGTTGCCACGATGTTGTAAAGACGGTTTGGCTCATGCGCCAAGTCAGGTTTGTTCGGCTGGGAAATCACTTCCAAATACAGCTGCTGACGATCCGCTTCCGCTTTCGCACTTTCCAAAGAAGTCATCGCCGCAGCCAATTGTTTCTCGGCCAATTCGTTTTCCAAATACACGCGCTGATATTCCGCCGCCTGATTGGACAACGAACCCTCGCCGCCACCGGAAATCGCTTTCATTTGTTGCGAGATTTCTTTACGCAAGCTCTTCTCACGCGCAATCAGACCCGGAATTTGCGGGTTTTCAGGCGTAACAGCTTTTACCTGGTCAAGCTGGGTTTGAATAACAATCAACTCGTCCTGCAATTTGGATACCAAACCCATTTGCACATCAGATTGTGCCTTCAAGTCGAAAATACCGTTGGACACACGGAATTTTGTCAATTGGGCAGAAGCTTCTTTAACTTTCTCTTCAGCAGAATTGACCACTTCCTGAGCATAACGAATCGTATCTTGACGCGCACGCTCGTTCAGCTGGTTAATCAATACCTCACCCTGTTTGAGCAAAGCATCATTGATCTTTTGAGATTCACCGGCATTGAACGATGTAACGCTCAAATTGGAAATGCCTGAGACAGAGTCAAAATGGATGGATACCTTATCGCGGTAGTATTGATAAAACGCTTCATCCTCGCCACGCAGGCCAAAACCATTAAAACGGCTGAAGATGTCGCCTTCTTTTTCATAAAAATCACGAACGGGCATTTTCTTACGCAACGCATCCAAAGCCGAACGCGACTGCATATATTCCTGCACGGTATAAATATCATCTTGAGCACGAGAGAAACCAGACCCCTGCAAAATGGCACCCAAGCCGTTCAAAGACGATTGGCTTTTAGGAGAACGCACCACAAAGCTGGACTGAGATGTGAACTGATCAGAAGCAAATATTCCGTAATACACACCGGAACACAAAGTCGGCACGATAACCGTTACCCAAAGCAACGGATTAATCTTACGCAACCAAGACTTCTTGGTCTTTTTCTTTTCAGGAGCCGGTTGTTCCGGTTTCACATCCACATTTGCAGAAACTTGTTCAGACATTATTTTCCCCATTAGTTCATTAAATTATTAATACTGCTCGCACCGCTAACCACCGGTGAGAACACAAATGACAAGAACTTACGTACTTCAGCCAACGGCGCATTTGATACGTACACCACGTCCTTATCCTTCACAGGGAAACGCTGCATCCAAAACATAGAATTTGCATCTGTCAGATTCAAACGGTAAACCACAGGAATTTCCGCGCGATCGCCATAGCCTTTCTCTGCCCATTTAGATTGTTTTTCCGGCGGCAACTCAGACAAAGGCGCATAACGGAATACAAATACACCGCGCGCATCTGCACTATAATCCTGCAAGCCGCCCATACGTCCCACAGCCTCAGCCAAAGACAAGCCCTTCACAGAGAAACCAATCTGCTGCGTATGACCGACCGCACCCATAGACGTAAACGTGCTCGGATTAGTAATCATTGTGACTACATCACCACGGCGCAACAAAATATTTTGACGCGGATGCGCTACCAAATCTTCCAAAGCAATCGTTCTAACAACATTGCCGCGTGTCAGCTGTACGTTCGTATCCTGTACATTCGCAGTCGAACCGCCCACGGCAGCCACCGCATCCAACACACGCTCACCCGCAGCCGTCAAAGGCATACGCACACTGTTACCCGCACGGATAACCGATACATTCGCCGCATTGTCTTGCACCATGCGCACCATTACCTGCGGCTGGTTCGCCATTTTTTTCAGACGGTCTTTAATAATATTTTGCACCTGAACCGATGTTTTACCTAAGACAGACACATCGCCGATAAACGGCACAGAAATCGTGCCTGAAGAGCTGACCATCTGTTCGGGCAGCTTCGTTTGCTGCGCATTACCCGAACCGGTAGACGACAAAGCCCCGCCAAACAACACAGCCGGAGGAGCTTCCCAAATCGTAATATCCAACATATCGCCGACGTCAATGGCACCGACAGAAGCATAGCCCTCTCCCAGCTGAGCCAAGGATTGACCAACTTGAGCTTGATAAAGAGAAGCAGCCACATCAGCATTAACATCTACTAATTCCACATCGGGAATATTTGCCTCATTCTGTTGCCCCAACGCAACAACTTTACCAGTACTTGGACCGGAAGCAGGAAGAAGACTACACGCCGACAATACTGTACTGAACATCAGCAACATCCCGCGCTGACCAAAAAATTTAGCTTTAAACACAGATAAAATCCTAATATACTTGGAATTCAATTCCATCATTATAACATCTGAAAATCAATTTAGGCCGTCTGAAAAACGACGTCCGATTTTTACCACATTGCAAAAATGAAACGACTTAAAAAAATAACTCTAAGACCAAGCATCCTCTTTGCTGGCCGCAATCTCCTCGCAAAGCATACCTCATTACAATTGTCGATGCGCTTCCTTGACTCGCCATACCATTATTAAAAACCAGCAGTTTCAAAACGGTATGTAGCTTCGTTAAAAATAGCGAAACACTCCTTCCCCACAAATTCCATACCAAAAAACGCCAAGAAGCTAGCTATTCCACCTATGCCACATTGTAAAATATGTTATCATTATAGTAAATTCTCTGTATAACATATTAAATTCTTGGAAGAATTTGGTTAAATACTCTACTTTTCAACACCAATAATTTCCCAAATAAGATCTATTTGATCTAAATAACTATTAAGACATTAATACGCATATTTAAACAATATTATTCACTAATTTATCAATTTGGATAACGTACAATGAATAGAAAACTTAGAAAGCTTATTCGTAACCCAAAACTTTTTTTTGTAGATATGTACAAAAAACGTACTACACAAATAAAAAAATATATACCAATTAAACGCACCGGTAAAAACCAATATACGATTGTTTCTGCAGTATATAATGTTGAAAAATACCTAGATGACTTCTTTTCCAGTCTGACAAAACAAAGACTAAACTTCAAAAAACATATTCAAGTTATTCTAGTTGATGATGGCTCAAGTGATAAATCAGCTAAGGTTATCCAAAAGTGGCAGCAGAAGTTTCCTCAAAATATCCGCTATTTCCATAAAGAAAATGGCGGACAGTCCTCTGCACGTAATCTAGGCTTGCAATATGTTGAAACTGAATGGGTAACCTTTATAGATCCAGACGATTTTGTTTCCCCTAATTATTTTTGGGAAATAGATAAGGTCTTGCATCTAGAAAAAGAAGTTACATTAATTTCTGTCCCTATAGCTGTTTATAAAGAAAATACAGGTAGCTATTCTTATGACACAGCTCCCCTATCATACTGCTTCAAAGATAATATTAAAAAAATTAGAATTAATGATCTAAAAAATAAAATACAATTATCCGTCTGTACCGCTCTCTTTAAAACCAAAGTAATCCAAAATAATGGATTATATTTTGATGAAAAAATTAAACCTTCTTTTGAAGATGGGAAATTTGTAGCTGATTATTTCTTAGCACAAACAAATGAATATATATATTTCTTGGATACAGTATATTATTTTTATAGAACACGTGAAGATGGAAGCTCAACAACTAATACTCAATGGCAAAAGAAAGAAAAATACATAGATGTTTTTAAATATGGCTATCTTGTTATGTTTGAAAATTATATGAAAAAGTATAACAATATTCCATTAAACATCCAATTTACTTTTTTATATTTTGCTATTCAGTACATTAAATTACTTATAAAAAATGAACAGGCTATTAGTTTCTTGACTAATTATGAAAAAGAGGAATTTCTAAGATTATTCTATAAATGCTTTAACTATATAAATAAACAGACAATTATGCAGTTCCATCTGCATGGATGTAGCTTCTTTTATAAATCAGGCATGATAAACCTTTTCAAAAATGAAGAAGTTAATTTTATAATGGTATATGTTAATAAAATTGACTATTCGAATAACTTGATAGAAATATATTTTTATGAAAAAGATGATGTGAGTATGGAATATTACATAAATGGAAAATATTCTATTCCTGCATTTAGAAAAGAAAAAGATTATTCTTTTCTAGGTAAAACTTTTATAAATGAATATCGTATATGGATTCCTATTGATGAATCCAGTACTACTTTAGAAATAAAATCAAAATCTACAGTTAAAATAGTATATAACAAACAAGAATATACTGGTAAATTTTTATTAAATACAACTGCCAAGAACAACCCTATTTCTATTACTAAAAAACCTTGGATTTTTATTGATAAGGAAACCAAGGCTGATGATAATGCGGAACATTTATATAGGTATATAGCTAAAAAACATCCAAACCAACCAATATATTTTGTATTGAATAAAGATTCAATAGATTGGACTAGACTAAAAAAGAGTAATTTTAATCTCTTAGAATTTAACTCATCTTTATTCAAGAAAATATATAAAGAGGCATCTGTAATTTTCAGCTCACATTGCGATAAATATTTTACAGAATATTTTGGTCGTGATACATTGAAAGATAAGAAATTTGTATTTCTTCAACATGGGGTAATTATGCATGATCTATCAGAATGGCTGAATAATGTTCCTAAAATAGATATATTTTGTACGTCTACAATCCCTGAATATAATTTCATCGGAGGAGAAAAAAGTCCTTATAAATACTCATATGAAGTTAAACTAACTGGTTTAGCAAGACATGATATGTTAATGCGTAAAGCTAAAAAATATAGATCTTCAAAAAATATTGTAATTATGCCTACATGGAGAAATCATATAGTTGGCCCATTAAAGCCAGGAAAAGTAACCCGTGAATTAAATCCAGATTTTAAAAATACAGATTATTTTAAACACTGGTATGAGTTCCTACACAGCCATGAGGTTAAAAGAATTTTAGATGAGTATGGATATACATTAACATTTATTCCTCATCCTAATATTACTGACTATCTGCCTTTGTTTAACTTACCTGACTATATAGAAAGTCCAATTAATGCGGAAGATTTTTCTATTCAGGATTATTTAGCTCGATCTTGTCTTTTAATAACTGATTACTCTTCTATTACATTTGATATGGCTTTTTTAGAACGTGGTACTTTATATTACCAATTCGATGCAGATACATTTTTTTCAGGTAATCATACCTCTAATCAAGGGTATTTTGATTATAAAAGAGATGGTTTTGGTCCTATCGCATATAGTCTCCAAGAATTATTAGATAACTTACAAAAATTTGTTATAAATCATAGAAGAATCTATGAGCCATATAAAACCCGCCTTAAGAACTTATACCCAAATCGTGATGGAAAAAATTGTAAGCGTATTTATGATGTAGTTATGTCTTTACAGGAACCAACTCCCGTAGTTGATGAAGATCGTTTATCTTTATTAAAAAATATGATTAACAGATCGGAAAGTATTCATGCCTGGGACTTAGCAGCAAGACGTATCCAAACTCTGCTAGATACAGGCCGTCTGAATGCGGAAGAAACAGCTAATTATCGTTATCGTTATCTGAATGCTTTATTTGAAAGCAAACAGTTTAATACACTGCAAAATCTGTTACCTGATTATCCCGATACCGCAGGTTACTGGCATGCGAAAATGGACTTATATATCGGTAATGCCGTTAAAGGAGCAGAATTTTTTGCTGAAAACGAGCATATAGGAACACAAAACGATTTACTTGCAGCATTACTTGCAGCCTCGTTTTACCAAGCGGAGAGGCCGTTTGAAAAACTGTTTGCCCGCATAGGTACAGACTTACCTGACTCATATCAACCTTTGTTAGCTGTAGCACAAAAGCTATCGGAACAGAATTATTTTGTAGCATTGGCTTTACTGAAAACGTATATTGATAGCTTGGACGATCGCACAAAAGGTTATCTCAAACCCGAGCTATTGGCTTCTTACCTCTGCATGAAACTTGGTAACTTACAAGGCGCGCATCAGTATTTGGTTTCTTTTGAAAACCATACTCAAAATGATCCAAGTTGCCGTATCGCCATTGCAAGACTGGCAAAATTACGCGGTGATTCTGAAAAACTATTTACCCAGCTTAATCGTGCCTTTAAGGAAAATCTACTCTTAATTCCTGAAGATTTGGCAGTCGATTATCTGAAAAAAATGCACGATACTGGCAATACTGACGGCGAAGCATATCTATTAGCCAAACTGCGACAAAAATATCCTGAAAATCTGTCTTTAGCCTTATATGAAGCTAAAAAACTTTCCCAAAACCAAGATTAGGAGTCTGTAACCCAAATATTTGGCTGATTTCGCATAAACCTTACCGGAAACGATGTATCTTTATACAACTGCTTTATGCCGTCTGAAAAACCATCAGGCAGCACAACGTTATTTTGACAGTCTCTCTCTACAAGACACAGCAGCATATTGGAAACTGGCAGCTGAAATAGCCGAAGCTAAAGGTGACAAGGCATTACAGGCTGAGTGTCTGAAAAAACAATTGGCTTGTTTAGAGTAATCTCTGTCTTATCTTAAAAAAGGCCGTCTGAAAACTTTTATGTTTTCAGACGGCCTTTACTATTAGATTCACTAATCAAGTTCTACTGTTGAATTGATATAGGTAACATGATTCATTTCTGTCAAATCCTTACCTTCATCTATATCTGTATATAAAACATTATTGCGTTCCCAAAATACATCTTTGCGTATAACTTTAGCCGGCACTCCTGCAATAACGCAGTTATTAGGAAAATGTTTTTTCACTACCGAAAATGCACCAACAATACTACCGCTACCAATCTTTGTACCACCCCAAATTGTTGCGCCATAGGCTACCCACACTCTGTCTCCAATGGTAACGTCTTTAGAAACATTTAAACGTTTTCCAGTATGAACATCATAAATCGGGTGTGCATCATCAGTACGGATTTGATTATTAGTGGCAAACATACAATCTTCACC
>ERZ1699258.323-NODE-323-length-11014-cov-2.482502_pt1 | contig 11014 bp, 8 predicted proteins | sample MGYA00581520_ERZ1699258 | MGnify/ENA primary metagenome ERZ1699258 (study PRJEB42319, sample SAMD00040322) | human oral metagenome | material: saliva | host: Homo sapiens | study: EMG produced TPA metagenomics assembly of PRJDB4115 data set (Metgenomic analysis of... | reverse complement strand
GAAAGTGGTGCATGAGGGCGTCGGATCGCTTTGGCGCACCAGCTATCAGGTGACGGATGCGGAAGATCAGCTGCTTTTCCATATCCGTGAAAAAAATCCTTGGGTGGCAGTATTGGACAAAATGGCAGGGCAGATTCCTTATCTGGATTCGCTGACGGGTCTTTTTTTCAATCCGACTTATTTGATTACCCGACCCGACGGGACTTTGGTGTACCGCTTGAAGAAATTGAGGGCGTTATGGGAAGGGAAATTCAGCCTGCACAAAGAAGCCCAAGCGAGTTTGAACGACGACATCTTGATATTGAATTCGGTGATGTTGTTTTTGTTGATAGAAAGAAATAAAGGATAAAGCCAAATGGTATTCAGGCAGGCTTGCGGATGAAATGTCGGACATTTGATTTTGAGGACAGGGCTGCACAAGGTTTATCGCATCCATTCACATTCAAACATTTTCATTTCTAGGACGCGCTGATAAAATAGCTCGTCTGAAAAGTATAGAAGAATCAAAATAATGAGTATTGCCAATAATAAAAAAGCCTTTCACGACTTCTTTATCGAAGATCAGCTCGAAGCCGGCCTGGTATTGGAAGGTTGGGAAGTCAAAGCCATCCGCGCAGGGCGGGTGCAGCTGAAAGAAAGCTATATCTACTGGAAAAAAGACGCTTTTTATTTGGTCGGCTGCCATATTACCGCGCTGCCGACTGCCTCGACGCATGTCAAACCCGACCCCGTCCGTCCGCGCAAGCTTTTGCTCAAGCAATCCGAAATCAACAAGCTAATCGGTAAAACCGAGCGTGCAGGTTATACCATCGTCCCGTTGAACCTGCACTTCACACGCGGCAAAATCAAAATGGAAATCGGTTTGGCGAAGGGTAAAAAACAACACGACAAACGCCAAAGCCTGAAAGAAGCCGACTGGAAACGCGAAAAACAACGTTTGATGAAAAATGTGCGCTGAGGCTGATAACAGCGTGAATGGAACGCTGGGCGCCGATGCTGCTGCAAACTTGTATCTGCTTTTTACACATCAAGCCCTATGTTTGCAAAAACATACCCAAGATTGCTTTCTTCAGGCTTTTCAGACGACCCTTGCGACCCAATAATCAGGGTCGTCTGAAATTTTACGGAGTAACGTCATGTCCCGCTCTTCGCTTTTCCTGCCGCTGTTTTTGATTATCTTCGGTGCCGTTTGGTTTTTGAAAACGACGGACATCCTGCCCGCAACTTCGACCATCGTGTCCGCCGGTATGGTGCTGGCGGGGATTGCGGTTTTGGTGATGGACGGTGTCAACAAGCAGTCTATCGTTTCCGGCCCGCTGCTGGTGTATATCGGCGCGGCGGTATATCTGCACAATCAATACTGGCTCGGTTATTCGCCGCTGGTTGCTTTGGGAATGATGGTACTGGGCTGCCTGCTGCTGCTTTCGCGCAGCGATATGGTGCCTTATAAGCAGCATAAACAGCAGGATAACTAAGCCTCCTCCCTGCAAAGGTCGTCTGAAAATGGTATAATCCGCCGTTTTCAGACGACCTGTTTTGTTATCGGAATCCCGTTTTGAGACAGTCAGACCGTTCCCTATTACTCTGCAAAGTTCCCGCCATGACCCAAGACAAAATCCTCATCCTCGACTTCGGTTCGCAAGTTACCCAGCTTATCGCCCGCCGCGTGCGCGAAGCCCATGTCTACTGCGAGTTGCATTCCTTCGACATGCCTTTGGAAGAAATCAAAGCCTTCAATCCGAAAGGCATCATTCTCTCCGGCGGCCCCAATTCCGTTTACGAATCCGACTATCAAGCCGATACCGGTATTTTTGATTTGGGTATTCCGGTTTTGGGCATTTGTTACGGCATGCAATTTATGGCGCACCACTTGGGCGGCGAAGTTACCCCGGGCAACCAACGCGAATTCGGTTATGCGCAAGTGAAAACCATCGACAGCGAGCTGACACGCGGCATTCAAGACGATGCGCCTAATACGCTCGACGTTTGGATGAGCCATGGCGATAAAGTTTCCAAACTGCCTACCGGCTTCTCTGTCATTGGCGACACCCCGTCTTGCCCGATTGCCATGATGGAAAACGCCGAGAAACAATTCTACGGCATCCAATTCCACCCTGAAGTGACCCACACCAAACAAGGCCGCGCGCTGTTGAACCGCTTTGTCTTGGATATTTGCGGCGCACAACCAAGCTGGACCATGCCGAACTACAGCGAAGAAGCCGTTGCCAAAATCCGTGAACAAGTCGGCAGCGACGAAGTAATTTTGGGTTTGTCCGGCGGCGTGGACTCTTCCGTAGCGGCGGCGCTGATTCACCGCGCCATCGGCGACCAACTGACCTGCGTGTTTGTTGACCACGGTCTGTTGCGTTTGAACGAAGGCAAAATGGTGATGGATATGTTTGCCCGCAACTTGGGTGTACGCGTGATTCACGTTGATGCCGAAGAGCAGTTTTTGGCGAAACTTGCCGGCGTGACCGATCCGGAGAAAAAACGCAAAATCATCGGTGCGGAATTTATCGAAGTCTTTGACGCTGAAGAGAAAAAACTCACCAACGCCAAATGGTTGGCACAAGGTACGATTTACCCTGACGTAATCGAATCCGCAGGCGCGAAAACCAAAAAAGCCCACGCCATCAAATCCCACCACAACGTCGGCGGCCTGCCTGAAAACATGAAGCTCAAATTGCTTGAACCATTGCGCGACTTGTTCAAAGACGAAGTGCGCGAATTGGGCGTGGCTTTGGGTCTGCCGCGCGAAATGGTATACCGTCATCCGTTCCCGGGCCCGGGTTTGGGTGTGCGTATCTTGGGCGAAGTGAAAAAAGAATACGCCGACTTGCTGCGTCAAGCGGACGACATTTTCATCCAAGAATTGCGCAACACCACCGATGAAAACGGGACATCTTGGTACGACCTGACCAGCCAAGCCTTTGCCGTGTTCCTGCCCGTAAAATCCGTCGGCGTAATGGGCGACGGCCGTACTTATGATTACGTTGTTGCTTTGCGTGCCGTGATTACCAGCGACTTTATGACTGCGCACTGGGCAGAGTTGCCATACTCGCTGCTTGGCCGTGTGTCCAACCGCATCATCAATGAAGTCAAAGGTATCAACCGCGTGGTTTATGATGTCAGCGGCAAACCGCCTGCCACGATTGAATGGGAATAATCCCTAAATAATAAAGGCCGTCTGAACAGATATTGTTCAGACGGCCTTTTTGCACTGATGAGCTTGGTTGACGCATACAATGAAATCAATCAGCAAGCTTTCCGTTAGCGGTTTAAGCAAATATCTTAATCAATACGGCCGAATTTGCCGCTTTTGAAATCGCTGATAGCTTGTCGGATTTCTTCGGTAGTATTCATCACAAATGGGCCGTAGCCGACTACGGGTTCATCAATCGGAACGCCGGAAAGCAGCAAGATTTTGGCTTCTTCGCTACTGGCTTTTACGCGCACTTTACCGCCGGTTTGCTCAAAATTGACCAATTCTCCGGCTGTTGCCTGTTCATTGCCATTAAACGTCACCGCTCCGCGCAGGACAACCATAGACAGATTGTGATTGTCGGGTACTGCCAATTCAGCCTCTTTATTGGCATGAAGCACAATATCCCAAACATTCATTTCGGTGAACGTGTTCGCCGCGCCTTTTACGCCGTCATGTTCGCCTGCAATCAGACGTAAGTAGCCGGCTTCGTCGGGAAATTCGACGACGGGAATATTTGCTTTGGCAAGATGCTGATAGCGTGGCGGCGTGTTTTTGTCTTTGGCGGGCAGGTTGATCCAAAGTTGCACCATTTCAAAGAGTCCGCCTTTTTTGCTGAAGTTTTCAGATTGGAATTCTTCATGAATAATGCCTGAGCCAGCGGTCATCCATTGCACGTCGCCTTCGTAAATAATGCCGCCTCCGCCGCTGGAGTCGCGGTGTGCTACTTCGCCGTGGTAGGCGATGGTAACGGTTTCAAAGCCTTTGTGCGGATGTTGTCCGACACCGCGCGGACCGTGCGTTTCGTTGGGTGCAAACTCATACGGTGCGTCATAGTCCAGCATCAGGAATGGATTGGTGCCGCGGTCGTCAGCCATGTGGGAGAACAAAGGTTGCACGAGGAATCCGTTGCCTACCCAGTGTTGGCTGTCGGCTCGGTAGATTTGTTTGATGTTGCGCATGATAAAGTTCCTTCTTTTTATGGCCGTCTGAAGCCTTTCAGATGGCCTTTTGTTACAGAATGCTTGTATTATAGGGGGTACAAACTTTATAACAAGTACGCACATTTTTGATACTGTGGTTTGGAGATTTTGTATGTCGGAAACAGAACACGCACACGGCTCTTGCTGTCCGGTCGTTAATACTTTGGATATTATCGGCGGCAAATGGAAGGTATTGATTTTATATTATTTACACGGGGAAACCCGACGTTTCAATGAGTTGCAGCGTTTGTTGGCAGGTATTACCCAGCGGATGTTGACGCTGCAGCTGCGCGAATTGGAAAACGACGGTATCGTTCATCGGGAAGTGTATCCGCAGGTACCGCCGAAGGTGGAATACTCGCTGACTGAGTTTGGGCGGACGCTGATGCCTGTGATCGAAGCCATACACCGTTGGGGCGAGCAATATGCTGCGGAATGTGTGAAACATAAAAAGCAGCCGTAGGCTTATGCTTTTATGGTTATGATATTGATGAAGGCTTTAAGGCCGTCTGAACAGGCGTGATTCATGGTTTCACGCTTATTCAGACGGCCTTATTCTTTAGGGACTAAGCCCAATCAAAATTGATTTTTCAATTCACGCAAAGCGGCGAAGACTTCGAGTTCGCTGTTTAATTTTCGTCCGCTTAATTCTTCGGCGCGTGCCTGAACTTGGGGCAGGTGTACGCGGAAAAACGGATTGACTTTGCGTTCGTGCACCAGGCTGACAGGCAGTGTCGGCGTGTGTTCGGCTGCGGCCAAGGCCGTCTGAATGTCGGCGTTGTCCGGCTCGATATGTTGGGCAAAGCGCAGATTGGAGGCGGTATATTCGTGCGCCGGATAAAACAGCGTTTCTTCGGGCAGCTGGTTGAATCGGTGGAAGCTGTCGTAAAGCTGCTCGATTGTGCCGGTAAATACGCGGCCGCAACCGGCGGAGAACAAGGTGTCGCCGCAGAAAACGTGCAGGCCGTCTGAATTTTCCAGCAGATAGCTGATGTGTCGGTCGGTATGGCCGGGAGTTGCCCAAACGGTAACCAAGCCTTCGCCAAACGGGAACTGCGTGCCTGCCGTGACGGTATGTGTCGCCACGTCGATGTCGCTTTCGCCATAGATTGGGGATTCCAAAAAGCCGTGGAACAGGCTTTTTGCGCCGCCGGTATGGTCGGGGTGCGGATGGGTAATCCATGTTTGCGCCAGCATCAGGCGGTTGTGAACGAGGAATTTCAAAACGGGCGTGGCATCGGACGGATCGACGCAGGCGGCGTGGTTGCCATCTTGAATCATCCAAATGTAGTTGTCGTTTAGGGCTTGGATTGGCGTGATTTTCATATGCTTTCTTCTGGTTGGGGGTTTCAGACGGCCTCTAAATAATCTTTGATATTCGGGCTTTGGCCGAATACGGCTTCATGGGCTTGATGGATGCACAGTCGGTTGAACAGCAATCTTTGGGTTTGGTCGCCGTCGATAATCCGCACTTGGCCTTGCAGTTTGGGCGCGTCGAGATGAAAGGTGTTTTTAAACGCGTGCCAACGGTCGGTTTGCAGATGGACGATGGCAAACATATCGTGCGAAATATTAACGCCGACACTGAATAGCTTGGCCGAGGCTTGCAGGCAGAAACTGCTGTCGCCAAACAGGCACAGCCCCGTATTTTCAGGATAGCGGAACAATTCGATTTTCACGGCTTCGGGTTCGGCAAAGATGTTGCAAAACAACCGTTCAAACAACGACGGCTGCGCCACGCCTTCGCTCAACATTCCGTAAAGCCCGCCCAGCCAATCGACATAGCCGAGAAAAGTGAAACGGTAGTCCTGCATAATGGCTTCGATGCGCTTGGGGTCGCGTTTGCTGATCAAGCGGACAAATTCAAAACCGACTTCCGGCAGCCGCGCCCGAAGCGTTTGGTTCAGGCGGTGGGCAAACAGGTTTTTATGGTTGTGCGGATTGCGCAGAATGCCGAGGAATTTCAGCCGCAATATCCGCCACAAGGCATCCGGTACTTTGACGGTATCGGCATTTGCCGTAGATGTTTTCAGACGGCCTGCGGGTAAGATGCGCAGATGGTCGCAGGCATCTTCGTAGCCGCTTTCATGGCGGTTGAACCAGCTTTCCAGATTGTATTGGTTGGCGGAGTCTTCGACAAAGGTCAGCGTATAGAGGTTTTTCGCCGCCAAGTTGCCGATGATGTTGACGCTTATCGCTTCGCTGCGGTTTTGTTCTTTGCCGCGGGCTTTTTCGCCAGTATGGAACATAGACAGCGGTAAGCGATAAACGTTTTGATTTTGCGGGCTGACCTGCGGATTATGCGAATGTTGCCGCTGCTCGGTTTGGGCGATGAAGTGGTGTTCCTTCGTCGGATTTGCGGTCAATAGGGCGTAAGGCTTTTCGCCGCATTCGGGAAATTCGCAATCACTGAGGATAAAGGCTTGTCGAGTCATAATGTCGGGAAAGGCCGTCTGAATATGTCGATTATAGTTTAAAAGAGGGAATTATACAGAATGATGGCGGCGGGTTTGGTCTTTATACGCAAAAGGACGCAAAAAGGCCGTCTGAAAACAAATATAGCGTGGTTCGCTAAATCGTTTTCAGACGACCTTAAATCAACGGACTGTTCAACACTACCTATTCTTCTTTTTGGAAAACGTGGTTGCGGTGATACTCGAAATATTTTTTGCTTTTTGGTCGAATTTCTAATTTCATATCGGGAAAAATTCCAAGCCGCTTTTGATTTTCCAGATTGATTTTTGGACTGATTTTTATCGTACCGTCGATATCAAACGTAATCAGACCGCTATCGAATAATGCGTCGATATTGGGTGCGAGCATCAGACCGTTGAAGGGATCTAACCGCTCTTTATCGTTGCACTTACTCCAAGGTTTAATATGGCTGGCGATGAGTAAAGGCTGGATATCTAGACCTGTTAGCGGACAGCTCGGATACAGTTCGAGTAGTTTTTGCCGGAATCTGCCTTGCCCTTGACGAGCTTTTATTAAGGTTTCGATTTCGGTTCGCTTTTCTGGTTCAATTTCGGATGCTAATTGTTCTTTGAGTTTACTGAGATCTTGTTCCAAAGATTGGGTTGAGTTTATTTGAAAATTTGTTGGTTTGTATAATTCAAATATTCCTCCTTTTTTCCACCATAAAAAGTCTTGGTGCATTGATTCGTGATAATGCTTCCTTGAGTTTGAATTGACACTAAGTACATGCAAAGAAGCATGTGTATCATCATTATAGTCAGGAGTAATCTGCCATTGGTTTTTTAGTTCTTCAATCTGTTCATCTACATCTTTTACCTTAAATTGTGTTTTGCCCATATCATGCAGATGTAAGACGATTCTTTTTATAATTTCTATCGTCCCATCAATATGTTCCCCATTGATCCGTGCGGAATATTTTGTTTTCGCCATTAAGTCTTCCTATCAAAGTTAAGTTTTCTAATTTAATTATTTGGGGTAATGCATTGATTTTCCTATGACCGTCATTCCCGCGTAGGCGGGAATCCAGAAGCTTGAATTTACAGTAGTCTTTGAGTATTTCTGAAATGCAGGGGGCTGGATTTCCGCCTGCACGGGAATGACGGCGGTTGGTTCGGTATTATACGCAAAAGAACATATAAAGGTCGTCTGAAAACAGATATAGCAGAATCCGCTAAATCGTTTTCAGACGACCTTTTCTTTAAAGCCGAATCAAATCAGCCTGCCGGTTAACCCAAAGCCTTCCTTGCTCCGGCGAAGAGGCGGTACCAGCCGGACAGTTCCGTCCAGTCTTCCGGTTTCCAGCTCATTTGTGCGGCGCGGTACACGCGTTCGGGGTGGGGCATCATGATGGTGACGCGGCCGTCGGCGTTGGTAACGCCGGCGATGCCTTGCGGCGAGCCGTTGGGGTTGAGCGGGTAGGTTTGGGTAACTTGGTTTTGTCCGTCGACGTATTGCAGCGCGATGCCGAGGCCGTCTGAAATTTTGCCGCCGTGAAGCGCGAAGTCGGCGCGGCCTTCGCCGTGGCTGACCACGACAGGCAGGCTGGAGCCTTGCATTTCGTTCAGAATCAGGGAGGCTGATTTTGGGACGTGAACCATGCTCAGGCGCGCTTCGAACTGTTCGCTTAGGTTGCGTTTGAACTTCGGCCAGCCTGCCGTACCGGGGATGATTTCGGCGAGGTTGCTGACCATTTGGCAGCCGTTGCACACGCCCAATGTCAGCGTGTTCGGGTCGGTGAAGAAGGCGGCGAACTGGTCGCGCAAGGCGGGGTGGAACAGGATGGATTTCGCCCAGCCTTCGCCTGCACCGAGTACGTCGCCGTAGCTGAAGCCGCCGCACGCCGCCAGCATTTTGAAGTCGGCAAGGTGGACGCGGCCTGCCATCAGGTCGGACATATGCACGTCGTAGGCATCGAAACCGGCGCGGGTGAAGGCGGCAGCCATTTCGATTTGTCCGTTTACGCCCTGTTCGCGCAAGATGGCGATTTTGGGTTTTGCGCCGCTGTTGATGAACGGCGCGGCGATGTCTTCTTTTACGTCGAACTTCACGTCGGCAAACAATGCGCTGCGTTCGTTGTCGCCAATCAGGGCGAACTCGCTGTCGGCGCAGGCGGGGTTGTCGCGCAGGCGTTGGATGGCGTGGCTGGTTTCCTGCCATGCGCGTTGCAGGTCGGCGCGGTTTTGTTCCAACACGATGCCTGCCTGATTGCGGATAACGATTTTTTCGTCAGAACCGATGGTGGCAACGGTATGCAAGGGCAGCGCCGCCGCTTTGAACAAGGCTTCTGCTGCCGCGACATCTTGTTTGGCGATTTGGATCACTGCACCCAGTTCTTCATTGAACAATGCGCGGATGCTGGCTTCGTTGACGTCGGCTTGGTTGGCAACCAGTGAAGTCAAATCCACATTCAAGCCGCATCGTGCCGCAAACGCCATTTCCACCAACGTCGCAAACAAGCCGCCGTCGCTGCGGTCGTGGTATGCCAAGAGTTTGTCTTCGGCGACAAGCTGTTGAATCACGTTGTAAAACGCTTTCAGACGGCCTGTATCGTCCAAATCAGGTGCATCGCCGGTCATGTTGTTATAAACCTGACCAAACGCCGAGCCGCCCATGCGCGCTTTGCCGTTGCCCAAGTCAACCAGCAGCAATACGCTGTCTTCGACGTTTTTCAACTCAGGCGTAACGGTTTTGCGTACGTCTTCCACTGGCGCAAACGCAGAAATAATCAGGCTCAACGGCGATACGACGGATTTTTTCTCTTCGCCGTCCTGCCAAACGGTTTTCATCGATAGGCTGTCTTTACCCACGGGAATGCTCAAATCCAATGCCTGACAGGCTTTGGAAACTGCTTCGACGGTGCGGTAGAGTTTTTCGTCTTCGCCCTCGTTGCCACACGCCGCCATCCAGTTGGCGGAAAGTTTGATGTTGCCGATGTCGCCGATGTTGACCGCCGCGATGTTGGTGATGGCCTCGCCGACGCACATTCTGCCCGAAGCGGGCGCGTCAAACAGGGCGACGGTCGGTTTTTCGCCCATGCTCATCGCTTCGCCGCGATAGGTGTTGAAGCCCATCATGGTCACGGCGCAGTCGGCTACGGGGGTTTGGTATTTGCCGACCATTTGGTCGCGGTGGGTCATGCCGCCGACGCTGCGGTCGCCGATGGTAATCAGGAAGTTTTTGGCGGCTACGGTAGGCAGGCGCAAAACGCGGTAGGCAGCTTCGGTAATGTCGATATCGCCGGCGTTAAACGGTTTTTCAGACGGCGTAACTGTTTTGTCGGTACGCGTAGTTTTGGGCGGTTTGCCGAGCAAGACGTTCAGCGGCAAATCGACAGGATTGTTGGAGAACAAATCGTCGCGCACTTTCAAATGGCCGTCGTCGGTCGCCGTGCCGACCACGGCAAACGGGCAGCGTTCGCGTTCGCAGATGGCGCGGAAGGTGTCCAAATCTTTTTCCAAAATCGACAACACATAACGCTCTTGCGATTCGTTACACCAAATTTGCAACGGATTGAGGCCGTGTTCTTCCAGCGGTACTTCGCGCAGCTTGAATACCGCGCCGCGACCGGCATCGTTGACGAGTTCGGGGAAGGCGTTGGACAGGCCGCCCGCGCCGACGTCGTGGATGGAGATAATCGGATTCTTATCGCCGAGCTGCCAGCAGCGGTCGATGACTTCTTGCGCGCGGCGTTCGATTTCGGGGTTGCCGCGTTGTACGGAGTTGAAGTCCAAAGAGGCGTCGTTTGTACCGGTGTTCATGGAAGATGCCGCGCCGCCGCCCAAGCCGATGAGCATGCCCGGGCCGCCCAGTTGGATCAGCAATGCGCCTTCAGGGATTTCGTCTTTGTGTGTTTGTTGTGCCTGAATGCTGCCCAAGCCGCCGGCAATCATAATCGGTTTGTGATAGCCGCGAACCTGACCGTCAAACTTCTCTTCAAAGGTGCGGAAGTAGCCCAAGAGGTTCGGGCGGCCGAATTCGTTGTTGAACGCCGCGCCGCCGATGGGGCCCTCAATCATGATGTCTAGAGGAGAAGCAATATGGCCGGGTTTGCCGTAGGCTTGTTCCCAAGGTTGCTCTAGGCCAGGGATATTCAGGTTGGAGACGGTAAAGCCGGTCAAGCCTGCTTTCGGGCGTGAGCCTTTACCTGTTGCGCCTTCATCGCGGATTTCACCGCCCGCACCCGTTGCCGCACCCGCAAACGGCGCGATGGCGGTCGGGTGGTTGTGCGTTTCCACTTTCATGATGATATGCGTGTCTTCTTCGTGGAAACGGTAGCCTTGGTTTTCCGCCGCATTCGGATAGAAACGCTCGATTTTCGCGCCTTCGATCACGGACGAATTGTCTTTATAGGCAA
>ERZ1699258.316-NODE-316-length-11104-cov-5.200237_pt1 | contig 11104 bp, 9 predicted proteins | sample MGYA00581520_ERZ1699258 | MGnify/ENA primary metagenome ERZ1699258 (study PRJEB42319, sample SAMD00040322) | human oral metagenome | material: saliva | host: Homo sapiens | study: EMG produced TPA metagenomics assembly of PRJDB4115 data set (Metgenomic analysis of... | reverse complement strand
CAGAAATAAAGTGTGGTGACGATGGCAAGAAGGATACACCTGTTCCCATCTCGAACACAGAAGTTAAGCTTCTTAGCGCCGATAGTAGTTGGGGGTTTCTCCCTGCGAGGGTAGGACGTTGCCACGCTTTATATATAATGGAGGTTTAGCTCAGCTGGGAGAGCATCTGCCTTACAAGCAGAGGGTCAGCGGTTCGATCCCGTTAACCTCCATTGATGAGTGATTAGCTCAGTTGGTAGAGCATCTGACTTTTAATCAGAGGGTCACAGGTTCGAGCCCTGTATCACTCATTCTCATAGTAGAAATTGCGGGTGTGGCGGAATTGGCAGACGCACTAGATTTAGGATCTAGCGCCGCGAGGCGTGGGGGTTCGAGTCCCTTCACCCGCACTTAGCCGGCTTAGCTCAGTTGGTAGAGCATCTGATTTGTAATCAGAGGGTCGAGGGTTCAAGTCCTTTAGCCGGCATTAAAATCAAATTTGCGGAAGTAGTTCAGTGGTAGAACACCACCTTGCCAAGGTGGGGGTCGCGGGTTCGAACCCCGTCTTCCGCTTAGCCAATGTTAAACCATGGCCCATGCCGGGGTGGCGGAATTGGCAGACGCACAGGACTTAAAATCCTGCGGTCAGTGATGACCGTACCGGTTCGACCCCGGTCCTCGGCATTAATTAAATATACAATGCACCCATAGCTCAATTGGATAGAGTACTTGACTACGAATCAAGCGGTTACAGGTTCGACTCCTGTTGGGTGCATTTTTTACTTACGGGAATTAGCTCAGCTTGGTAGAGCACTTGGTTTGGGACCAAGGGGTCGTAGGTTCGAATCCTGTATTCCCGATACGTAAACAAATGAGGAAGCTAGACATCATGTCTAGCTTCTTTTTTTATCGAAAAATGCAAGATGATTGGCAAAAGGCGCATTCTTTTGTATAATTAAAGTCAAATATAGTCAAGGTAAAAGGAGGAAGATGAATGCAAAATCAAAATCAAAATATGTCGGATTTGATTGAAAATTACTTAAAGAATGTACTGCATAAGAATGAAACAGTTGAAATCAGACGCAGTGAGATTGCAGACCAATTCAATTGTGTACCTTCCCAAATTAATTACGTGATTAATACTCGCTTTACCATTCAACAAGGCTATGTCGTTGAAAGTAAACGCGGTGGCGGTGGTTATATCCGCATTATGAAAGTAAATCTAGTGGACGAGATGGATATCTTAAATGCATTAGGTGATCTTGTTCCTGAAGAACTTTCAGAGCGAGAAGGCAATCATTTATTACAAAACTTATATGAAAATGAGCTGATTACTAAACGTGAGGCGCAAATGATGTCACTCATGATGGAGAAAGATACATTCCCTTCAAACGTAAAGAATGCTGCAGAGATTCGTAGTAATATGATGAAGAAATTAATCGACAATTTGAAATACCGTTAAACAGAAAGGAATAAACGCATGAGTGAAATTTTTACACCAAAAGCAAAGAGTGCAATGGTCTTAGCCGCAAGAGAAGCCATCCTGTTCAAACATCAAGCCGTGGGAACAGAGCACTTACTATTAGGATTAATCCTTGAACAAGAAGGCATCGCGGGAAATGTGCTTCGCGGGGCAGGGTTGACTGCGGAAATCGTTCGTTCTGAAATCGAGTCACTCACAGGATACGGGTCAAACCGTAAGCAAATGGATCCGTACTTAATGCCTTATTCACCAAGAGCGAAGAAAGTGATTCTATCGGCAACCGATGAAGCTAAACGCCTCGAAGTGCCACAAGTTGGAACAGAGCACTTATTATTAGCCTTATTACGTGAAGAAGTATTAGCGACGAAGATTCTTCGTGATAACCAAATCGACCCTCAAGAGTTGATGAAAGAAATCTACGGTAAAATCGGAATTCAACCTTCGAATGCCGCGGCTTCTAAGAGAAAAGCACGTCAAGAGTCTTCACAAGAAGGAACGCCTACATTAAACAGCTTAGCGCGTGACTTAACCGAATTAGCTCGCGAAGGCAAAATCGACCCAGTTGTTGGTCGTGAAGATGAAGTACGCCGCATTATCCAAATCATTAGCCGTCGTACGAAAAATAACCCTGTCCTCGTTGGGGAACCAGGTGTTGGGAAGACAGCCATCGTTGAAGGCTTAGCACAACGCATGGTGAGCGGAGAAGTTCCAGAAGAAATCGCCGAAAAACGTTTGATGATGTTAGATATGGGTGCGGTTGTTGCGGGAACGAAATACCGTGGTGAGTTCGAAGAGCGCATGAAGAAAATCTTGGACGAAGTATACCGTGAACAAGATGTGATTCTCTTTATCGATGAGTTGCATACCCTTATCGGTGCAGGTGGGGCAGAAGGCTCTATCGATGCTTCAAACATTTTAAAACCAGCACTTGCTCGTGGTGAAATCCAAGTTATCGGAGCGACTACGCTTGATGAATATCAAAAATATATCGAAAAAGATGCAGCTTTAGAACGTCGTTTTGCCTCTGTTCATGTCAATGAACCTAGCGCAGACGATACAGTCGAAATCTTAAAAGGCCTTCGCAAACGTTATGAAGACCATCACCGTGTGGAAATCACAGACGCAGCGATTGAAGCGGCCGTTCAATTATCGGTTCGTTATATTACGTCTCGTAAATTACCAGATAAAGCCATCGATTTGATGGACGAAACAGCAGCAAAAGCCCGTCTGGACCGCAGTGGTAAACACTCTCCGCTTCAAAAACTCGAAGCAGAAGTGGCAGAACTTGCAGTGAAGAAAGACGAAGCGATTCGTGAGCAAAAATTCGAAGAAGCAGCTCGTTTACGCAAGAAAGAACAAGCCAAACGCGACAAGCTTGAAAAACTACGCAAAAAAGTAGAAGTCGAAGCCAAACAAGAATTCGTCGCAGCCATCACAGACGAAGATATCGCAGAAGTGGTATCGCAATGGACTGGAATTCCATTGAAACAAATGGAGAAAAAAGAAAGCGAACGCCTCGTGCATCTTGAAAAAGAATTGCACCAACGCGTCATCGGACAAGAAGAAGCTGTATCAGCGGTAGCTCGTTCAATTCGCCGTGCTCGTAGCGGATTGAAAGATCCAAAACGTCCAATCGGTTCATTCTTATTCCTTGGACCTACTGGGGTTGGTAAGACAGAGTTAGCGAAAACATTAGCGGAAGCGATGTTTGGCGACCAAGACGCACTCGTTCGTATCGATATGTCTGAGTACATGGAGAAACACGCGGTTAGCCGTTTAGTCGGTTCGCCTCCAGGATACGTTGGATTCGATGAAGGTGGACAATTAACAGAGAAGATTCGTAACAAACCTTACTCTGTGATTCTGTTAGATGAAATCGAAAAAGCTCATCCAGATGTATTTAACATTCTGTTGCAAGTCTTAGACGATGGACATTTAACGGATTCAAAAGGACGTAAAGTCGACTTCAGAAATACGATTCTCATTATGACATCAAACCTTGGGGCAACGGCTCTTCGAGATGAAAAAGCAGTTGGTTTTGGTGCGAAAACCGTACAACATGACCATACGGCAATGGAAAAACGCATCCGCGAAGAGTTGAAGAATGCGTTCCGTCCAGAGCTATTGAACCGTATCGATGAAATTATCGTCTTCCATAAATTGACGAAACCTGAATTACGTCAAATCGTTCAATTGATGACAAAAGACATTAAAACTCGTCTTGCGGAACTCAATATCGAATTGAAATTCACTTCAGGAGTTATCGACCTAATCGCAGAAGAAGGATTCGACCCAGAATACGGGGCACGTCCAATTCGTCGCGCGATTCAAAAGAAAATCGAAGACCCACTTAGTGAAGCACTCCTCAGTGGAGAAATTCGCTTCGGTCAAAAAGTGACAATCGGTTCTCAAAAAGGAAAAGTGACGATTAAAGAAACAAAAGTCGCTCCTAAAAAAGAAGCCGTTAAAGCATAAAAATCATAACGAAAATAGCCACTTCTATGTGAATAGAAGTGGCTATTTTTTAATAACTTTGTTTTTGTAAGAGTAGGTGGCCAAGCGTCAGGTCGTTCATGTCCTTGACGTTGAGCCCTGTTTGTTCTGCGAAACGGTCAATTCGATACTGCAAAGTATTGCGGTGTAAGAAGAGTTTTTGGCTCGCCTTTGAGACATTTCCATGAGCGTCCCAGAGAGCTTCAATCAGTTCTTTTACGTCGTCTTCGCTTAATAAGAGAATCAACTCGTCCGCAATCGGTGCGATATCGACTAAAGCGTTGGCAATCGCCCATAACATCACTGGCGCAAATTCCAGACTGGAGCGCTTGTGTGAATGCATTAAGTATTCCACGAAGAGCGCTTTTTCTGCTTGATAGAGAAGCGGCACAGGGCTTGACGTTGCCCAGCGGTTTCCAATAAAGAGTTGTAATTCCACTGCAAAGTCATCTTCGATTGCGGATTGCACTTCAAAGAGCGTGCTTGCAAGCGAAGGAGCGACTTCTGGGTTCACGACCAGCGTGTAGTGATGGCGGAAGTTTTTGAAGACGGCAAGGGTCCCAACCGTTAAGTTCTCGACGAACTCCAACCATTCTTTTTCTTGAAAGACGCCTTCTTGCTTTGGAAATACCGCCAAGTGTACGCATTGGATATACGCTGTTGGAGTGGGCAGTGCACCTTTTCCTTCTAAGTACGCTAGCCAAGGATGCGTTGGGATTGAAGATTTTGTCGGTTGTGTATTTAAGGTTTCGATGAGGAATCGTTCGCGCTCAGTTAAGCTCGATTCTAAGAGATAAATCACTTCACCGTTCAGCGTTACAGAAACAGTGTCTTGACCGTTTTCTCCAAGAAGAGCATCCGGGAACAATTCTTTCCAAGTCTTTTTCATAAGAACTCCTTTTTTGAAAAGTGTTTGCCTCTTAAGTATACACGTTGTTGCCTAGAGAATAAAGGTTCTTATACTATGATTTTATAAAGAAATTCGGTAGAATAGGACATATAGTCAATATAAGGGGGATACGAAATGTCAACAGAATGGTCATTAAAAGAAATTTACCCTTCATTTGAAAGTGAAGAGTTTCAACGTGACTTTGAACGTTTTTCAAACTTTAGAGAGGTATTCAACGGCTTAACGCTCGAAGATAACTTAGAGTCTATCAAAGCGGCAATCGCGGCCTTAGAAGAGTTCAGCGTATTAAGCAGCCGTCTTGGAAACTACATTAATTTAACATTAACTGCGAACACAACAGACGAAACAGCGAATAAATACCGTACATTATTCGGTAATGCGTATGCTGCGTTAAACAGTGCGTATACAAAAGGCTACAAATTTATCGGAAGCGTGGAAACAGATATCACAGCCGACGAAAATCTAAAAGACTACGAATTCTACTTTGCAGAAGCAAAACAACAATACAAACATCTATTATCCGATGAATTAGAAGATGTGATTGCGAAATTCTCTATCAGCGGTGGAGACGGTTGGGAACAACTCTTCGAAGCGATGACTTCAGGTGTTGAAGGCGAATTTAAAGGCGAAAAAGTAACGCTTAGCGAAATTCGTAATATGGCGTATGATGCGGATGCAGCGGTTCGTAAAGAAGCGTACGAAACAGAATTGAAGATGTACGATACGATTAAAGAACCAATCGCATTTGCCTTAAACAATATTAAACAACAAGTACTTACAGAAACAAGCTTACGTGGATTTGAATCTCCACTAGCACAAACATTAGAAGCGTCTCGCATGTCTCGTCAAACATTGGATGCGCTTCTTGAAGCGATTCGCGAATATTTACCACAATTCCGCGCTTACTTGAAACATAAAGCTTCTCTCTTAGGTCACGAAAATGGATTACCATTCTACGACTTATTTGCACCAATCGGAGAAAGCTCACGTCGTTTCACAATCGAAGAGTCTAAAGAATTCTTATTAGAAAACTTCAAAGGCTTCTCAGAAGATTTAGCGCAAATGACAAAAGAAGCTTACGAAAACAACTACATCGACTTCTTACCACGTAAAGGAAAAGTGGGGGGCGCGTTCTGTAGCAACCTACCATTCATCAAACAATCACGTATCTTAACAAACTTCTCTGGTTCATTAAGCGACGTTGTAACAATTGCGCACGAATTAGGACATGCGTACCACGGTTTACATATCGAAAACCACCGTGTATTAAACCAAGAGTACTCAATGCCTGTTGCGGAAACGGCGTCAACTTTCAACGAAAATATCGTGATGAACACAGTGATTAGCGAAGCAAGCGATGCTGAAAAAGTAGCCTTACTCGAATCACAATTACAAGATACAACACAAATCATCGTGGACATCTACTCACGTTACTTATTCGAATCTGCAGTATTTGAAAACCGTGAAAAGAGCTTCATGTTCTCGAAAGATTTAGAACAATTAATGTTGGATGCGCAAAAAGAAGCATACGGCGACGGATTAGATCCAGACGCAATGCACCCATACATGTGGGCTTGCAAACCGCACTACTATAGCAGCGGCTTAAGCTTCTACAACTTCCCATACGCATTCGGAGGATTGTTCTCTAAAGGATTATATGCCATCTATCAAGAGCAACCTGAAGGATTCGTTGAGAAATATCAAGAGTTATTGCGTGCGACAACAGTGACTTCTGCAGAAGATACTGCGAAGGTGTTGGGCGTGGATGTGACGGACAGCGCATTTTGGAAGAAAGCACTCGCGCAAGTTGCCGACAACATCGAGCAGTTCATTGCTTTAACTCCGGTGAAATAAAACAGAATATCTGACAGATTCATCCATCTTTCGATGGGATGGATAAACCTTCGAGCATCAGTTTGATGATTGAAAGAGTCATAGTGGGGTACCGGCTCGTGCCTGTAGTCACTCACCTTTGAAGCCTCAAAGAGGGAGTAAGGAATCAATTCCTAACTCCCTCTTATTCGTTTCAATACGATTTCCCACTATTCTTTCAATCAACTGATGCTCTTTTTGTTTATCCATTGTGCTCTACGATTGGAGCAGCAAGATATTCTGTTTTATTTCCCTTTTTTTGATAAACTGCTGCGATGTTATCGGCAATGCTTAGGAAGGGAACGGCAGGAGTGTGGTGCTGAGCATTATATAAGTGGAAAAGGGATGGAGTAATAAAACATGCCCTACTACTGTAAGGCATGTTGTTTAATGATTGTGATTTTGTTGTAAGAAAATTGTACTTTATTTTTTTGAGAGGATTCTTATTGAAATTAGTATTCCGATGACAAAAGCAAAGGAAAAGATACTTGTTTCGAGGTGTGATAGAAGTAAAATTTGTATTGGTTTTGCGTAACCAAAGTAGAGAAGTGTCAAAAGAATAATGGGGATGCAATATGTTGTAGCAGTCATAATACCGCTTCTAAGGATTTTAGCTCTGGTTACAATCGTGATTACTAAAGTTGTCCATATGATATTTGAGAAGAATAAAAATCCAATTCCCCATAAGGCGTTAGGAGAGAGTCTTTGTATGTCGTGAGTGAGCATATGAATTCCATAAACGTTGAAGAAAGGAAGCAAGAAAAAGCTGAATAGAATTACTACTGCAAAAAATTTTTTCATTGTTAGATCCTCCTTTAAATATATTGATAATCATTTGTTTTCAAGATAATATCTTCAACTTTATTTTACTATTTTCAAGAGAGATAAACAATAAAATGTGTATAAATTCACATACCATGATTAAAAAATAAGGGATCGCATTGGCGGTGTGTGCTGAGTGAGGGGGAGGAGCGGCCCTCCATGAAGAAAAGGGAGTATAGTGGTGGTATTTTTATTAAAAACAAAGTATAAATTTCTAATTATCTTTTTATATTTTCTTAAATGCTCGTAAAGCCTTATTCTATGTGCTTTCGAGTATTTTTACTGTAGGAAGATACTTCACGTTTCTTTGCATATTTCCTCATGTCTTAGCTGTCAGAAGTGGTAAATAAGTAGTAAATTCATTTGTACTACTAAGCAACAAGACGCTCCTGTTGCTTCTCTTTATTCAAGCGTTTCATTTCTGCCATTGCAGAATCGAATGTTGCATGTGCGTAATAGTTCAGCGTCATGGCTATATTAGCATGTCCCATAATGTACTGTAATGCCTTTGGATTCATTCCTGCATTTGCATAGTTGGTACAGAATGTATGTCGCAAACTATGTGGAGTGATGTGTGGCAATTTATCCTCGTTATACTTATTGTATTTCTTAACAAGACCTTTCATCATGCCGTTGTAATCACTTGCCACTTTTGGATAGTTCTTTCTATTAAGAAAGAGGAAATCACTATATCCATCAATCTCAACACGCTTATCATTCTTTCGATTCGCTAACACTCGCTTAAATGCTTGATAGGCTTCTTCAACCATAGGAACTTGACGTTCGCCACTTTTGGTCTTTGGTGTTTCAATGTAGTACCCAATTTCAGTATCTCTCAATAGCTGATGGTCTATATTGACAAGACGATTCTCAAAATCTAAATCTGGAAGTGTCAAACCACCAAACTCTGAAATACGAAGACCTGTTTTTAAGAGTATCAGAATTTCATCATAATTTTTGCTGTAGGTTTTATCAGCTTTTGCAAAGGCTAACAGTTTTTCTTCCTGTTCTTCTGTTAGTACGGTCTTAGGGACAGTATCATCATCAAGAACTGCTTTCAGTTGAAAGTCAAATGGATTCTTCCGAACACAATCATCTTGTATAGCAATATAGAATGAAGCCTTTAAAGAACGTTTGTAGTTATTGATGGTTTGATAAGCATAACCATTTTCACTCATTCTAATAGCCCATTCTTTAGCGTCTGATGGCTTAATACTGTCAATACTTCTTACACCTAACTTGTCTTTCTTCAAAATATCCATAAGATATTTGCGTCCAGTTTCAGTGTTTTTTCTAACCTTTGGTCTTTGAGCGTTCTGTTTTGCGTAAAGCTGGCAGAGTGTCATTTTCTTTCCTACAACATCAATACCATCATGAATGTCTTTCTGTAACTCTGCGATTTTCTCTCTAAGTGAGATACAATCACGCTTTCCTGCTGGTACTCGGTCTGTAGCCACAAGTTTCCACGAGTAAACAAATTGCGGTTCTCCAAATGAATCTATATATTTGTATAAGTATCTTCCGTCTTTTCGTTGGCTCTCTCCAGTCTTTAAGATTCGACCTTTATTGTCACGTCTTTTTTCTGACATGGCATTTGCTCCTTTCCTTTATGGAAAGAGCCTTGATACGACTTAATACTATTTTATCATATACAAGACCCTTTGGCGACGCTAGATTGCGTCCAATGTATCTATAATTTTTTCAAATTGTTTTCGTTTAATCTGAATACGATTGCCATTCATAATCAGCCAATTTGCATTTTTATTTTCCTCTGCCAAGCGTCGTAGCTTGTTTTCGCCAATACGAAAATATTTTGACGCTTCTTCAATGGTTAGGGTATAACGTTCCCAAATAGGAATGTCAGTCTGCTTCATAAAATCCTCCTTTCCAAATCACTTATTTGGATTTCATAAAAGTTGTTTTACCAGCAATCGAACAGCTTTAGCAAAGCTCACGGGAGTTCCACCCCTGCATGGTTCTCATGTAGCCATACTCATTGCCTGCGACGGTTTTATCACGCTCGGACTATTGACTGTATGGGAGTATCATTATCACGATAAGAATGTCGTTGCAGGCAATCCTGCTAAAGATTGCTTCTCGGATCACTAACATGAATCGCTCGCTATCTTTATAAGATAGGTCATGGCGGTTAGTTCCGTTGGCTCTTTTCTTATCGAAACGTATTCGATTACTTTTATTCAGTTTTCAAAGAACAATGGCTCGTTAGCCTATCAAAACACATTGAAAGCTCAATATGCTTTGGTGGAATAACAAACCTCCCTGTTCGGGAAGCGTGGAATGGTTTAGCACGCTTCCACGAAAGGAGAGAGGATATTACTTAATTTCAAATGACAAAATCTTTGTAATCAGTCTGGTTTCCATTCTTCCACGTAAGACTTCATCAACGACCATACTTTGATTGCCATATTCATCTTTCATAAGTCGTAGGGAACGCTTCGTTATGTACCCTCTGTAATGATGTAGAATCTGGTTAATCGCTTCGGTATCGCCATCTGTTGCCTTTACAATGAGAGGAAAGGGAATCATAGGATATTGTGTTTTCATTCTTCAAATTCCTCCATAAACTTTTTAATTAAGGCTAGTCCACTGGTTCTATGCCGATAGACAGTAGAACGGTTCAATTTCAACAGGTCTGCAATTTCTGAATCGCTCATGTCCATAAAGTAAAACAGCAGTAGAATTTCACGTTTCTTGTCTGGCAACTCACGTAATGCTTCACTCAACAAATCATTTTCAACGCCTACTGATAACCCATTGAGTGTAAAAATCTGAAAGTCAGTTGAATAGTTATCTGTTGTCGCAAACTGGCTAACAAGATAATCGCCAACATCCGAAAAGGACACCTCACGCTTTGCAATCCTTGAAAGATAAAGCATATAATTCTTTCGCTCGTCTTCCATAGCACGTTTACAGATATAGTCAAACTGATTTTCTATTGTGGTCTGAAAAGAAGATGGTTTCATGTTTCTCACCCCCTTTCTGTCTAGGAAAGGAAGTGAGCCTTGCTCGTTTATCTCCTTTCACTCTTAGTCCCAATGTGAAAGGGGGATTTGTTGCATTACTGATAAATAAACTTTGTAAAAAAGTTCTGAATAGCCAAAAAAGCATATAAACAGATTTATTTCTCTGTTTACATGCTTCTGTTATTCTATCTATATGATTTATAAAACCACATTGGTGGACGTACTTATCTATTGCAGATAGACGACTTTTTTTGACAAGAACCCAATGTAAGGAAATTTATTGTATATGATGTACTTCATGGCGACGTTGACCTCCAACAAACCGCCATTTGGAAGTAATATACAATATTTTAACAGCGTAAATAGCACTACCATATAACGGTTTTTTTTATTGGCGTTTAGTAGTGCTTTTTATTAAATATAAACCTATAAACCATATAACACGTTTTTCTATACCTGTTTTTAATTCAGTAGGAACAATAAAATGTATAGAGGTGGTCTACTATGCGTAAAAAAGAAGATAAATATGATTTTAGAGCCTTTGGTTTAGCCATTAAAGAA
>ERZ1699258.313-NODE-313-length-11126-cov-3.446768_pt1 | contig 11126 bp, 10 predicted proteins | sample MGYA00581520_ERZ1699258 | MGnify/ENA primary metagenome ERZ1699258 (study PRJEB42319, sample SAMD00040322) | human oral metagenome | material: saliva | host: Homo sapiens | study: EMG produced TPA metagenomics assembly of PRJDB4115 data set (Metgenomic analysis of... | reverse complement strand
GCAGCATCCAGGAGTTCGCCGACTTTCCATCGCGAGTTGATCGGGATCAGTTCGTCACGCAGATCATCGTCGGGGGCGTGCAGCGAGACCGCGAGGGTCACAGGCATGCCCTCCCCCGCCAACTTCTTGATCGCCGGAACCAGGCCAACAGTAGAGACGGTGATGTTGCGAGCGCTCATGCCGAAGCCCTCGGGCGCCGGATCGATCAGGCGATGCAGGGCAGCGACAACGGTCTTGTAGTTGGCGAGAGGCTCACCCATGCCCATAAAAACAACGTTCGACAGGGTCGTCGGCCCGCCCGCCAGCTTACCGTCACGGCACGAGGCCTGGGCCTCGCGCACCTGATCGACGATCTCGGCGGTCGACAGGTTACGCGTCAGGCCCATCTGGCCCGTCGCGCAGAACGGACACGCCATACCGCAGCCTGCCTGCGAGGACACGCACAGGGTGGTGCGCTGCGGGTAGCGCATGAGAACAGACTCAACCTGCGCGCCGTCGTACAGCCGCCACAGATCCTTAATCGTGCGACCGCCGTCAGCCTCGAGAGAGACCACCTTCGTCACGAGGCCGGGAAGGAGCGCCTCCGACACCGCGTCGCGCATTCCCACTGGGATATCGCTCATCTTCGCGGGATCCGCTTCGAAATGCGTGAAGTAGTGACGCGAAAGCTGATCGGCGCGGAAACCCGGCAGGCCAAGATCCTTCAGCACCTGCTTGCGGCCTGCCGCATCCAGGTCGGCGAGGTGCGACGGCGCCTTACCCCGCCGCTTCGCAGTGAACGACAGAACCGGCTTTGCGTCCTTGTGCGTCGCGCCCTCCGGCGGCTGGTCCGTCGGGCGCACCTCACGGCGCGAGCTACGGCGCTGAAGGTCAGCCAGGCTCGTCGCCATACGTTCGTGAGACCCGCGAGGTTCCTTCGTCGATTGACTCAATGGCTAGACTCCCAAGAAATACCCGGCAGCGCCCAGGCGAAAATAAAGTAGGCAACCGGCGCGCTCATGAGCAGCGCGTCCACTCGGTCGAGAACGCCGCCGTGCCCAGGCAGGATCTGCGACATGTCTTTCAGACCTGCCTCACGCTTGATCAGCGACTCTGTCAGGTCCCCCATCGTCCCCACGAAAGCAATGGCGATACCGGCGATGAGGCCCCACCACCAGGCGGCGCCGAGTAGCCACAGACCCACCGAGCCGACAGCCATCGCGGTAATCGCGGAACCGGCGAAGCCCTCCCACGACTTCTTCGGAGACAGAGCGGGAGCCATCGGGTGCTTGCCGAACATGACGCCGGCAGCCCAGCCACCCGTGTCGTTGGCAATCACCATCAGCTCGAAGACAACGAACACCCACGGGTTATGCCATGCCGCGAGCATCAGGACAACGAAAGACGCGAGGAAGGGAACGTACACGGCCGCAAACGTCGAGGATACGACGTCACTCATGCGCGATTCCTGACGATGATCGAGCAAACGCCACGCCGCACACACAAACACCGTGATGTACAGAGCGAAGAGCATACCTTCGCTGCCAAGCCACCACGCGCAGGTCACCATGCCGATGGAGCCGACGTACAGCGGCGTGACCGTCAGGGTGACGCCCATGCGCGCAAACGCACCCGCCAGCTCCCAAATACCAACGAGGCACACAAAAGCGATGACGCCAACGAACGCAGGCAGCGACGTAAACAGCGGTACCGCAACTGCGGCAATCAGGACAACCGCAGTGGTAATTGCCTGCGGCAGGTTACGCCCGGCCTTCCCCGTCGACCCACTCGCGGGATGATTGTCGCGAGTGGGCCCCGGGGAAAAGACTCGGGCAAGAATCGAACGATCAGTTGATGCCATCAGATCGTCAGCAGTTCGCTTTCCTTCGTCGCGAGCATCTTGTCGATCTGCTCGGTGTGAGCCTTGGTCATGGCGTCCAGCGACTTTTCAGCGCGATCGACGTCGTCCTCGGAGGCCTCGCCATCCTTCTTCAGGCGGTCGAGCTGATCCTTGGCCTTACGGCGCACGCCACGCACGGACACGCGACCGTCCTCAGCCTTGCTCTTGGCCTGCTTGACGTATTCCTTGCGGCGTTCCTCCGTCAGGGCGGGCAGAACGACGCGCACAACGTTGCCGTCGTCGGTCGGGTTGACGCCGAGGTCGGACTCGCGCAGCGTGCGGATGATCTCCTGCGTCGCGGTGCGGTCGAAGGGCGAGATGAGAACAGTACGGGCCTCGGGAATCTGGAAGCTCGCAAGCTGCTGCATCGGCGTGGGGGCGCCGTAGTAGTCCACCAGCAACTGCTCGAACATCGAAGACGTCGCGCGTCCCGTGCGGATGTTCGTGAACTCGTGGCGGGCCGCCTCGACGGCCTTGTCCATCTTTTCCTCAGCTTCGAGGAGGATATCGTCGATCACTATGTGCTCCTTAACGTCAGTGGTCTGTGAAGGTTATATCACGCCGTCACTAGGGTACCGATTTCATCGCCCATCAGCGCGCGGGTAACAGCCCCGTCTTCGCCCATACCGAAAATACGAGTCGTCAGGCCATTCTCGCGGCACAACGCCAGCGCCGAGCCATCGATCACCTTCAGGTCACGGCGCAGGGCCTCCGAGTAGGTCAACGTGTCAAAGCGGCGCGCATCGGGATTCTTATTCGGGTCATCGTCGTAGACGCCGTCCACGCCGTTCTTAGCGACGAGCAGCTCATCACAATGAATCTCCAGGGCACGCTGAGCAGAGACAGTATCAGTCGAGAAGTACGGCAGACCAGCACCAGCGCCGAAGACAACGACGCGCCCCTTCTCCAGGTGACGAATCGCGCGCAGCGGCAGGTAGGGTTCGGCGACCTGGGCCATCGTGATCGCCGTCTGGACGCGAGCGGGCACGCCGGTCTGATCGATGAAGTCCTGCAGGGCGAGGGCATTCATGACGGTACCGAGCATCCCCATGTAGTCCGCGCGCGAACGCTCCAGACCCTCGCGGGCAAGCTGAGCACCACGGAAGAAGTTACCGCCGCCGACAACGATTGCAACCTGGACGCCCTCACGAACGGCCGTAGCCACCTGCTCAGCGATGTTGCGAACGACCTTGGGATCCAAGCCGATCGATCCACCTCCGAATGCCTCTCCGGAAAGCTTGAGCAAAACGCGGCGCTTCGTCGACATGACGCTTCTCCTTTATAACGGCCCTGGGTGGGCGGAACGGTTAGTAACCATACTACCTGGTAAAAGTGAAGCGGCCCCGCCGGTGGGCGGAGCCGCTTCCAACTGTCAGCAAGCTGACGACGTCACCAGATCAGGCACCCACGTGCACGCGCACGAAGTTGGTGACCGTGGCACCGGCCTCCTTGAGGACCTGGCCGACGGACTTCGAGGGGTCACGGGCGAAGGCCTGGTCGACGAGGCAGTTGTCCTTGAAGAAGGCGTTCAGGCGACCCTCAACAATCTTGGGAACGATGTTGGCGGGCTTACCTTCCTCGAGCGTGATCTTTTCGAGGGTAGCGCGCTCCTTGTCGAGCACGTCGGCGGGAACCGAATCGCGATCAAGGTAGGCGGGCATGTAGGCGGCAACGTGCATCGCGATGTCGTGGGCGACGGCCTTGCCGGCAGCATCGGTGACGACGAAGACGCCAACCTGCGGGGGCAGGTCGGGGTTCGTCTGGTGCAGGTAGAGGTCAACGTTCTCGCCCTCAACGCGCACGATGCGGCCAACCTGGAGCTTCTCGCCGATGATGGCAGCGAAGGCGTCCAGGCGATCCTTGACGGTGCCCTCGCCCATGGGGGCGGCGAGCAGCGCGTCCAGGTCGGCAGCCTTGGAAGCGACGGCGGCGGCCAGGACCTCGTTCGAGAAGTCGATGAACTTCTGGTTCTTGGCGACGAAGTCGGTCTCCGAGTTGACCTCGACCAGCACGCCGACGGTGCCGTCGGTCTGAGCGGCCAGCAGGCCGGCGGAGGCCTGGCGGCCCTCGCGCTTGGACAGGGACTTCAGGCCCTTCAGGCGGATGATTTCGAGGGCCTTCTCGGCGTCGCCGTTGGCCTCGGTCAGAGCCTTCTTGACATCCATCATGCCGGCGCCGGTCTGCTCACGCAGCGCCTTCACATCTGCAGCGGTGAAATTCGCCATCGGATGATTCCTCTCAGTTAAAACGTTCAGTCCTGCTTGGCGGCCTCGGCGGCGGCAGCAGCTTCGTCAGCCTTGACCTCGCCCTCGAGGAGCTCGCGCTCCCACTCAGCCAGCGGCTCAGCGACGGCCTCTTCGCCCTTGCCCTTGCGGACGTCGGAGCGAGCGATCAGGCCCTCGGCGACGGCGTCGGCGATCACGCGGGTCAGCAGCGCGACGGCGCGGATGGCGTCATCGTTGCCGGGGATGCGGTAGTCGACCTCGTCGGGATCAGCGTTGGTGTCGAGGATGGCGACGATCGGGATGCGCAGCTTGCGAGCCTCGGAGACCGCGAGGTGCTCCTTCTTGGGGTCGACGATCCACACGGCCGAGGGAACCTTGGTCATGTCGCGGATGCCGCCCAGGGTGCGCGAGAGCTTGTCCTTCTCGCGGCGCATCATGAGCAGTTCCTTCTTGGTGTGACCGGAGGAGGCCACGTCGTCGAAGTCGATCTGCTCGAGTTCCTTCAGGCGCTGCAGACGGGTGGCAACGGTCGAGAAGTTGGTGAGCATGCCGCCGAGCCAACGGTGGTTCACGTAGGGCATGCCGACGCGCTGGGCCTGCTCGGCCACGGCTTCCTGGGCCTGCTTCTTGGTGCCGACGAAGAGCAGGGTGCCGCCGTGGGCGACGGTCTGCTTCACGAAGTCGAAGGCGATGTCGATGTCAGCAATGGTCTGCTGCAGGTCGATGATGTAGATGCCGTTGCGCTCGGTGAGGATGAAGCGCTTCATCTTCGGGTTCCAACGGCGAGTCTGGTGGCCGAAGTGGACACCGGACTCGAGGAGCTGACGCATGGTAACGATTGCCATGGTTCGTCCTTTCCCCGCAAGTCGCGAGTGATCAGTGGGGTTTCCCCCGGGTTATCGGTTTGCTGTGCGCAGTACGCACCCTGGTGCCATGACCGGCGACCATCCCCGTAGGGACCGAAGCCGCCGTGTCTCACCGTCCTTCGGATCCCCGTGGACGTGCGATAAATGGCACGCGAAGTCACCTGCACGAGGCAAGTGCTCGGTCATCTTACCTCACCGCCGCACACTCTCCTGTGACAGGAGGGGTGTGAGTGTGCTGACTTTCATACGGATAGACGAGGCCTGGGTCACCTTGGTCAATCGCGCGCAGTCGGCGGTGGGTGCGGGTCGTTATCCACAGGGGTCCAAACGTGTCGCGGCCTGTCCACAGGCTCGCTCGTCTGAGTGGTTCTGTAGGTTCGGTGAGCGCAGGGTGGAGAGATGAACTCGTTACGTTGTTGCCGCCGTCTGCTGCGCGCTGTTCTCCTCGTCTCTCTGTCGTACTGTCTTTTTCTGGTCATGTGCGCACCCGCTGGGTCTGCGCAGCGTCGCGAGCGTTGGCAGTGGCCGACGCTATCCCCCGTTCCCGTCGCCTCTTCGTTCGCGCCGCCCGTCCACGATTGGCTGCCCGGCAGGCGCGGTGTCACCCTGACGTATCCGGGTGGATCACCCGTGTACGCGTGCGCCTCCGGAACGGTGACGTTCGCGGGCCAGGTCGGCGGGCGCGGGGTTGTCTCGATCCAGCACGAGACGCGCGGGCACACCATCTGGTCGACCTATCTACCGGTGACGCCGAGCGTGAGCGTCGGAGATACCGTCACGATGGGCGCGCAGATCGGCGCTGTCGAGGAAGGATCGCAGACCCTGCACTGGGGAGCGAAGACTGGCAGGCGCACATACATCGATCCGATACGCATGACGATGGGGCGTCCGCGCCTTCTCCCCTGGGACGACGTGCCATAACGAGTGCAGGGGCTCCTGCTCAGCCTCCAAGCTAAAGCTACCGACAGAAAACTCTGAGCAACACCTAGAAAGCTACAACATTACGGCAACCTACATCGCTTAAGTGCAGAAGCATTACCAGCACATGGGAGTTTCACATTGATTGCGCATGAATACTTACGAACAGGTTAATAACAGTATTAGATTAGCAATAAAACGACCGAAATATGACTAACTACAGTACTCCCATTATTCCACAAAGCATAAACACTTCGATCAGACTAGACCACATATGCAATTCCTTACGAGAAATCAGGAGAAGACGCAATACGCATAGCACGCGTAACTTGAGCAATAAGAGCTAGCGCTTCAAATATATCCGCCACTTTCCCCATGAAGTCAAGATATGAAATACCCTTTGGAAGCTTATCTGTGACGATACGGCCAGTATGCAAATCATGCCGAGCAGAAGAATGTCCAATTGCATTCCGTAAGGACCGATCCATGAGCGTTTCTAAATAAGCTATACCGGGAATCGCTTTGACATATGCAAGCTTATATGCATTCGACAATTTCTCATACTTCGAAACATTTGCAGGAGGCAATTCCTTTCGCTTATGCACCCCCTCAGGCAAGATATCCCCAAAAACGTTTGGATCACAGCGCTTAATGACATTCTGTGCCGCCACAAGGGGAGCGAGTCCCCGACAAACTGTTTCAAAACCTTGCACATACAAGTCGCGAAGTAGAGCAAACTCATCGCGAAGAACACGCCAATCAAGATCTTCAAGATCAACGTCAGAACGTATATACCGAGGCAACATGCCCATACGCCACGACTCCGCCTGATCGATGAAGTGAATCAATTCTTCAAGTTGGCGACGCTCTACTTCGAGCAGGTTTCCAACTGAAAGTGTTTCACGTACATATGTGCGGTAACTCACCCTCTGCAACGCTGCAGTATGTTTAAGGCCGAAACGATGCAGGAATACCGCACCCCCATCTGAAGGATTCATGAGAGTCATAGTCGTTGCTCCCACTAATGTGTACAGTTGACTTGCTCTTTCATGCGTTGTTTCAAAACCGACGCCTTGTAAGATCATATCCGTCTGTTTTGCAGCAGCTGAAAAACGCTTGCTATCTGACTGAAGGTAGTACCTGATAGCCCGTTTAACATCAGGCCACTTGTGCTCAAGAAAGAAGATTCCACGGTTTGCTACGCCAATGTAGTCCGCGCATCGATCATCACACAGATAACTTAAAGTAAGGTTTGTCATTACACCAAATAAATCACCTCGCATCGAATCTGCGGTCACAAGAACCGGAGCATTCAAATCAGCTGTAGTCACAGGCGCTCCTTGTTTGAGATCCGCACGGTCTCCACCGATATTAAGCCTGACATTCTCAATTGAATTTCCATTAAGCTCTCCCTGAATTGGTAAATCACAGGTAGGACAAAGAACATAGAAGGCCGCTCGCTTTGACACGTTTAATCCGAGCCGAAGAGTAAATACTACTCCACACCCCGAGCAGCGGATACCCATTCGTTGCATCATGACAACTCCAACCATCGAACTCTATGCGCAGATTATTCACCGGCCGCTAGGATTCACGACACAATTATCTGAACAGACATGAAGGTGTCGTTAATTCGAGCGGCAACTACACACTGTTATACCATAGGTATGTAAAGTAACACGGTTCGTTTGGGTTGAAGATAGCTTCTCGACGGGTATTGCCGTCAGTAAGTAACAAATTGTTTGAATATATTCCATAATTCTACGCTCGGCGCACATACATCGGTCCGATACGCATGACGATGGGGCGTCCGCGACTCCTGCCGTGGGACGAGGCATTGGCCCCTTAACGTCGCGCGTCATGCCGCGCGTGGACATGCTGGGCGACGAGGCGCGGGCACCGAACCCGCGGCTCCTACGCGCGAGGGTGGGCGCGCTGGTAGATGGCGCTGAGCCTCGCTGTGTCGACGTGGGTGTAGCGCTGTGTCGTCACCAGGGAGGCGTGGCCCAGCATTTCCTGGACGGCACGCAGGTCGGCTCCACCCTGGAGGAGGTGGGTGGCCGTCGAGTGACGCAGCCCGTGGGGCGCAATGTCGTGCACGCCGGCCTTCGCGGCCATTCGATGGACCATGGAGCGAACGACGCGCGGATCAATGCGCCCGCCTCGGTCGCCGAGGAAGAGCGCGCTGCCGCTGGTCTCCCCAGCCAACTGGGGTCGGCCTCGTACGAGCCAGTGATCGAGCGCGTCCTCAGCAGGCGGACCATAGGGAACGACGCGCTCCTTGTTACCTTTGCCGAGGACACGCACGGTCAGTGTCTCTCGATTGAGTGAGGACACGTCGAGCGCGCACACCTCTGAGACACGCAGCCCACACGCGTATGTGAGTTCGAGGATCGCCCATGCGCGCATCTGCGACGGGCCGCCGGTCAGTGCCTCAGACTTGGCGAGGTTAATGAGGGTGCGCGCGTCGGACTCGTCGAGGGGCGTGGGTAGACGTTGATCGGCACGGGGGCTGGAGAGAGCGGCTGCCGGGTCGCTCGGCAGTATTTCTTCTCGCACGGCCCATGCGGTGAAGTTACGAACGGCTGCCGTGTGACGAGCGATCGTCGAGCGCGCTCCTCCGCGCACCAGTGTGTCGGCGAGCCATGAACGGATGCGGCGCTGCGTGAGGGCGTGCGCGAACTCGCCGGCTGGTGCATCCCAACCGATTCCCAGGTAGTCCAGGAGAGCACGCAGGTCACCCAGGTAGGCGTCTACGGTGTGCTCGCTCATCCGCCTGCCCACACGCAGGTATTCACCCCACTGGTCCCCCACGCTCTCACTCATGCGTTCATCCTACGGTGTCACTCCCCCGCCTGCGGGACCACCCGCGCGTCGAGCTGGTGACGAGGCCAGCGACTGTTAAGTCCATGAGGGCACGATTCACTTCGTCTCGTCCAAGTCCGGCGGATGCGCAGATCGCGGGTACGCCAGCGGGAGCGCTGCGAGGAAGCGCCTCCCACACGCGGCGGGCGATAGGTGGCAGTGCATCGATGCCGTGGTCTTCCTCAACCGGCATTCCGAACAGCGTCGCCTCAGCGTCGACGTCGAGGGGACCGGCCAGCTCGGCGGCGTCGCGCCCGTCTCGAATGATTGTCGCGCCGTTGCGCGCCAACTCGAGGCATCCCACCGACATGGGGGCATCGACCGCACCGGGCACGGCACCGAGTTCCCGACCGCAGCTCATCGCCCACCGGGCCGTCGCCAGTGCTCCCGAGCGCGCCCCGGCCTCGACGACGATGGTCGCGGCGCTCCACGCGGCGATCAACCGGTTGCGAGTGAGGAAACGCCATTTCGCGGGCCGGGCGGTGGGAGAGACCTCTGAGATGAGTACACCACCCCCATCCGTCATTGCTCGGAAGTCGGGGATGTGACACGCCGGGTAGGGGTTGAGAACGCCGCCCGCCAGGATGGCAACCGTCGCCCCACCACCCGTCATCGCGCCTCTGTGCGCTTCGATGTCGATGCCGATGGCCCCGCCCGACACGACGGTATACCCCGAGCGCGCTAGGTGATAGGCCATGTTTCGGGCACACCTGCCGCCAGCTCCGGTCGATGCCCGAGCTCCGATGATCGACACGTGCCCGTCACTGCTGGAATCACTGGGCAAAGTCCCGAGGTACCACAGGCCGAGCGGTTCATCATCACCCAGGCAGGAGAGCTGCGAGGGCCACCGAGGATCCGACGGCGACACAAAACCCCCTCCAGCCCGCTCGACGCGGGCAAGGTCCGAATCGACGTCAACCTCGTGCACACGCGCTTGCCACCGATTCCATTGCGTGAACCAGTCCGTTCTCGCATGGGCGGCAAGCAGTGAGGGTACGCCCGCCCAGGACCCTTGGAGCCATTCGCGCCCCGCTCGATCCCCGAGGACTGATCGCACAATGCGTGCTGCGGGGTCGGCGGGTTCGGAGATGGCGGACCACCAGGCACCCTCCCAGATGTCATCATCAGTTGTCATGATCGTGTCCGTTCCGCAGCTGCTGCGCTGCAACGATGTGGTCAATTGTCGGGTGAGAGGCACCGTCCAGATCAGCGAGCGTCCATGCCAGCCGAAGCATTCGGTCGATGCCTCGCATTGACGACGCCCCCGCGTCGACGAGTCGGTCGAGCTGCGTCACCAGGTCGGCGTCGATGCCGGAGTTCCGCCTGATCCATGCCCCAGGCAGTTGCGCGTTGCAGTGCCACGGCGTACCGGTCAGTCGGTGTCGTGCTCGTTCGCGCGCGGCCGCCACCCGCTCCCGGATGGTCGCCGAGTCACGCGAGTCCCCTGTTGCCATGTCCGCGCGGCTCGGGGTATGCACGTCGATGCGAATGTCCATGCGGTCCAGCAACGGCCCCGACAGGCGAGCCATGTAGCGACGCCGCGCGATGGACGAGCAGGTGCAGCGGCGTCCACCACGCCTCCCTCCGCACGGGCACGGGTTGGATGCCATGACCAGTTGAAACGAAGCCGGGTAGCGCGCGTGAATACCCGAGCGGTGCAAGTTGACGGCCCCTGATTCCAGGGGTTCACGCAGGGAGTCGAGAACGGAGGGCGCAAACTCGGCAGCTTCATCCAGGAACAGAATCCCACCGTGGGCCAGCGATGCAGCACCCGGCGTGAGGGTGCGAGAGCCGCCACCGATGAGCGCAGCCATCGTCACCGAGTGGTGGGGTGCCTGGAACGGAGGACGCGTGACGAGAGCCGTGCCCGTCGGGACGAGGCCGGCGACAGAGTGAAGGGACGTGGTGACCAGGGCGGTGTCCGGGTCCAGGTCGGGCAAAATTGTGGGAAGGCGCGAGGCGAGCATTGTTTTGCCAGAGCCTGGCTCGCCCAGCAGAAACACGTGGTGTCCTCCCGCAGCGGCGACTTCCATGGCCGCAACGGCTTCGGGCTGGCCGCGAACATCCGCCATGTCGAGGATCGAGACATCCTCCGCAGAACAATCCCGGCGGCGCACGCCCAGGTGCCCATGAAAGGGTGCTTTGATTGCCTCTCCCCCACCCCATGCGATCATATCCGCGAGGTGTTCGAAGGCAATGACCTCGATTCCTGAGACCAGTTGCGCCTCGCGCGCGCAGGCGGAGGGAACGATGACGCGGCGTACACCGAGCGAACGAGCAGACAGCACGGCGGGCAGTACCCCTCGCACGGGTTGAATGCTCCCGTCGAGGGCCAGTTCTCCGACGATGACGCTGTCCTCGAAGGCCCTGGGC
>ERZ1699258.299-NODE-299-length-11340-cov-2.765005_pt1 | contig 11340 bp, 11 predicted proteins | sample MGYA00581520_ERZ1699258 | MGnify/ENA primary metagenome ERZ1699258 (study PRJEB42319, sample SAMD00040322) | human oral metagenome | material: saliva | host: Homo sapiens | study: EMG produced TPA metagenomics assembly of PRJDB4115 data set (Metgenomic analysis of... | reverse complement strand
ACCCCAGCCGGTGTAGTTGCCGAACCACAGCAAATTACCGTCCTTATCGGTCATCTCTCTAAGGATGCCGATTTGGTCGCAGTGGAAGTAGTGGGTTTGTTGTCGGTTTTCTCCGTCTTCGTTGATGTGGTTTTGATAGGCGAAACCGCGTGCGTACCGCACACACCCTACGTCGGGACTGAAGGTTTTGTGCGGGCTACGGCTTGCTGGTTTTTAACTATATTTCAACAATTTTTCTTCATGTAATGCTTGAATTTGTTTCAAAATAATCTCGTTCATTTGTTTTTCTAATAAATCATTAGTAGAGTTGCAAATGATTTTAACAACAGAAGCAGCAGATAATAGTCCTAACCTCATAAAGTATTCAAGTTCAAGGTCATCATCTTCAATTGATTCCTTCACATTTTCCATTCCTTCTTCAACAAAATATAGTGATAGGTGTCGTGCAAAATAATTATCTAATCCTTCTTGAGCACCTTTTTGGCTTTTATACTCGGTTACAGACTTTAGTAATTCAAAAGATTGCTTTTTCTGATCACTAGAAATAATAGGAGACTCATTCAAAAGACCAAGTATATATTCTACATCTCCCCATATTTCAAAATCCTCTTCAAATTTCACTTGCAAAATAGCAGGAATAATAATTTTGAAAGGTTCATATATCTTATTGACAAATAAACTACTAATTAAGTCGGTAAGCGCTTCTCTACTCTTGGAATTATTAAAAGAAAATTTCTTTTGAAGAATAGCAATCTTCTTTTTCTGATTTTTTGTAACACAAAATTCAGCAATTTTATTAAAGTCTATATTCATAGTTTTAAGTCCTCCATATATTGGTTAGATTATCTTGAATTTTACTTGAACACCATCAGACAAATGCGATAATGCTGCTTTTATAGACTTAGGTGCTGCTTTCTCTAAATATTTCATTAGGTAATTTGAACAAAGACATTTCCTTCTGAACAATTTTCATTACAGAAAAAATAATAAAACTCATCTCCAAAATCTTGCTGGAACATATTATCTATCTCTCCTGCATATATTTGAAATTGAAATGACATATTTGATTTCTGAATAGGATCTTGTAGCCAGTATGGTACCTCATCATCAGACTCACTGATTAAAAGTTTTTTACTAGGTTCGATACAGCTTATTTTTTTACTTTTGAAGAACGAATATCACTTAAAATTACACAAGAACTTTTATTTGGCTCTGGATTTTTATCGCTCAAATCATATATATGTTGGTCATCTTCATGATCGTAAGTGATAAAAATATTACAATACAAGTTAATATCTAGTTTTTTATTTAATAAATTTGCAGGAAGCCCCATAAAAAACAGCATAGGGTTTCCATTATAATCTACAGGCCAACTAACTTCTTTCTCTAAAAGAGCTGGGCCAAACATTCGAAAATCAAATTTATCCGCAAATTCATCTATGATTTTTAATTCACCTAACATTTTAGTAGCTCCTAAAATTTAATACCCTAAAGATTTCAAATATCGCTGAGCCTGTTTTAAGTCCGCATAAGCATCTTCATTATCAACAGCAGAGTATATTTGATAAAGAGTCATCATTTTTTCCTTTCTTACTATTACTTTTAGAAATTGGTGCAGTACAAGTATATTTTTAAAATGTTTATTTAAAGAACAAATATTTCAGACAACCTTACGGTTTGGTTAGATCTTGAACTGACTATTCGTTTAAAGATAAGGCAAATCTAAGGACTCATCATAACTTTCATCTAAGATTTTATTGACTGAGGCAGCAAACTGAATAGCCTTCATATCAATAGTTTCAGGATTATTAGGAATCGGAAAGACAGCTATACCTATATTATTTTCTATTAACCATGGTATCCCATCCTCTAAAAATTCTTCTATCTCAATTTCATAAATATCAGAATTCTTATCTTCAGAATTTGCCATAATTCTTGCGAATTCTAATTCAGGCCATATGGCTAAAGATGAATTTTTCTCATCTCCCCATAATATCCAATCTCCTTCTTCGTCTGCTAAAACATATAGAACTCCAGAGTCAGCTATCCTTTTTAAAGTATGCTCACAACGTTCTTGACTAGACAAATTAAGAATTGCATTTATTGCTTTTTGATGTAAAACCATTGTTAACTTCCTAATAAATAATTTCAATTTATTTCCGCGAATCTTTAATTTCTTGTTCAGTTTTACCTCCACATTTTTTTGACCCCATTCTTGGCTGTTTCCTACCACCATTATCTTTTTTATGCTGTAATCTATGGAGTACACGAGTAAGAAGACTTGTGAAGGTATAACTAAACCCTTTAGCACTTTCGTAGCCTCTCCAATGTGCCAAATCAAAACCAGGAGGGAGTCTTAACCTACCACTTCTTCCCGCAGCTTTTAATCCTTCTACTCTTCTAATTTCATTCTGCACCCAGCCACGGACAAAACGAGGTTGAGATTTATCAGTTGCAAGTGCCCTAATACGTTCTTGTTTTCCTGCATAACTTCTTCGCAGTCCTAAAAAATCAACCCAATTTTGAATATTAGGAGCAAACTGATACAGGTTATCCCCACCCCACAGCCCAATCGGATCCTGATTCACAAACCGCCCGGCCTCAGACTCGTAATAACGCAACAAGTTATAATGCAGCCCGGTCTCTTCATCAAAGTATTGGTTTTGCAGTCGGAACGGCTGATGCGCGTTCTTGTAAACCCGCCCGTCCTTTTTCAGACGACCCCAGGCGGTGTATTCGCCGTACCACAACAGATTGCCGTGGATGTCGGTCATCTCGCGCGGTATGCCGATTTGGTCGTTGTGGAAATAGCTGAGGTATTGTTTTCCGTCTTTGGCATTGTCAAAGATTTGCGCCAGCGGTTCGTAGCTGTCTTGGTCGGTGTAGATATAGGTGTAGCTGCCTTTGTAGGTGTACTCCTGAAGTAATCGCGTTCCGTCCCAGACGAAGTGGGTGCGTTTCGGATCGGTACTTGTCCAGGCAAGTTTGTCTTGGCGTTCTTTGGAAAGGCGTCTTCCGAACGGGTCGTAGGCGTATGTCCAGATTTCGGTATTGCCGGCGGGCTTTTTGATTTCGGCGCGGACGAGTTGGTTTTCTAGATCGTATTGGTAATATTGGTTTTCGCCATTGGGCAGCTGGCGGTAGATCAGGTTACCCAAGGCGTCGTAGGTGTATTCGATGCCGTTGTATTCTTTGAGGCGGTTGCCGCTGCTAATGTTGCCGCCCTTCCCTTCGGACGCTTTGTCGGAAAGGATGTTGTGGGCGGGGTCGAAGGCGAAGGTTTCGCTGCGGCCGCTTTGGCTGTTGCGGGCTTCTTGAATGCGTCCGATTTTGTCGTAAACATAATTAAGGACACCGCTTCTTTGGTCGGCGCTTTGAATCAGGTTGCCGGCTTTGTCATAGGCGTAGCGGCGGTTGACGGCGCCGCCGGCCAGCGGGTTTTGTTTGCCGCGGAGTGTTGGTGTGCCGCTCCAGACGGTACGCTGGCTTTTCAGACGACCCATGGGGTCGTAGTCGTACAGGCTGCTGATGCTGCCCTGCGTCCTTTGGATTTCGCGGTGCAGTTTGTCGCGTTCGATGTCGGTTATGACTTCGCCGTCGAGGCTGATTTGGTGCAGGTGTCCACTGCCGTAGTACAGGTAATCGATAGGGCGGCCGTCGGGCAGGATGGTGCGGATGCGGTTGCCCAGCGGGTCGTATCGGTAGCCTACGGTGGCGCTTTGGCCGTTGTGGACGGTGGTTTCGCCGATGAGGCGGTCGAGTTCGTCGTAGGCGAGTTCGACGCTGCTGTGTTGGTTGCGGGCTTTGGTCAGGTTGCCGGTAATCGGGTCGTATTCGAAACGGGTGCGGCTGATGCCTTCGTCTTTGCTTTGTCCGTTGCGACCGGAGACTTTGCGGCTTTGTTTTTCGATCAGTTGGCCGAGGATGTTGCGTTTGAAATGATGGATGTGCCAAGTTTCGGGACGATCTTTCAGACGGCCTTCATGATTGCTTTGGCCGTATTCGGTCTGTTGGACCAGTTGTCCGGCGGCATCGTAGCCGTAGGCGGTGATTTTGCCGTCCCAGCCGGTTTCTTGGATCAGGTTGTCGGTTCGGTCGTAATCGAGACGGTAGGTTTCGCCGTTTTCGTTGGTGAGGACGGTCAGACGGCGGGCTTTGTCGTAGGCGTAGGCGAAGGTATGGCCCAGCGCGTTGGTGCGTTTGAGCGGCAGTCCGTCCACTGCGAGTTCGTAGGCGGTTTTGGCACCGAGTCCGTCGATGTGGGCGGTCAGCCGGTTGAGGCGGTCGTATTCGAAGGTTTCGTGACTGCCGTCGGGATAGTCGGTACGGACGGGGTTGCCCGCTGCGTCGTAGTGGTGGCGGGTGGTATGGCCCAGCGCATCGGTAACGGTTTCGAGATCGCCGTATTCGGTGTAACCGAAACGGGTGGTTTCGCCGGTACAGTCGGTAAAGCAGACGAGTTGGTCGAGGGTGTCGTAGTGTAGGCGTCGGGTTTTGCCTAAGGCGTCGGTAATGGTTTCGGGCAGCCATCGGGCGTTGTAGCCGTAGCTTGTGGTGTAACCGGCGGGATCGGTGATGCTGACGAGGTTGCCGCGTCCGTCGTAGGTGTAGGCGGTAATCCTGCCTGCGGGATCGTTGACGGCAACCGGCAGGTTGAGGGTTTCGTGGTAGTCGATTTGGGTGCTGCTGCCGTCCGGCGCGGTGATGGCGATGACGTTGCCTTCGGTATCGTAGAGATAGCGGGTTTCGCGTCCGAGGGGGTCGCGTTCTACGGTAATGCGGCCGTAGCTGTCGCGTTCGCTGTCGCTGCGCTGTCCGTCGGCGTCGATGCGGTAGATAAGTTCGCGGTTTTCGTCGAAACCGTACACTTCCGTCCGTCCCAATGCGTCGGTAACGACGGTATGGTCTTTGCGGTAGTCGAACGTCCATTCTTCGCCGAGGTTGTTGCTGCTTTTGAGCACTTTGCCGTCGGTGTCGTAACGGTCGTATTCGTAGCGGGACACCAGCCCGTCGGGCTGGCTGTGTTCGACCATGATGTGGTTGCGGTAGGCGAAACCGCGCAGTTTTTTGCCGTCGCGTCCGTAAACGGCGGTCAAATCGCCGTAGCCGTCGTAGTCGTAGCGCACCAGTTCCTTGCCGTTGAAGGTGACGGAAGTGAGGCGGTTGACGTAGAAACGCTCGTCTTCGGAAACGAAAACGTCCCGCTCCCCGGCCGGGTCGAAGTCGGGATCGTTGTCGTTCAGACGGATGGAGGAGAATACGGGTTGGAAGTGTCGGCCGCTGCCGTCGTAAATGCTGTGCGGCAGCCCATTGTCGTCGTAGCAGAGGCGGATATGGCGGCCGTTACGGTCGAGCTGTGCGACCAGTTGGAAAATGCCGCAGCCGGAATCGACTTCGGCAAACAGCAGCCGTGCGCCGCCGTCGGGGGAGGCGATTTGGTAGAGGTCGTCCGAAATCTGTGAAAAGTAGATTTGTTCGTAAGGATCAAAATAGGCGTCATCTAGACCGTAGGGATATTCTTCGGCAGAAGCAGGTCTTGGAGCAGCCTCTTCTTGATATAAATCGTCTTCATCTTCGTCGGCTGCGGAATAAGACTCTTCTGCTTCGTCGCTGATATCCGGCAACGAAATTTCCCTGCCCTGCTCATCAATATAGAGAAAACCGTCGGCAGTACGGACAAGACGCATGGAGAACGGCAGCGACCAACCTTGTCCCAGCCAGCCGTTGCCAATTTGGTCGGAATAATAGCTGCGCTGCCAAACAAGGGGAAGTGGTGAATCAAAGGCAAAGTCAACCTCTGTTTCATCAAATAAGACTTTGATACCAAGTACAGCATTAACAGGATTACCGATAGCTGCTGCAACTTTACAGGGGATACAGTGACCATGACCAGAAGTAACCACCCCGCCATCAGAACCTGCTCCGCTGCCCCCGCCAAAACCACTGACCATCTTTCGTGAAGGCAGTCTAACACTAGGCAAACCTGGGACCATTGAAGCAAGGGAAACTACATCAGATACAGCATCAGCTACATTAGCTGCAGCAGAGTCAGGAGCAACCAAAGAAAGGGCACTAGAGGCAACATCAGCCACCATCTCTATCACATCCACCGGACCGGCTGCATTAGTCAGCGGCTCAGGCGGATTGGCAGATCCTTTGGACACCATGGCAGGTGCAGAAGGCTGAGGAACAAGAATACCTATGGTGTTACCGGAAGAGGACATGCGATTACTCCGTCGAAATCCTAATTAATCTACAAGTAGAAACCTCAAAACAAGGAACGCCAATCACTTTCTGAGTGACTTGGGCACGTTATTTTGTAAAAATTATAACAAACAATAAGCTATAAATAAAACTGTATTTAATAAACTTTTATTATTAAAATATCATATAGTAAACGCATATTTTTAAAGATTATTTACATTTCTTGAGTTATTATTTCAAGCGGTTTAAATTTATATTTATCAACACATCGAATTATGCTAGAGTACGAGTCTTAGCAGTTGTATCTAATTAGCAACTTGGGAATCTAAAACCTCTTCTCTTGTGATGACTACTCATGCTTAAGCAAAATGAAGTCTATTTTTTTGGCAAACTGAATCAATCCCGTGATTTTATTTTCTCCGAGAATCTTCAAACTCACGATAAAATCTTTTGGGATAACTGGTTTAACCGATGCTCTAACCAAAACAAATTAATTTCATTCACTCGAAAAACATATTCCCTTTTGCAAATTTGGCTATTTTGCATCAAATTACCTGATGATCTTATTTATACTGGTATGGCTGCTGGTAGTTCTGATAAAATTGGCAGAAAATACCCATTTGTGTTATTTTATAAACCTAGCTCTATTCCCGAATCACTTGATTCTCTTTTTTTTCTTTTAAAGAAAAAAAACTCCTTTCGCGAGATATTAAAAGAAGGGGAATGTTGTATCAAAGATTTTTACAGTAGTGATACAACAGAGAACTCTATCCTCTCTGAATCCTTTCACAACTTTTTATCTGATTCAGACGGCATTGGTAGTTTTTGGCAAGAGATTGGAAGCGGTTACCACATAAAACATGAAGGCCTCCCCTCATGCTCACTGTTTAATAAGTTATTTGGATTATAAGTAGATGAACACATTTCCTCGATGGGACGAGCCTATCTCTATCGACAGTCCCGAAGGTGTAAATATCGAATACGATAGCCGCTTTTTAGAACTACAAAGCGTAGCTGAAGGCAAACCAGAACAACAATATGGTGACACGATTATTCCGGCAGAAGAGGCCGACTGGGCAACAGTAGAAAAGTTGTGCAATCAATTGCTAGCCGAGTCTAAAGATTTACATGTCTTGGCTTATTATGCACAAGCTCTTACTGCCAAACATGGACTCGTAGGGTTCTGCGCTGGCTGCGAAGCAATTAGAGCTAATATAGACTTATATTGGGAATCCATTTACCCCAAACTTGAAGATGAAGACGGTGAATTTGATCCCTTTTACAGGATCAATGCTCTTAGCTCCTTTACTACACTTGATGGCATTATCAAAGAGATTCTTGCATCTAAATTATTGATAAATGGGTTAACTCAACAACCAATTACTGTCAAAGAAGCTGTTTCCATACTACAAGGAAATGATTCACAAAATTATCCAGGAGGTAAAGAGCGGCTAATGCTCGATATTAGAGTAAATGCCGATACAGGGAAACCTGAATTAACTGCATTAATTCAAGCATTGGACTGTCTGAAAGACATCCAACACATTTTCTCGTCTAATTTACAGGATGAACACTCACTTGATTTTGATGTTATTCAGAAACCTCTTACCCTAATTCACAAAGCCATCAACTATAATGATGGGAGTACTCCCCCAGTACAACAGACAGAACGGCCTGAGTTACCCTCTGAAACTAACAGCTTGGCTATTACGCAAGAACATTCTATTCAAGAGGCTGATGCATGGCGCCGTCTAAATATTAGAAATCGCGCTGATGTTGATCTGGCTTTAGAGAAAATCTGCATTTATTTTGAAACTCTTGAGCCCAGCCACCCTGCACCACTGTTTATCCGCAGAGTGCAACGACAAATGAATATGAACTTTTATGACATTATGAAAGATATTAGCCCAGAAAGTATTGCCAATTTAGAAGTTTTAATTGGCAAACCAGATGAAGATACAGCAAATTCCTAAAATCAGTACACCTCATCCACAATTTCGTAAATATCTTTTAGATATACAACATTATTAATTATCCTAAGGTTATAACCATGTCACGAAATAAATCATCAGGTCAAAAGTTTATTGCCCGCAATCGAGCTCCTCGCGTGCAAATTGAGTATGACGTAGAGTTGTATGGCTCAGAGAAAAAGATTGAACTGCCTTTCGTTATGGGTGTTATGGCAGATTTGGTTGGGAAACCTGTCGAACCACTGCCTGACTTGGCCGAACGAAAATTCTTAGAAATTGATGTAGACAATTTCGACGAACGCATGAAAGCCCTTAAACCTCGTGTTGCCTTCAACGTAAAAAATACATTGACAGGTGAAGGGAATTTGAATGTAGAACTCGAATTGGAAAACATGGATGACTTCTCACCGGCTGCGATAGCTAAAAAAGTAGCACCTCTAAATGAGCTTTTACAGGCACGTACAGAACTGTCTAATTTACTCTCATATATGGATGGTAAAAGTGGGGCTGAAGAACTAATTGGAAAAGTCTTAGGAGACAGCGAATTACTAAAAAGTCTTGCAGCCGCACCCAAATCAACATCCAAAGATGAACAATAATCTCTAATAAAACTAGAAGTGAAAGTAAATCATGGCTGAAAAACAATTAGATACCCTAGGAAATGGCAGTTCGCAACATGTGTTTGCAACCAATGAATTTGAACAGCTGCTTCAAAAAGAATTCAAACCTAAAACGGAAGAAGCTAAAAGCGCTGTAACTAATGCAGTCGCAACATTGGCTCAGCAGGCCTTACAAAATGCCGTCACCATTTCAGATGATACCTATCAAACCATTGAAGCAATTATTGCCGAAATTGACAGAAAGCTTTCTGAACAAATTAACTTGATCTTGCATCATGAGGACTTTCAAAAGCTTGAAGGTGAATGGCGTGGCCTGCATCATTTAGTGACCAACACCGAAACAGATACTTTACTGAAAATCAAAGTATTACCTATTTCTAAAAAAGAGGTTGCTCGTAATTTAAAACGCTTTAAAGGTACAGCTTGGGATCAAAGTCCACTCTTTAAACGTATTTATGAGGAAGAATACGGCCAATTTGGCGGTGAACCCTTTGGTTGTTTAGTAGGTGACTATTATTTTGATCACTCTGCCCCTGATGTGGAAATGCTCAATAGTCTTGAGAAGATTGCAGCGGCTGCACACTGTCCATTTATTGCTGGTGCATCTCCCAAATTAATGCAAATGGAGTCTTGGCAAGAGTTAGCTAATCCGCGTGACTTAAGTAAAATTTTCCAAAATGCCGAATATGCTCCATGGAGAAGCCTGCGTGAATCCGAAGATTCACGTTATATCGGTTTAGCCCTACCTCGTTTCCTGTCTCGCCTGCCTTATGGTGCCACAACAAACCCTGTAGACGAATTTGACTTCGAAGAAGAAACAGAAGGTGCAGATCACAACAAATATACTTGGGCCAATGCTGCTTATGCAATGGCAGTAAATATTAACCGCTCATTTAAATACTATGGCTGGTGTACCGCTATTCGCGGTGTGGAATCAGGCGGTATCGTTGAAAATCTTCCCTGCCACACATTCCCAACCGATGATGGTGGTGTAGACATGAAATGTCCAACAGAAATCGCCATTAGCGACCGCCGTGAGGCAGAATTGGCTGCATTGGGCTTTATGCCATTAATCCATCGTAAGAACACGGATTTAGCTGCATTTATCGGTGCGCAATCTTTGCATAAACCATCTGAATATTACGATCCAGATGCTACTGCCAATGCACGTTTATCTGCTCGCTTGCCTTATTTATTCGCATGCTGCCGTTTCGCACACTATTTAAAATGTATTGTTCGTGACAAAGTTGGCTCATTCCGTGAACGTGATGACATGGAACGTTGGTTAAACGAATGGATTATGAATTATGTAGATGGAGACCCTGCCAACTCCACCCAAGAAACAAAAGCCCGTAAACCATTGGCTGCTGCTGAGGTAGTTGTAGAAGAAGTAGAAGATAATCCAGGATACTATACTTCTAAATTCTTCCTGCGTCCTCACTACCAACTTGAGGGACTTACTGTTTCTCTACGCTTAGTTTCCAAATTGCCTTCGACTAAACAAGAATAGTCAGGCTTAGTTTATTTAGTTGGGTATTTTAGTGCCCTGTTGTTAAATCGCTTGTATTTTTTAACTAGGAGAGTAAAAAATGGCTATTGATATGTTCATGAAAGTCGAAGGTGTAAATGGCGAATCAAAAGATTCTAACCATAAAGACTGGACTAACATCGAAAGTTTTGACTGGGGTGCTGAGCAACCTGGTTCAATGACCAGCGGTGGTGGTGGTGGTGCCGGTAAAGTCAATTTCAATGACTTAACTGTAGTTGCTGCTATCGATAAAGCAGCTCCAACCATTTTGAAAAACTGCGCTACCGGCCAACACTTGAGCAAAGTAGAAATTTCTGTATGTAAAGCTGGTGGTGAACAAATTGAATACTCACGCACCACATTGGAAGATGTCTTAGTAACCGGTGTGAAATTCATTGGCGTACAAGACAATGATGCGCTGAAAATGCGTTATTCATTCCAAGCTGCAAAAGTGAAAAACCAATATTGGGAACAAACCGATAAAGGTTCTAAAGGTGCTGAAGTTCAAATGGCCTTCAATATCAAAGAAAACAAATCTGCATAATTGATATGTAGATTTAAGTAAAAAAGCCTGACTTAAAAGGCGTTTGTTTTTAAGTCAGGCTTTATACATAAATTTTTTCACTTTTCAGACGGCACTACTTAACTGAAAAATTAATCTTGTTTTTAACTTCTATTATTCATCTTTATAAATTAAATAAGGAATCATTGAAATGGATTTGAAGACTAAATTATCAGAGATGATTGAGCTTGTACGTTCAAATCCTGACAATCAAGAACATCGTTTAGCACTGATTCAATATCAGTGTCTATGCGCAAAATGGGAACAGGCTTTAAAACAAATCGGACAATACCAAAAACTTTTTCCCGATACTCAAAAGCCCCTGATGCTCTACCTTATTGAAAATATTTCTGCTGAAATACGTCGCCAAGCAGTCTTTAAAACACAGCAAAAACCCAAAACTCTAGAACAGCACGCAAGTAAACTTGATATTCTTCAAAAGCAACTCTCTTTAGT
>ERZ1699258.297-NODE-297-length-11347-cov-2.298128_pt1 | contig 11347 bp, 10 predicted proteins | sample MGYA00581520_ERZ1699258 | MGnify/ENA primary metagenome ERZ1699258 (study PRJEB42319, sample SAMD00040322) | human oral metagenome | material: saliva | host: Homo sapiens | study: EMG produced TPA metagenomics assembly of PRJDB4115 data set (Metgenomic analysis of... | reverse complement strand
GATGGAACCCATATGTAGTTTCAGCACAACGTTTTACTTTATTAACTCGTAATGGAGACTATCCAATTATTTCTTCTTCAATCCCACCACATCTTTTACGTGCAGCTGGTGGTCAACAATCAGCTGTGAAAGTAACCGATATTTTATTCGATGCTGGATTCACTTCACGTGAAGAGGCGCTTGAATATGGTTGCCGTCCTGGAGATACAATTGTTCCAGATGTAGAAACGATTTGGACTGCCAATAAGAAACGCATGATTTCTAAATCTTGGGATAACCGTTATGGATGTACAGTCGTTCTTGAAGCGTTAAAAGCCGTTAAAGATGAAGAATTACCAAACACATTAATCGCTGGAGCCAATGTGCAAGAGGAAGTCGGATTACGTGGAACGGGTCCAAGTGTGACGAAGTTCAATCCTGATTTATTCTTCGCCGTAGACTGCTCAGCAGCAGATGATATTAATGGTTCGAAAGAAACGTTTGGACACTTAGACCAAGGATTCTTATTACGTATTTTAGACCCAGGTATGGTGACTCTTCCTCGTATGAAAGAATTCCTAGAAGATACTGCATTAACACATAACATTCCGTTCCAATACTTTGTTTCTCAAGGTGGAACAGATGCTGGTAAAGCACACTTAATGAATCAAGGGGTTCCTAGTGCGGTAATCGGGGTTTGTGCTCGTTATATTCATACACACCAAACAATGTTCTCAATTAAAGACTACGAAGCAGCACGAGAAATGGTTATCCAAACAATCCGTGCGTTAGACCGTAGCACAGTGAACACTATTTTAGACGGAAGAACAAATTAAGATTAAAGAGGTACAATATATGTGGTTAAGTTTTTATAACAAAAAGGGAATCGGCGATACGTTATTATTAACAAGTGGAACTGCAAACCGTTACGACGTCGACTATGAGAAAAAAGGGAATGTGACTCAAGTCTTTTTTCGTGAGTCAAAAGAAGTTCTAGGATATAATATTGAAAAGATTTCTGAAGTGATTTCGTTTGAAGAAGATGGACAACAAATCTTAACTCCCAAGCAACAAGAAGTTGTGAAAGGTTTAATTGAAAAAGCTGGATTTGATGTTTCTTCTTTAGATTTAACACCGGAAGATGCACTAGTAGTTGGTTACGTTGAAAGTTGCGTGGATCATGAAGATTCAGACCACTTACACGTAACAATGACACGAGTAAGTGACTCTGAAGTGTTACAAATCGTCTGCGGAGCACCAAACGTAAAGGCAGGACAAAAAGTGGTCGTTGCAAAACCTGGTACCGTAATGCCAAGTGGCGCTATCATTTGGGCTGGAGAATTACGCGGTGTAGCAAGTTATGGAATGCTTTGCTCAGCACGTGAATTAGGTTTAGAAAACGCGCCAGCGAAAAAAGGAATCTTAGTTTTAGATGATGCGACTCCAGTAGGAACGCCATTTAAATCATTAAACTTACAATAAAGGAGGATACGGAGTCATGAATGAACCATTTAACGAGAAAAACGATTCATTCGCATCGCTTCAATCAAGACGTGAAAAGGCTACTTTTCCGAATTACTTGAAGCAAGGTCAAACTTTTGAAGATCAAGTCGTTGAAGAAATGACGCGAGTTGATGCCACAAGAAAAGATGAGACTCCACAAGAATCCTTACCTTTTGATGAGCGACCTGATGCAGCACTCTTACAACCGATTGAAAAAGAGGAGCATCAATTACCCGCGCAATTCCGTTCATTTAAGGAAAAAGCGACGGAAGGTCATCAAAAATATAAACCGCGTGTGGATTGGACTTCTTATTTGAATACGAATCAACGCAAACCTTTTAAACCAAGTACAGTACCTTCAAGTACTAGAGGTTTAGAACAAGAGGAGCCCCCAAAAGTTTCTTATCGCGAATTAGAAAATGAGTTATTGCCAAATAGTACAGACTTGATTTTATTCGAAAAAGAAGAAGCTTTATTGGTATCCGTTGAGGAACAAGAAGATACAATCGAGAAGCGCTTGAAGGAGTACAATGGTACCTCTTATGAGAAACCAGTACAAAGCCAAGTTTTCGCAACAAAGGGCTATGTTCCAGCCTTTAAACGCAAACAAGAATCAGATGTTGAAGTCGTGCAAGAGTCCTTGTTAGAAGGGTTGCCGGAGACAAAAGTTGAAAGACGAAAAGCACCGGAAAAACCACTAACTGGAAAACAAAGACGCGCAATGAAAAAATCGTTATCGATGATTATGGAACAGGAGCAACATGAACGTCAGTTGCCATATGTTCATCCAAAAAAACAGTAGTAGAAAAGCGAGGAGAAAAAATGGATAAAAGTAAGATTTATCACTTTACGGGAATAAAAGGATCAGGAATGAGCGCATTAGCCTTAGTATTACATGGGGAAGGCTATAAAGTGCAAGGGTCAGACTTAGAACAATACTTCTTCACTCAAAAAGGATTGGAAGAAGCTGGAATTACATTATTACCATTCAGCGCTGACAATATTAAAGAAGGACAAATTGTTATTGCAGGGAACGCTTTTCCAGATAGCCATGAAGAATTAGTTTCTGCACGTGAAAAAGGTGTAGAAGTGGTTCGTTACCACAAATTCTTAGGTGAATTATTAAAAGGATATAAGAGTGTTGCCATTACTGGTTCACATGGTAAAACAAGTACAACAGGGTTGCTATCTCACGTATTAAGTGGAATGGAACCAACAAGTTATCTTATTGGTGATGGAACTGGTAAAGGCATTGAAAGTTCAGAATACTTTGTACTGGAAGCTTGTGAATATAAACGTCACTTTATGGCTTACCGTCCAGACTATGCGATTATGACAAATATCGACTTTGACCACCCAGATTATTATACTGATATCGAAGATGTTCAAAGTGCCTTTGAAGCATTTGGTAAACAAGTGAAAAAAGGAATCATCGCTTGCGGGGATGATGAAAGATTACGTACATTAGATGCCATCGTACCTGTTACTTATTATGGTGTTGGTGAACACAATGATGTGATTGCTAAAAACATTCGTAAAGAAAAAGGCGGAAGCTACTTCGATGCGTACATTAAAGGTGAATTATATGGTCATTTCTATATTCCAACATATGGAGACCACAATATCCTTAATGCATTAGCGATTATCGCATTCTACTACTTAAATGATTTAGATCGTAATGAATTAGCTGAACAATTCAGTACTTTTGGCGGTGTAAAACGTCGATTCTCTGAAAAAGTGATTAACGGCGTTACCATCATTGATGACTACGCTCACCACCCATCTGAAATTCGTGCAACATTAGATGCGGCACGTCAAAAATATCCAGAAAAAGAAGTGGTGGCAGTCTTCCAACCACATACATTTACTCGTACAATCGCACTTCTAGAAGAGTTTGCGGCAGTGTTATCACTTGCCGATCACGTATACTTATGCGATATCTTTGCATCAGTTCGTGAAGAAGCAGGGGATGTTTCTATCGAAGACTTAGCAAAACTGGTTAAAGGTGGCGCTAAAGTTTTACCACTGGATAATGTATCTCCATTATTAAATTATAAAGACGCTGTGATTGTCTTTATGGGAGCAGGGGACGTACAAAAATATGAGTTTGCTTATGAAAAACTCTTATCAAATACTTCTCCAACACAAAACTAAATTTTGATGGATTCAGGCCTGGCAGTTGCCAGGCCTTTTTGTGTGCTCCTAAGTGTGGAAGGTGAAGGGATACCGCTCTTTTTAGTGTTCATAGAATTGTTTATTTGTTACACTGGTAATGACAAATTAGGAGGCATATTATGGCGAAACAAAAATTATTATTAGTAGACGGAAGCAGCTTAGCATTCCGCGCATTTTTTTCAATTTTAGATTTAAATCGTTTTAAGAACGCTAATGGCTTACATACAAATGCACTCTATTCATTTCACCGTATGTTTAAGTCCATTTTAGATTCTGAAAAACCGACTCATGTGTTAGTGGCATGGGATGCTGGGAAGACGACTTTCCGTACTGAAATGTATGCAGATTATAAAGGAGGACGTTCGAAAACTCCAGGTGAATTTATCGAACAAATGCCTTATTTTAATGTGCTTTTAGATGCATGGGGAATTCCTCATTACCGTCTGAACCAATACGAAGCCGATGATATTATCGGTACTCTTGCTAAACAAGGGGAAGCTGCAGGCTATGAAGTTGTGGTTCTTTCAGGAGATAAAGACTTAATTCAGCTTGCGGACAATAATATCACAGTAAAAATTACAACAAAAGGAGTAACGGAACTAGTTGAGTACACTCCTGAAGTGATTTTTGAAAAATATGGATTGACGCCTGAACAAATTATCGACATGAAGGGGTTAATGGGGGATTCTTCCGATAACTATCCTGGTGTTACTAAAGTCGGTGAGAAAACAGCCGTGAAACTTCTTCAAGAATTTGGTAGCGTCGAAGGAATCTATGAACATGTCGATGAAATGAAGAAAAGTAAGTTGAAAGAAAACTTAATCAACGATAAAGAGTTAGCCTTCTTAAGCAAGAAACTTGCGCGCATCAATGTGGAGTCTCCTATCGAAATTAGTTTGGATGATACACTTCGTAAGGAACAAGATGTCGAAGCATTGATGGCATTCTATAAAGAAATGAACTTCAATTCCTTCCAATCAGACCTATTAAACTCTGGTGCTGCGACAGTAGAAGAAGCACCAAAAGCCAAGCGCCCAAACGTCAAACGTGTGTCCGAGATTACGGAAGATATGCTTAAAGGTGCAACAAGTGAGCATTTTGAGACACTTGAAGCCACTTAACATGTGGCAGATGTGATTGCCGTTGCCTTCGGAAATGAAAAAGAAGTCTTCGTGACTGATTTAAATACGGCCGTTGCTTCAGAGGCTTTCAAGAAATGGCTTGCGGATGCATCAATCGAAAAACATTTATTTGATACAAAGGCAGCCAAAGTGCTCGCACATCGTTTCGGTCTTGTGTTAGCAGGTGCCAAATATGATGTGTCCCTTCTTGCGTATTTAGTGGATACAAATGATATCGTGAAAGAAATTAGTGACGTAGCACGTCGTGTCGATGTGACGATTCTTGCTAGTGACGAAGCCGTCTACGGTAAAGGCGTTAAAATCCAAATTCCTGAAGACGAAGAAGTTTGGAATCAGCATTTAGCAGCAAAAGTCTATACGATTGCGGTGGCACCAGAAAAACTATTGAAACGCCTCGAAGAAAATGAACAAACGCATCTTTATTGGGAAATGGAATTACCAGTGAGCGATATTTTAGCACGTATGGAAATTCAAGGAATTCGCGTCGATAAAGAACGTTTAGTTGAGATGGGCGTGGAATTCGAGGCGCGTCTTAAAGAAATCGAACAAGAAATTTACGAGCTAGCTGGAGAAGAGTTCAATATCAATTCTACCAAACAACTCGGTGTTATCTTATTTGAGAAGATGGGCTTACCAGTTATCAAGAAGACGAAGACGGGTTATTCAACAGCAGTAGATGTTTTGGAGAAATTGGCGCACCAAGCTCCAATCGTAGAATTGATTTTAGAATATCGTCAATTAGCCAAATTAAATTCAACGTATGTAGAAGGTCTGCAAGCTTATATTCAAGAAGACGGCAAGATTCATACGCGTTTTGTCCAAAACTTAACGCAAACAGGTCGTCTAAGCTCGGTGGATCCAAACTTACAAAATATTCCAATTCGTACACAAGAGGGACGTCGTATTCGTTACGCGTTCTTACCAGAGCATGACGATTGGAAGATCCTCTCAAGCGACTATTCGCAAATTGAATTGCGTGTGTTAGCGCATATTGCTGGCGATAAACATATGATTGAAGCGTTCAAAAATAACGTCGACATTCATACCAATACGGCAATGCGCGTGTTTGGTATTACAAACCCAGACGATGTAACGAGTGAAATGCGTCGCCAAGCTAAAGCCGTAAACTTTGGTATTGTTTATGGAATTAGTGATTACGGATTATCGCAAAACTTGAATATCTCCCGTAAAAGAGCCAAAGAATTTATCGACCGTTATTTGGAAGAGTTCCAAGGGGTAAAAGACTTTATGGAATCTGTTGTGAAAGAAGCGCGTGAGAAAGATTATGTGGAAACGTTATTCCACCGTCGTCGCTACTTGCCGGATATTCATTCAAGTAACTTTAATTTACGCTCATTTGCCGAACGTACAGCGATGAACTCACCAATCCAAGGAAGTGCCGCTGATATTTTGAAGATGGCGATGATTGAATTGGACCGTGAAATGAGAGAACGTAAATTCAAAGCAAACCTATTATTGCAAGTGCACGATGAGTTGATTTTCGAAGTGCCACAAGAGGAACTAGAAAGCCTTCAAAGCTTAGTAGAAGAAGTCATGGAAAATGCCGTGAGCTTGAAAGTTCCACTACGAGCCGATAGCAATGTCGGTGACAACTGGTTTGAAGCAAAATAACTAAAAATAGAATGGGCATCTCTTCTTATCGATGTAAGTTAGGGATGTCCATTATGTTTTATCTTTTGAGTTTATAGCGTTTTTGTAGTATACTTTTTGAGTTAAGAGAAGAAGTTTAGGTGATGGAAGGGCTCTTTTAGCGTTCAGATTCCATCACTTTCATTTTGTCAATCAATGGAGGAAATACATGAAATTAAGAAATGATATTCGCAATATTGCTATTATCGCCCACGTTGACCACGGTAAAACAACACTTGTGGATGAATTATTAAAACAATCAGATACATTAGATGCACGTACAGAATTATCAGAACGTGCCATGGACTCAAACGATATCGAACGTGAACGCGGTATTACAATTTTAGCGAAAAATACAGCCGTTCAATATAAAGGAACTCGTATCAATATTATGGATACACCAGGTCACGCGGACTTCGGTGGAGAAGTTGAACGTATCATGAAAATGGTAGACGGTGTAGTTCTTGTAGTGGATGCGTATGAAGGTACAATGCCTCAAACTCGTTTCGTATTGAAAAAAGCATTAGAACAACATTTAACACCAATCGTTGTCGTAAACAAAATTGACCGTGACGCTGCTCGTCCAGAAGAAGTAGTCGATGAAGTGTTAGAATTATTTATCGAATTAGGTGCCGATGATGATCAATTAGAATTCCCAGTAGTTTATGCTTCAGCATTAAACGGAACTTCAAGTTTATCAGATAACCCAGCGGACCAAGAAAAAACAATGGATTACTTATTCGATACAATTATCGAACATATCCCAGCTCCAGTAGATAACTCAGATGAACCATTACAATTCCAAGTATCATTATTAGACTATAATGACTACGTTGGACGTATCGGTATCGGACGTGTCTTCCGTGGAACAATCAAAGTTGGGGACCAAGTAACCTTATTAAAATTAGACGGTACAAAGAAAAACTTCCGTGTTACTAAATTATTTGGTTTCTTCGGATTAAATCGTTTAGAAATCAACGAAGCAAAAGCAGGGGACTTAATCGCTGTATCTGGTATGGAAGATATCTTCGTTGGAGAAACAGTAACTCCAGTAGATACACATGAAAGCTTACCAGTATTACACATTGATGAACCAACATTACAAATGACATTCTTGACAAACAACTCACCATTTGCGGGTCGCGAAGGGAAGTTTGTAACAGCACGTAAGATTGAAGAACGTCTAATGCGTGAATTACACACAGACGTATCTCTTAAAGTTGAACCAACTGATTCACCAGATGCATGGATTGTTTCAGGACGTGGGGAATTACACTTATCAATCTTAATCGAAAACATGCGTCGTGAAGGATTTGAGTTACAAGTATCTCGTCCAGAAGTAATTATTAAAGAAATCGATGGCGTGAAATGTGAGCCTTTTGAACGTGTACAAATCGATACTCCTGAAGAATACATGGGTTCAATTATCGAATCATTAAGTAACCGTAAAGGTGAAATGCAAGATATGCAACACAATGATAACGGACAAGTTCGTATTGTCTTCTTAGTTCCAGCACGTGGATTATTAGGATATACAACTGAATTCTTATCAATGACACGTGGTTACGGAATCATGAACCACACATTCGATCAATACTTACCATACATTCCAACAAGCATCGGCGGACGTCGTAATGGGGCACTTGTTTCAACAGATACAGGTAAAGCAACAACATACGGAATTATGGGTGTTGAAGAACGTGGTGTGATTTTCACTGAACCAGGTACTGAAATTTATGAAGGAATGATTGTTGGAGAACACTCTCGTGAAAATGACTTAGCGGTTAATATTACGAAAGCAAAACAACAAACAAATATTCGTTCAGCTACGAAAGACCAAACTTCAGTGATTAAGACTCCAAAGAAACTATCTCTTGAAGAGTCATTAGAATTTTTATCAGACGATGAATACTGCGAAGTTACTCCAGAGACAATTCGTTTAAGAAAACAAATTCTAAATAAAGGCGAACGTGAAAAAGCAAATAAACGTAAAAAACAAGCAGAAGCAGAAAATTAATCTGAATAGCAAAAGGTGGATGCATTGCATCCACTTTTTTTGTTGTTTTTATTGATTTAATTTAACTCGAACAACTTGCTCATGAAAGTTCCGGTTTTAAAAGTTAAGTGATACCGTATACGGTATCACTTGTATTAGGTGTATTGTGTTTTTATGTACAGTTGTAGTATCCTATAGTGGTAAGGTTTATAGAGAGAAGAGATGACAGATGACAAAACAAAGAAAAATCATGTACGGAGTTTTTGGGGTACTTTTCGCATTTATTTTATTGGCCCTGGGATTGATTCAAATGTTTACGTATCGAGCGACTCCTGAGGCACAAAAAACTTGGAATATTGCTGCGTTTGAACAGAAAAACAACTGGACTCATTTTGAGGTGACTGGAGAAAAGAAAGGAACGCTTTTATTTTATACGGGAGCTTTAGTTGAACCGCAAGCTTATGCAAAATTAGCTGATGGACTCGCTAAAGAAGGGATTGAAGTGTACATTATTTCCTCTCAGTTAAATTTACCGGTATTGGATAATGGAACGATGGCCACTATCGTGAAAGAAGAGCACTTGGATAAAGTGTTTGTCGGAGGGCATTCTCTAGGTGGAGTTGTTTCGACGGTTGAAGCGAAAAAATTGAACGAGACGGGTCAAGTAGCAGGGTTAATTTTACTAGCAAGTTATCCAGATCAGAGTACGGATATCAGTGAAACACAAATTCCTGTATTATCCATTACGGCTTCGAATGATAAAATCTTGAAACAAGAAAAATATAAAGATGCCAAATCTCGTTTGCCAGAATCTACACTCTATACAGTCATTGAAGGTGGGAATCATAGTGGATTTGGACTTTATGGTCAACAAAACGGTGATGGTGAGGCGACAATGAGTGCCGAAGAACAACAAAAACAACTCATTCAATTGATTAAACAATTTATCGTAACACATTAAGCTAGGCTTCGGTCTAGCTTTTTTGTACGCCAGAGTTGAGTTTTCATATCTCGGCAGGTATCATGAAAGTAACGAATTTTGGAGGTAGAGTGTATGCAACAAAAAGTAACAAAGAACTGGGTCACTATCGGAACTGGCGTTATTGCGAATGAATTAGCCGTAGCAATGGAATCTTTAAATGGAAAACTCTATGGTGTGGCCAATCGCACCTATGAGAATGCCGTGAAATTTGCCCAAAAATATGGCATTCAAAAAGTATATAACAAGATTGATGAGGTTTTTACAGATCCTGCAGTGGATATTATTTATATTTCAACACCACATAATACGCATATTCACTATTTACGAAAAGCATTAGCCGCTGGGAAACACGTATTATGTGAAAAGGCGATTACGCTAAACAGTGAAGAGTTGGAAGAAGCGTTGCAACTCGCTAAAGAAAATAATGTAGTTTTAGCTGAAGCGATGACGCTTTACCATATGCCCGTCTATAAACAATTAAGTAAAGCTGCTGAAAACTTGGGTGAGCTTCGCATGATTCAAATGAACTTTGGTAGCTATAAAGATTATGATATGACGAACCGTTTCTTCAATCGCAACCTTGCCGGGGGAGCATTACTGGATATTGGCGTATATGCCTTGTCTTGCATTCGTTATTTCATGAGTGAGGCACCTAGTTCGATGGTTTCTCAGGTGAAACTAGCGCCAACGGGTGTGGATGAGCAAGCCGGTATCGTATTGACGAATGATGCAGGAGAAATGGCAACTGTGACGATGACGCTCCATGCTAAACAACCAAAACGTGGAGTTATTGCATACGACAAAGGGTATATCGAGATTGTCGATTATCCACGCGCGCATAAAGCGACGATTACTTATACAGAAGATGGACATGTTGAAACCTTTGAAGATGAATTGGGATTAGATGCCTTAGCTTATGAAGTACTAGATATGGAGTCAACGATTAATACAGGAGTAGACCACATGCATCTTGAATATACGGTCGATGTGATGAAAATCATGACCGACTTACGCCGTGAATGGGGAATCAAGTATCCAGAGGAAGAGGAAGCATGAAGCAACAAGAACAATTAAAAGCGATGGAACAATATGCAAAAAGAGTGCTCAGTGCGGATACAACAGGCCACGATTGGTCGCATATTGAACGCGTTGTCAATACGACAAAGATGATTGCGAAGGCGGAAGGAGCAGACTTATTTATTTGTGAAGCCGCAGCGCTACTGCATGATGTTATCGATGATAAAAGTGTCAACGATCCCGCAGCCGCGTTGAAGGAATTGAAAGAATTTCTAATTTCTATTGAAGTGACTCCTGAACAAGTTGAAGCTATTGAGTCGATTATTACGAGAATGTCGTTTAAGAATCATAAGGAACAACAAGAACTTTCTCTTGAAGGAAAAGTTGTGCAAGACGCTGACCGATTAGATGCCATTGGTGCTATCGGGATTGCTAGAGTGATGTGTTACTCTGGAAGTACAGGAAGACCAATCCACAATCCAGACATGAAGCCGCGTGAGGATTTGACTCCTGAAGAATATCGAAACGGTGAATCTACAGCAATCATGCACTTCTATGAAAAACTACTGAAGTTAAAAGATTTGATGAATACCAAATATGGTAATGAATTAGTCAAAGGACGTCATGAGTTTTTAGAAACGTATTTAGAGCAATTTTATGCTGAATGGGATGGAAAAAGATAAAAGACGTAAGCGACAAATTTTTGTCGCTTATTTGTTTTGAAAGAAAAATAGGTGTAGAATAGTAACTACATTTATTGTGAGGGGAATGGTTGCGTGGAAGTAGGGCAACAATTAACGAATAAAGAATTAAGAAGAAATATATTTGTCATTGTTTGGCCGGTATTTGTCGAAGTGCTTCTTGGAGCGCTTTTTGGAATGGTCGATATGATGATGGTTGGGA
>ERZ1699258.287-NODE-287-length-11584-cov-2.986122_pt1 | contig 11584 bp, 8 predicted proteins | sample MGYA00581520_ERZ1699258 | MGnify/ENA primary metagenome ERZ1699258 (study PRJEB42319, sample SAMD00040322) | human oral metagenome | material: saliva | host: Homo sapiens | study: EMG produced TPA metagenomics assembly of PRJDB4115 data set (Metgenomic analysis of... | reverse complement strand
GAACTCCTGCCGCTCCAAGAGTAGAAACAAATTCCACCAAATAATTTCTGAGGAAATTTTCTCAACCTTTTCCCATAATGTGTTTAGTGCCATCCATAACGATCCCAACCAGAAAAAGGAAAGAAAACAAGCAAAGAAATTTTGCCGTAAATCCCAAAAAGCTTCAAGACTTGGTGTTGTTGGTTTTTCTAACTCTAAAATCAAGATGGTCATAATAATTGCTAGAACAGCATCTGTCAATACAATTAATCTGTCTTTCTTCATCGGATTGCATCCCCTTTCTTTTTTGTAACATTCTATCTTATCGCATAATATTGGATATTCTTTCATAATCCGACTACAAACAAAAATAAACCAAAAAGTCTGTCCCTATTATGCTATATTTAACTCTAGAAGTATTCATCCATCTAATTAATAAATATATCATATTTCACAATAAATGAATACTATCAAAGATTCATCCCCTTTCACTTCATCATTTAGTGTTGCTTAGATTTATCAAAAACAACCAAATTTGTATTAATTTCAAGTATCACCTAGTTACAAAAATTTGGGGTGAACAGAAAAAGCATCCCGTATTTTTGATACGAAATGCTTTCAATAAGTTTAAATAAGTTTTAACGTTTACTAAATTGTGATGCTTTACGAGCTTTTTTCAAGCCTGGTTTTTTACGTTCTTTCATACGTGGGTCACGTGTTAATAAGCCAGCAGCTTTTAACACTCCACGGAAGTCAGGGTCAACTGTTAATAATGCACGAGCGATTCCGTGACGGATAGCTCCTGATTGACCTGTGAATCCACCACCGTTAACGTTAACTAAAACGTCGTATGAACCTAATGTTTCAGTTAAGTTTAAAGGTTGTTTGATTACTTCGTGTAAGTAAGCAAATGGGATGTATTCTTCGATTGATTTTTTGTTAATTGTAATGTTTCCTGTCCCTGGTACTAAGATAACACGGGCAGTTGAGTTTTTACGGCGTCCAGTGCCGCGGTATTGTGCTTGAGCCAATGCTTTTTCCTCCTTAGATTAGTGATTGGATGTCTACTACTGCTGGTTGTTGTGCAGCATGTGGATGTTCAGCTCCACCGTAAACATGTAATTTAGTAAATTGACGACGTCCTAATGAGTTCTTAGGTAACATGCCTTTGATTGATAATTCAACTAATTTACGAGAGTTGTTAGCACGTAATTCACCAGCTGTACGAGCTGTCAATCCACCAGGGTGGTTTGAGTGGTGATAGTAAACTTTATCAGTTGCTTTTTTACCTGTTAAGGCAACTTTGTCAGCGTTGATGATGATTACGAAATCACCTGTATCAACGTTAGGTGTAAATGTTGGTTTGTTTTTTCCACGTAAAATGCTTGCTGCAACAGCTGAAAGACGTCCTAATGGCACATCAGTAGCGTCGATAACAACCCAGTTACGTTCTGTAGTGCTAGCTTTAGCCATGTATGTTGTACGCACGATTGTTTCCTCCAATTTCTTTCTTGGTATTCTTCACATTGAGTTTAACGGGGCTCAAATGTGGATCTATTATCTAGAAAATAAAATTATTTTGCTAATGCTTCTTTAGCTTTGTCTGCTAATACTGTGAAAGCAGCTGCATCGTTAACTGCTAAGTCAGCTAACATTTTGCGGTTCATTTCGATACCAGCTAATTTTAAGCCGTGCATTAATTTGCTGTAGCTTAATCCGTTTAAACGAGCTGCCGCATTGATACGTGCGATCCATAATTTACGGAAGTCACGTTTCTTTTGACGACGGTCACGGTAAGCATACATATATGATTTCATGACTGCTTGTTTAGCTGTTTTAAATAATTTTGATTTCGCTCCGTAGTAACCTTTTGCTAATTTTAAAACGCGGTTACGACGACGACGAGTAACTGTTCCACCTTTAACACGTGGCATAATTAATTCCTCCTTGGTCTATCAGTCTCTTGCGACTGGTTGAAAATGTAATAGTTTGCGTGCTGAATTAACGCATTTGACTTAATTGTTGTTTAATACGTTTGATGTCAGTAGCGTGAACCATTGTTTGTTTACGCAAGTGACGACGTTGTTTTTTAGTTTTGCCATGGAAACGGTGGCTTGTGAAGGCTTGAGAACGTTTTAATCCTCCACCACCTGTACGTTTGAAACGTTTAGCTGAACCACGGTGTGTTTTTTGTTTTGGCATGAGACTTTCCTCCTGTTACTTTTTTACTTATCATTCTTAGGTGCTAACATCAAGAACATGCTTCGTCCGTCCATTTTAGCCTTTTGTTCAACTGTTGCGATTTCAGAAACTTGTTCTGCTAAACGCTCGAGAACTTTTTGACCAATCTCTTTATGAGTAATGGCACGACCTTTGAAGCGAATGCTTGCTTTGACTTTATCACCTTTTTCAAGGAACTTGATCGCCGCTTTTAACTTCGTATTAAAGTCGTTCTCATCAATTGTAGGGCTTAGACGCACTTCTTTGATATTGATGACTTTTTGGTTTTTGCGAGCTTCTCGTTCTTTTTTCTGTTGTTCAAAACGATATTTACCATAATCCATGATTCTGGCAACTGGCGGTTTTGCGTTTGGCGAAACTAATACTAGATCAAGTCCAGCTTGTTCTGCTAAACGTAAAGCATCGTTTTTCGTTTGAACACCAATTTGTTCACCGTTATTGTCAATAACACGTAACTCACGAGCGCGAATTCCATCATTGACCATCATATCTTTTGCTATGATATTCACCTCCAAGAATTTTTGAGAGAAAAAAAGCAAAAAAGCAACGGAAGTAATAGAATACTCCCGCTGCCAATGTCTTTTTAAAACTTGAACATTTCCTATCAGCCCAAGGACCAGTGTCAACTTAGGCGAGAAGCGGGATGCTTCTGCTTGTTTTCTCAACTCCAATAGTCTACCAAATAATAGAGAATCTGTCAACACATATCCCTTTACAGGTAACTATTAATTTTTTCCTTTTAGTAGAATACAGTATTCCCTCAAATTCGTCAACAAATCTACTCTTCTTTTCGTGTTTTTCTCTAGCGTGAGGAGTATAATATAGGTGAAAATTTGAGAAAGGAGGTGTACGCTATGGGACTTCCGAATTTTCAACAGTATTCTCTCACAAAACACTTTAAAGAGCGGGCCCTCGAACGCTTTGGTATCCCCGAAGAGAAATGCCTCAAGTGGTTTCGAGTTCAGGCACAAACCATGGAGTTATGTGACAATCCGAAAAATCAAGATCCACATCAACAACGATTTCAGAATGCAGATAACATCATCATGATTTGTAACACGGAAAACCGAACTGCTCGTACTTGCTTTTCAGCTGCGTCTTGTGACCGATTACTGTATGAACAATTTCAAGCAGACCGTAAACAGTTGATTGCTACTTACCGAACGGAACTTGTCGGAAAGGAATCCGATGACATTTTACAGTCGCTTGAGACGTTGCTTCGCATGACAAACGAAGCGCGGTTAAAGATATCCGTCGTTTCAACCGAATGGATGAACGACTTTAATACTTCTCTTCAACAGTTGCAATCTAATGTGGAGAAAATGCAACGCCATTTAAATTTGTTCAATTAGGCTAATAAACTCTACTCTTTATTATTCTAATTAAGCAACATGGGTGAGCCGATATCGACTCACCCTATTTAATTTAATTTGATTTCTCAGAATCCTTACGGATTTTTTGATAATAGCTGTAATAGGAGACCGGGTCGAGCCTATTGTCTCTCCCCTTTAATGTTCAAAGCGGACGTAAGAATTTTATTCTAACGTCCGCTATTTCGCATTTAATCTCTTTCTTATTACAGCTATTATAAAATCCGTTGATTCTTCGAAATCAATAGCTAGTTAAGTGAGTCAACTTCTACTGTTTAAAGTGACTATTAGCTATCTATTTTGAATACTCCTCAAACCAGTCTATAATAGCTTTTAGACGGGCTTGACGAAGGTTTGGTAATCCTTGACGAGATAGTCCGTGGCTAGACTGAGGGAATAGAATCATTTTTGTGGGCACATTGTTTTTACGCATGGCCATGTACATTTGCTCCCCTTGTTCTTGTGGGCAACGTAAGTCACTTTGTCCGTGTAAGACAAGTAATGGCGTCTTCGCGTTTTTCGCATGCGCGACTGGTGACATTTCCCATAAACGTTCTGGGTTGTTAATGTCATCAAACAATTGTTTTTCCACGAAGAATGGGCCGATGTCGCTTGTACCGTAGAAGCTAATCCAGTTGCTGATTGAACGTTGTGTAACGGCTGCACGGAAACGGTCGGTATGCGTTACGATCCAGTTCGTCATGAATCCGCCGTAGCTTCCTCCGGCAACGTATAATTGGTCCGCGTCGACTTCAGGGTGTGTTTCTAAGATGTAGTCTACCCCCATCATTAAGTCGTCGAAATCGTGGTTACCGTAGTCACCAAGAATACTCTTCACGAAGTCTTGTCCGTATGTGTTACTTCCGCGAGGGTTAATCATAATCACGCCGTAGCCTTTTGCAGCGAGTGCTTGCATTTCATGGAAGAAGCTTTCGCCGTAAGCCACTTGTGGTCCACCGTGGACATAGAGAATTGCCGCATGCTTATCCGTTTTTACTACTGGTGGCATATACCATCCGTGGATATCCCAGTTGTCGTATCCTTTATAAATGAAACGTTCAGGCATTGTAACGATATGCTCAGCTAAGTACGCTTCGTTTGGATTATAAAGGTCTGTGATTTCTCCTGTTGTTAAGTTTAAGCGCGCTAATACGCTTGGTACAGTTGTTGTTGAATACGTGATGAATAACTCGTCTTCAGAGATGATTGTTGCTCCTGTTAGGTGTAAGAGTTCATCGAAGATTTTTTCCACTCGTCCGTCTAAATATAAACGGTAAAGAACAGTTTTGCCCTCAACGCTCGCGCAGGCTAAGAAGCTTTCTTCGTCAAACCATTGTGGCTCAACTCCTGTCACGGCTTGTTGGAAATCCGCCACGAGCCAGTCGCCCCATTCCACATCGAGATCTGAAGTTAAGTTTAAAAGTTGCCCTTCTGCAGTTGGAGTGCTATCGAAGTTCACGATTAAGTCTGCTTGCGTCACGAATCCGTGCTCTCCTGAACTATATTGTAGGACTGCTCCGTCTTTTGCATCTAATACATAACGATAAGACTCGTCTGTTCCAGCTTCAAGAATCGGATGAATGTCGCCTGTTGTTACATCCACGTAGCATGCTTCTGCACTGTCTAATGTCCAGCGAACGTTTGATAAATCGCGGTCCACTACAAGTGTTGTTTCGTTATGTAATACATCGCGAAGTCCGATGGATTCTTTTGATTCGAATAGTGTTGTTACTTCTTTTGTAGCAACGTCCACTTTTTTGATTTGTGTCACTTCGTCGTTTGGTAAGAATGTTCCGCCGTCAAAACGATACGTTGTTTTTTCAACGACGATTGGTTGAGGGAATTCTTCTTTCTTCTCTTCTTCCTCTGGTTTTGTAGTTTGGAAAACGATAGACTTGCTATCTTTTGCCCACACATATCCTGACACGCCTTTTTTCTCTTCTGTTAAGGCGATCGCTTTCCCGCCTTGAACCGATTGGATTTTTAGTTGAGGCGTCTTTTCTTCCCCCGCATTGCTGATGAAGCTAATCCATTTCCCGTCTGGAGAGACTTTCAGCGATGAATTCACCGTTCCTTCATCCCCATACGCTACGTTTCCGTCAGCTGTGTACTTATAGATAGCTGTCTCGTACGTATTTTTCTTTTCGTTCATTTTTGTTTCTGTAAAAAAGAAAGCATCTCCTGCCACAACAGGTTGCCCTACATTTTTCAACTCGAATAAATCTTTTTGTTCGATTTTCTTCATTCAAATCACTCCTTTTCAGTGTGTACCTTTCTAGTCTACTCTCATAATGAAAGTTTTGCAACGCCAAAAAAAGCGTGACACTAGGAATTCTAATCTCACGCTTTGTGTTTTTATCGGTTATGCTTCCTGCTCTTCTTTTTTACGAGAAGTCGCAACAAGGCCTAATGAAGCTAAAATGCTAAGAGCTGCTGCATTGAAGATTGCAAACTCATCCGTTGTCCCCGTATTTGGTAATTCTGTTTGAGTTGTTTTTTCAACAGCTGGTGCTACAACCGTTTGCTGTGGAGCGTCTTGTTTGGGCTCAGTTGGTTTAGCAGAATCAGCTGGTTCAACTGGTTTAGCAGGTTCTTCAGGTTGCGCTGGATTTTCCGGCTTCGTTGGTTCCTCAGGTTTTTCTGGTTCCACTGGAGCCGGCGTCACTGTTGCTGTATAGCTTACTTTTGCAACTGTGCCATTCATATCCACACGTTTGATTGTGACCGTTGGCGTTTCGCCTGTAAAGCTCGCTTCCGGAACAAAGGTAATCGTTCCGTTCGCTGCTACGGTAAATGTTCCAACACCTGCAATGACTTTCTCAGTCGTTCCATCTTCAAAAGTAGCCGGTACGCTATCATCTAGCGGTACTTCCGCGTCGCCTTCTGTAAAGGTTGGCTTAGCAGTTTGTGTCTTCCCTTGAACGTCCGTTGAAGTTACGTCTTCTCCGGTTGGCGTTACTGCCGTCACATTTGGCGTATACTTCGCCGTTGCGCTAGTTCCATTCTCGTCTTTGACTTGAATGATAGCCGCATCCGGTGTACCTACGAAATCTTTATTTGGTGTGAACGTAACTTCGCCTGTTAATGGATTAATCGTATAAGTACCAACTTTTGCGCCATCTTTCATAGCGTCAATCGTTGTGTCTTCTACTGCAGTTCCATTGACGATAAATTTCGCTGGTTGGTCTGCGTCTACTTTCAACGAAACTTCCGCATCTCCCTCAGTAAACTTCGGTGTTCCTGTTTGGACTTTCCCTTGTTTACCAGTCGAAGTCGCTTCTTCTCCCGTTGGTGTCACTGCCGTTACAGTTGGTGTGTACTTCGCCGTTACACTAGTGCCATTCTCGTCTTTGACTTGAACGGTCACCGCATCTGGCGTCCCTACAAAATCTTTATTTGGCGTAAATGTTACTTCACCTGTTAGTGGGTCAAGCGTATACGTTCCAACTTTCGCGCCATCTTTCGTTGCGTCAATAGTAGTATCGTCTACCGCATTACCATTCACCACGAACTTCGCTGGTTGGTCTGCGTCTACTTTCAACGGTACTTCTGAATCGCCTTCTGTAAACTTCGGTGTTCCAGTTTGTACTTTTCCTTGTTTACCAGTCGTTGTTACGTCTTCTCCTGTTGGAGTGACTGGTGTAACAGTCGGCGTGTATTTCAAGCCAGCAATTGCTTTTCCTGTGGCTTTTTCAATCACCTGAACAACGATTGGTTCTGCTGTTCCTGTGAAGTCTTTATTCGGTGTGAACGTGACTTTCCCCGTCGTTTCATCGACCGTGTACGTTCCAACCTCTTTTCCATCTTTCATCGCTGGAGCACTCGCACCAAGCGCCTTGCCAGTCTTTGGATCAACTAAGACCATTGGCTTCTCGCTTGACGGTGTAACAGCTCCGTCTTTGCCTTCGAACTTCGGCGTTTCCTCATGAACGAGCCCTTGTACTTTTGTACTAGTGAGTTCTTTGGACATTGGGACAACCGTTGGAATAAAGCGTCCATCCATTGTATTTGTTTGGTCGCTGACGATTGTCTCATTCGCGCTCACTGGCTTCCATCCGGTATCATTTCCATTATCGTCCGTTCGACGAATCGTGATTCCTTTGCCTGTCCCGACAAATCCAGCTTCTGGAATAAATGTAACGGTCACATCTTTTCCTGCTCCCGCGACTTTGTATTTCCCTTCGCCAGCCACCACATAGTACCCTTCTGCGTCAAGAGCCCCTTTGGCACCCGTCTCATCAACAATGACTGGTTCGATTGTTTCGTCGATGACCGCATCGTCGATTAGTGAATAGCGTTGTTTCCCGCTTGGTGTAAAGACCACTGTTCCCGTTTGTGGAATTCCTTGTAGTCCGTCTGTTTCTGTCTTACTTCCTTTTGGTAAGAAGGTTAAGTGCACTTCGAAATCTTCCACTTCACCTGACAAGGCCATTCCTGTTGGCTTCTCAATTTGAGTCGCGTCTTTTGCGATTCGCACACGTGCACCAAGCTCACTCAGCGAAACGTTCACTTTTTTGAAAGCATCCTTAAAGACAAGAGTAGCTGTGCCGTCTGCATTAATCGTTAATTTTTCAGAGCGTTCATCTTCGTCAAATGTTCCATTTCCGTTAAAGTCTACCCAACCGTAAAGTGTTGCTTCGTCCGCTCCACCTGTATGGGCCTCAACGGACAAGGTTAAATCGCCCGTACTTGTACGGTCTAACACTAAAATACCGTTCGTTTTTCCTTTAAGGTCGGCTGGCAAGATTTGGTCAATGCCTTCATCTGCAGACCCTTCAGCATCGTCCCCTTTCCAGTTTGTACGGTCCACATTGTCGTCGACATCCGGACGTGTATCTCCAAGGTACGGTTGCTTCACATCTTCCCCAGTCACATTGTGAACTTGGTTAATACTATGCGTCGCTTTTCCGTAACTTTCCGGAGCATCACTTTCGTCAAATGGTAAGAATCCAATCATGGCAGACTGCTTACTTGCCGAAGCCATATACAGACTCACTTCTGTAGCTCCTTGCGTCATGACAATCGGTACAGCCACCATTCCGGCAGAAAGGTTTGGTCCAAATACACCCGTTCCAAGTCCGCCTGTTTTCTGGTCAGCACTTCCGTAGTATTTCCACGCCACAGGTTTCTTATCGGGCCCGACCTGCGTAGCCTCACGAATCGCTGCCAACTCTCCACTGTGGTAGTTCACTCCATTAATCGGTATTGGTCTGAATCCAATGACTTTTTTATTCGGATTGAATAAGTCTTTTGTATCTTGTGGGAAATAATTCAGCGTATAAGGACTGTCATATTTATACCATTCTGCAAAATGCTGCCATCCTGTTCCGTTCGTGGTATACAGTGATAATTCCCCAAGATTTGACGAATCTCCTTCTGTCATAAGAACAGTTGGTTTGACCGTTTTCCCTTTATACGTTCCAGTGATTTCAAATTGAACTCCGACATTTCCGCCCTCATATTGCGTCGTAATCGTTGTTCTCTTTTCACCAGTATCGATTCCTGAATTATAAATTTCACTCCACGCGTCTTGTGGTTCGCCGACAATTAGCGCTTCTTTCCCTGCGCCATATTCACGTTTTCCGTCTGCACTTTCCGCGCTATTCATATATCCATTTTTCGCGTTTGGATCATAAGTGTTCTTTTCAGCCACCGTTGCTCCTTGTGCTTCAAGTCTCTTCTTGTAGATTTCCGTTGCGTTAAATGGTTTCAGAGACTTCACGCGAACCGTCACGACATAGCCTGGACTAATTTCTTTTGTATACGTTGACCCTTCTTGTAAGGCTAATTGCCCTGTTGAAGTAGTCGTAGTTCCACTCCAGTTCGTCACGTCACCAAAATCAATCCAACTTGCCTGGCTAAGCAATTCTTCTTGCGATAATTCCTTAGTAAATCCAGGTTTTGTAACTTTAGGAGTAGCCGTAGCATCTTCTACATCCGAACCGACTGGAGCAGTTGCTGCTGGAGCGTCCCCAGCCTCACGTCTTGTACGTGTGCGAGGCGCTTGTTCCTCAGAGGTAGTCGTTGTTTCTTCAGAAGTTGCTTCTGCTTTTTCCGTGGTTTCCTCTGCTTTTGTTTCAGTAGCACTTTGAGTTGTTTCTACGGTATCGGCTAAAACAACGCTTTGTCCTTGCACCAATAAAAAGCCTAATGCGACCGCCACAGAAGCTGTTCCCATGCTGAGTTTTTTAATCGCATAACGCGTTACTTTCGAACGATTTTTACGCTCATTCATCTGAGTGTTTTTCGAACTAAACATAGCTACCTCCTTCCTTTTTATTCTTTCAAATTTGAGTGACTTAATCTCTTAATTTTATCGTATTCAACGCATTTCTACAATTTATTTTACTAAAAAAACATGGGGCTAGGTTGCCCTAGTCCCATGCTGTTCTTAATGTTTTAAATTAAGCTTCTTGCTCTTCATCTTTTTTACGAGATGTAGCTACTAAACCTACTGATGCTAGGATACTTAATGCTGCTGCACTAAATACTCCGTATTCATCGCTTGTACCAGTGTTTGGTAATTCTTGTTGTGGTTTAGCTGGTTCTGGTGTTGTTGTAGTTGGTTCAACTTCTACTGGTTTAGCAGGAGCTGGTGTAACTGTTGCAACATAGTTTGCTTTCACAACTGTACCGTTCACGTCAACACGTTGAATTGTTACAGCTGGAGCAACACCAGTAAAGTTTGGTTCTGGAACAAATGTGATTGTTCCGTCTGGAGCTCCTGTAAATGTTCCTACACCAGGAATTACTTTCGTAGTTGATCCATCTTCGCATGTTGCAGGTACTGTGTCATCAAGTGGCACATCAGAGTCACCTTCAGTGAATTTAGGTTTCGCTGTTTGTGTCTTACCTTGAACGTCAGTAGTTTCTGCATCTTCTGCAGTTGGAGTTACTGGAGTAACTGTTGGTGTGTACTTAGCTGTTACTGGAGTTCCGTTTGCGTCTTTTGCTTGAACAGTAATTCCATCTGGAGTTCCAACAAAGTCTTTATTTGGTGTAAATGTTACTTCACCAGTTGTTGGATCAATTGTGTAAGTACCCACTTGTTTACCATCTTTCATCGCTGGTAATTCAGTCGCATCTGTTGGTTCGCCTGTAGTTGGATCAATGAATTTAGCTGGTTGATCAGCGTTAATTGTGATTGGTGCTACTGGGTCACCTTCAGTGAACTTAGGTGTTTGTTTTTGTTCTTGTCCTTGTTTACCAGTTGATTCCACATCTTCTGAGGTTGGAGTTACTGGAGTAACAGTTGGTGTGTATTTCGCAGTTGCTGGAGTTCCGTTCGCGTCTTTTGCTTGAACAGTAATTCCATCTGGAGTTCCTACGAAATCTTTATTAGGCGTGAATGTTACTTCACCTGTTAATGGATCAAGTTTGTAAGTACCAACTTGTTTACCATCTTTCATTGCTGGTAATTCAGTCGCATCTGTTGGTTCGCCTGTAGCTGGGTCGATGAATTTAGCTGGTTGATCAGCGTTAATTGTAATCGGAGCTACTTCGTCACCTTCAGTGAACTTAGGTGTTTGTTTTTGTTCTTGACCTTGTTTACCTGTTGATTCAACATCTTCACCTGTTGGAGTTACTGGAGTAACTGTTGGTGTGTAAGTTGCTGTTACAGCTGTTCCGTTCGCGTCTTTTGCTTGAACAGTGATTGCATCTGGAGTTCCAACAAAATCTTTGTTTGGTGTGAATGTTACTTCACCAGTAGTTGGATCAATTGTGTAAGTACCAACTTGTTTACCATCTTTCATTGCTGGTAATGTTGTTTCGTCTGTTGGTTCACCTGTAGCTGGATCAATGAATTTAGCTGGTTGATCAGCGTCGATCTTCATTGGTACATCAGAGTCGCCTTCTGTAAACTTAGGAGTTTCTTTTTGAGTTTGTCCTTGTTTACCAGTTGTAGTCTTATCTTCACCAGTTGGTGTTACGGCTGTAACTGTTGGTGTGTATTTCGCAGTTGCTGGAGTTCCGTTCGCGTCTTTAGCTTGAAC
>ERZ1699258.286-NODE-286-length-11593-cov-2.469824_pt1 | contig 11593 bp, 10 predicted proteins | sample MGYA00581520_ERZ1699258 | MGnify/ENA primary metagenome ERZ1699258 (study PRJEB42319, sample SAMD00040322) | human oral metagenome | material: saliva | host: Homo sapiens | study: EMG produced TPA metagenomics assembly of PRJDB4115 data set (Metgenomic analysis of... | reverse complement strand
TTCAACCATGTAACGGATTGATTATCGACGTGCGCAACAATGGAGGTGGTAATCTAACAAATGCCGAAGCATTTGCTGCACGCTTCACTAACAAGGAACTACTCGTTGGCTACATACAGCATAAAACGGGGAAAGGTCATAACGACTTCTCTGCGTTACAACCTGAATATCTCAAGCCTGGAAAGGGTATCCGATGGCAGAAACCAGTTATCGTATTGACCAATCGTAGCGTCTTCTCGGCAGCAAATGAGTTTGTTAAATATATGAAGTGCTGTCCAAATGTTATTGTAGTAGGCGACCGTACAGGTGGCGGAGCTGGTATGCCCTTCTCTTCCGAGCTACCTAATGGATGGTCAGTTCGCTTCTCTGCTTGCCCAATGTACGACCGTGACAAACAAATGACGGAGTTCGGTATTGATCCAGACTATAAAGTTTCCCTCACTTCCGACGACTTCGCACGAGGCAAAGCTACTATTATTGAGTTTGCAAGGAAGTTGATAAAGACCTTTCCCAAGCCCCAATCCCTCTAAAAGGAGGGACTGGGAAGTTCTGAAGAAACTCTAAGTTTTATATTTTACCTTGTTTAATCTCGTCAAATAACAGTTTGTTACCAACCTTGATAACCTTTACTTTATTGGTACATTTTATGCCCATATCCAAGAAAGTATACTGATACCAGTTGTTACCAAGGCTCACAACACGCAGAACCTTATGTGCATTAGATGGTCCATCTTGAGCACCAGAGCGGAACAACCAGCCTGCATAAGCATTTGGAAGTGGATCAAATTCATAATCATACGCAGCCTTCAACACCTTCAGTAACTTCTTCGTACAGTGCCTCTTCAGGTATGCAGTATTATCAAAGCCTTTTGTGTTATACATAGACGTAATGAGTGAGATAGCTGCACGCTCATCTTTACTCAAAGTCTTCTTCGTAGGAGTAGCCTTAACAGAGACTGTATTCTGCCTCATAATTACGCCAGTTTCACCAGCACCATTGTAAACCACAGAAGCTGACGCATACAAAGCTCCCAGGCATAAAACAGTTAATAATGTCTTTCTCATTATCAATCGTTAGTTAGCTAAAGAAATAATATTGTTAAAATCATAGTCGGTTATTCGTAAAAACAGCCCTTTCATTCTCATAAGGTATCGTGATAACATTAGAACTCAAGGAGATATTTTATTTAGCAACCAAACCTTCTTCGCAAAGATATATATTTAATTTCACTCATAAACAAATAGTATAAGATTATTTACTAACAAAAATCATATAGGCAGAAAAGGTGTATAAGAGAAAAGAAATTCCCAAACATTTGGCTATATCCAAAACATTGCGTATCTTTGCAGTCGTTATGCGCCTGTGGCGGAATTGGTAGACGCGCTAGACTTAGGATCTAGTAACTTACGTTGTGCAGGTTCGAGTCCTGTTAGGCGCACTGAAATAAGAGCCGGATAATTGGTAATCAATTATCTGGCTCTATCATTTATAAAGGCTTATTTCTATAAGGAATAGACATAAACAAGAAATCGGTTCATTAGAAAGTTACCAAGAACTTTTTCTAATGAACCGATTTATTTTATACAGATAAATCCCAAAACCTATCTATTAAACTCAACCAAACAGCTGATGTCTGACGTAGACTTTTAGGACCTACCTTATATATTTAGAACTTGTAAGCTACACCTACACCAAGTACCAACTGGCTGTAGTTGTTGCTAACAATCTGATACTTCAACTCAGCGTTTACGCTCAAGTCCTTAGTAAGCTCATACTCAGCACCACCACCGAGGTTAATAGCGAGACGACCATCTGAACCCTCAATTACAGAATGACCAGGATACTCATACTTGTATGACCAGTTTGTATAGCCAAGACCTGCGAGTGGATATACCTTAAACTTGTCTGCTACATCAAAGAGGTAGTGAACATTTGCGTTTACATCCCACATTGAAAGTCCCTTGCGCTTGAAGAAGTAGTCAAAAGAACCCTCACCTCTAATATGATCTGTGAAGTAGTACTGACCCTTAACACCAAAACCGAGACTGTTAGTCTCTGAACCGAATACGAGCTGTGCACCGAGTGCCTTATCACCTGCCTGCGCTGAAGCTGAAAGACTCATAACTGTAGCACATACTAAAAGAAAAAGTTTTTTCATTTCTAATAATTGTTATGTTAAAAAAATAAGTTTATTTAGAGTGAGGACATCTTACAAAAAGAATGGTTATAAAAACCTATCAGCTTATTATTTCTGATTAACAGAATAACTAAAATTGAAAAAATGTCCTTTTATAAAACGATTTTTAGAGTATTATCCCTAATAGTTTTAAATTTCTTATTATATCCGCGATAAACGAATTCTAACCTCATACACAATCTATTCAATCTGTATATATAGAGGAAGTACTTTATTTCCGAGTGCAAATATATACAAAATACTTTTAACACCAAAGAAAAATAGCACAAATCTTACGAAAACAAGAACAATAAAGAGGAAATGTTAAATATTTTGGAGACTAAATGATAGATATCATCTTTCAGTTTGCTTATTATCTACATAAACGAAAGACGAATATCCAAAAGTATAACAAGCTTCTGCCTTATCCCTTTATCACTGGAGAAAACAAAAACTCTTGACTTTATACATAAAGCCAAGAGAAATCTTATAAAAATGCGAGTTAACCCCAACACATTTTATAGAAGGGGGTTAATCATCGTCTTCGTCATCATATTCAGGCTCTGCCCACTCCACACGTGCACCATAAGCAAGAGTCTGATTCTTCTTTCCAGTACGAGCATTTCGTGTACTGGTAGGAACGAAGCGGCACTTTACATTTTTAATATGTTTCTTGATATCGAAGTCGTCAGGATTGTCAACGGGTTCACTCTCTACTGTCAGATGAAACCTCCCTAACCCCTCAAGTGCTACCGTTTCGCCCTGACGAAGACGATAAGAGATTTCGTCAATCAAAGCTATAACAAGTCCTCGCACGTCACCACGTGAGAACGAGGTATTCTCCTGAATAGAATCAGCAAGGTCATCGGTCGTTGCAACTCCAGTGCTAACAGTACGAGCATACCATTTACCAGCTCCTTTCTTATCCTTGAACTTACTCTGTTCCAGTCTTATTTCTACTGACATAATCTTCTACTTTTCGTTCCTTATTATATAACACAATGCAAATATAATCAAAATAAACAATTCACGCAAAACAAAATAAACTATTTTACGAAAACCACTCATCCCATCTACCAACAAAACAAACATTCATATAAAAGTAAAAAAAGGATTTTTTCTTCAAATATATGGATGGTTTTCGTAGGTCCGTAACGAAAGAACCAAAGTTACTTATTAAACAAAACCATAGCAAAAACCATCAAACTATCTATTCTATTATTACCTTCAGACATAGAATATCTTTTCATTTTAATGCTTTGATTACATAGATAAGGTGTTGAAAAATCATTACATAAAACCAAGCAAAACAGCTATAAATAAGAACAAAAATACACACTAAAAACGGATTTATAACCAACAGGGAATCAAGTAGTTATAAAACAGGAAAACAAAAGGTGCTTAATTGGACTGCAAAAGGGCGTTAGTAAGACTTCAAAAGGGCACCTTTTGCAAGTCAATTAGGCGTCTTTAAGAAGCCAAAAGAGCATGTATAGGTTTTGAATAGCATAAAAATAATTTACAAACATCAATCTAATGAGAAAAGAAACGGTTTGTAGAAGACGAATATACATAGCATCAATTTGCATTCATCTTGTAGTTCCCCTCTTTGTAAACCCATCTAAATTGAAATAATCATACTATGCAAGTGTTTTGGTCTTTATTCTATTTACAATCTATACATTTATCGGAAGAACCTAAATAGACGATAAACAGCCAACCCATTCGTAAGAAAAGCTACTTATTATAAGGTACATTACCGCCACAATAAGCCATCAGCATCAAATCATTTTCATGAAAATAATTCATAAGAGATAAATGAAACGAATAAAAAAGTCTCTTAACAGCAAGCCAAAATAAGATTTTCAACTAAATTATTTGCTATTTGTTTGCGAGAATAAAAAACTTTCCTTACCTTTGCACCCGCCTTACAAAAGTAAGGGGCGTTTAGCTCAGCTGGTTTAGAGCATCTGCCTTACAAGCAGAGGGTCGGCGGTTCGAATCCGTCAACGCCCACCAAGGGGTGTATCCCTGTAATCTCTTGGGGTTGCAGGGTATTTTAAAGGGCGTTTAGCTCAGCTGGTTTAGAGCATCTGCCTTACAAGCAGAGGGTCGGCGGTTCGAATCCGTCAACGCCCACCTTTAAAACTTAAAATTGATGACTTTGCAACATTGTTGTGAAGTCTTTTTTGTTTTATTCAGCTTTAATGTGCCACCTTTTTGATATTATTATTATTATTATTTGCGCTTTTACTGATTTTATTGCTAAATTTGCACCATATTAATAAATAAGATTATGACCCTTGACGCATTAACAGCCGTATCGCCTATTGACGGTCGCTATAGAAGTAAAACGGAAAGTCTTGCTGACTATTTCTCAGAGTACGCACTTATCCGTTATCGTGTTCGCGTAGAAATTGAGTATTTCATCACGCTTTGCGAGTTACCATTACCACAATTGGAAAGCTTTAACAGCGCCCTCTTTGAACAGTTGCGCGACATCTATCGCAACTTTGATGAGGCTTCGGCAGCACGTGTAAAGGAAATTGAGAGCATCACCAATCACGATGTAAAGGCGGTTGAATATTTCATCAAAGAGGAGTTTGACAAGATTGGCGGACTCGATAACTACAAGGAGTTCATCCACTTCGGACTGACCTCACAGGACATCAACAATACAAGTGTGCCATTGTCTGTAAAGGAAGCTCTCGAAGAAGTATTCTATCCACAGGTTGAGGAACTGATTGCGCAACTGAAGGAATACGCTGAAGCATGGAAAGACGTACCAATGTTGGCAAAGACACATGGTCAGCCAGCCTCTCCTACTCGATTGGGCAAGGAAGTTGAGGTTTATGTTTATCGTCTCAGCGAGCAGCTTGCGATCTTGCGTAACTGCAAGATGACAGCTAAGTTTGGTGGTGCAACAGGTAACTTTAATGCGCATCACGTAGCTTATCCACAACATGATTGGCGTGCCTTTGGCAATCGCTTTGTCAGTGAGAAATTAGGGTTAGAACGTGAGCAGTGGACAACACAGATTAGCAACTACGACCATTTAGGTAGCATTTTTGATGCTATTCGCCGAATCAATACCATCATGATCGACCTCGATCGCGATTTCTGGATGTATATCTCAATGGAGTATTTCAAGCAGAAGATTAAGGCTGGGGAAGTAGGTTCAAGTGCAATGCCACATAAGGTGAACCCTATCGACTTCGAGAATAGTGAGGGTAACCTCGGTATAGCAAATGCAATCTTACAGTTCTTGGCACAGAAGTTGCCAGTAAGTCGCCTGCAGCGTGACCTTACAGACTCAACAGTTTTGCGCAATGTTGGCGTTCCTGTTGGACATAGTGTTATTGCAATACAGAGCACATTGAAGGGTCTTCGCAAACTCATCCTCAACGAAGAGAAGTTGAGAGAGGACCTTGAAAACACATGGGCAGTTGTGGCAGAAGCCATTCAGACCATCTTACGCCGTGAAGCCTATCCACACCCTTACGAGGCATTGAAGGCACTCACTCGCACAAACGAGAAGATGACAGAGGAGACAATACATGCATTCGTGCAGACACTCAACGTCAGCGACAGCGTGAAAGCCGAACTAATGGCAATCACTCCATATAACTATACAGGAATTTAACCCAATTCGGTCATTAGAGTCTAAACATATTTTTGTTTTATTGTCGAGCAGATTGCCTGTCTTTGTAACGCAGGCGTAGCGGGCTACGTCAAGTTGTAAAAACAGGCAAGATGCCGACAAGAAAATAAAAGATGTTAGGAAACAACACAAAACAAGAATTCCTGAAACATTGTGGTCTAATGACCGATTTGGGTTTAACTACTCCTATAGAGTCAAAGAAGAAGAAATTAAACTGAGTATCTCCTTTAAACGGAGTTCAAGATTTTTATAAACAACAAAAAAGTAATAACAAATTGGCCGTGAGGCCAGTAGTATCAAATTAAAAGTAAAACAATTATGGCAGAAGAATTCGAGAACAAAGAAGTTCAGTCTGAGCAGAATGAGAACAGCCGCGACGGCTATTCTGCAGCCGAACAAGGCGGCTATCAAAGAGAGTACCGTGGCACAGGACGTACACAACGTCCACGTATTCACAGCCAACGCGCTTACAGCAGCGACAAGGCTAATAGCAGTAATGACGAAGGCGGATTCCGTCCTGAGGGCTTCGGCTCTGGCTTACAGAGTGCAGGTCGTCCACAGCAGAATGGTTATCGTCCACGTCAGAACAGCTATGGTGGCGGATATAACAACAACCGTGGTGGTTATCAGAGCCGTCCACAGCAGGGTGGTTATCGTCCACGTTACAATAGTAACGGCGAGGAAGGCGGTTACCAGCCACGCCAGCAAGGTGGATACAACAATCGTGGTGGATACCAGAGCCGTGGTGGATACAACAATAATCGCGGTGGTTATAACAACCGTGGCGGATACAACCAGGGTGGTTACCGTCAGCATAGCGCTGATTATGATCCAAATGCAAAGTATTCACTCAAGAAGCGTATTGAATACAAGGAGGAGAACTACGATCCTAATGAGCCAATCCGCTTGAACAAGTACCTTGCTAATGCTGGTGTTTGCTCACGTCGTGAGGCTGATGAATTCATCCTTTCTGGTGCAGTAACCGTAAATGGCGAGGTTGTAAAAGAGCTCGGTAGCAAGGTTATGCGTACTGATGAGGTGTACTTCCAGGACAAGTTGGTTTCATTGGAGAAGAAGGTTTACGTTCTTTTGAACAAACAAAAGGATTATGTTACTACAAGCGACGACCCACAGCAGCGTAAGACTGTTATGGACCTCGTGAAGGGTGCTTGTCCAGAGCGTATCTATCCAGTTGGTCGTCTCGACCGTAACACAACTGGTGTACTGCTCCTTACTAACGATGGCGACCTTGCTTCAAAGCTTACTCACCCTAAGTTCTTGAAGAAGAAGGTATATCATGTATTCCTCGACAAGGCTATTACAGCTAATGACTTGCAGAAGATTTCTGACGGTATTGAGTTGGAAGATGGCGAGATTAAGGCTGACGCAATCGAATATGCTGACCCACAGGATCAGACTCAGGTTGGTATTGAGATTCATAGCGGTAAGAACCGTATCGTACGTCGTATCTTCGAGAGCCTCGGCTATCGCGTCGTAAAACTCGATCGTGTACAGTTTGCTGGTTTGACAAAGAAGAACGTACGTCGTGGTGACTGGCGCTTCCTCACTGAGAAAGAGGTTGACATGCTGCGTATGGGCGCGTTTGAATAAAATAGAAATCTCCCCAAACCTCTCAAAAGAAGTGGATGTGAGAAACCAAGCAATGCTATTATTGAGGCATTAAACAGATTGGTAAACAACATTCCTCTCCTTTTGAGAGACTTGGGGAGTACCTAATTATAATATAGCAAATGAAAAGAACAAAAATCGTCGATGCACTTGCTTGCACCGATTTTGGTAAGGATATCAATGTAAAGGGTTGGGTTCGTTCTCATAGAAGCAGCAAGGCTGTTGACTTCATCGCCTTGAATGATGGTTCTATGATTAAGAACATCCAGGTTGTTGTTGACCCTTCGACTATCGACGAAGACAAGCTGAAGAGTATCACAACGGGTGCTTGTATCAGCGTTATTGGTACGCTCGTAGAGAGTCAGGGTGCTGGTCAGACCTCAGAGATTCAGTGCAAGGAGATTGAAATCTACGGTCTCTGCCCAAGCGACTACCCTATGCAGAAGAAGGGACAGAGTTTTGAGTACATGCGCAAGTATGGTCACATGCGTCTTCGTACCAATACCTTCGGTGCTGTATTCCGTATTCGTCACAACATGGCTATCGCTATCCATCAGTATTTCCATGAGCATGGTTTCTATTATTTCCATACTCCACTGATTACAGGTAGTGATGCTGAGGGTGCTGGTAATATGTTCCAGGTGACTACACTCGACCTTGACCGCGTTGCAAAGGGTGGCGAGGTTGATTATAGTGCTGACTTCTTCGGAAAGCGTACTAACCTTACAGTCTCTGGACAGTTAGAAGGTGAGTTAGGTGCTACTGCACTCGGTGCTATCTACACCTTCGGTCCTACCTTCCGTGCTGAGAATTCAAATACTCCACGCCACTTGGCTGAGTTCTGGATGGTTGAGCCTGAGGTTGCCTTCATCGACAAGGACGAACTGATGGATCTTGAGGAAGACTTCATCAAGTACTGTGTTCGTTGGGCTTTGGAGCACTGTAAGGACGACCTTGAGTTCCTCAATAAGATGATTGATAAGGAGCTTATCGCTCGTCTGGAGGGTGTATTGAAAGAAGACTTCGCTCGTCTTACTTACACAGAAGGTTTCGAGATTCTTCAGAAAGCTGCTGCTGACGGTGTGAAGTTTGAGTTCCCTATCACTCACTGGGGTATGGACCTCAGCAGTGAACACGAGCGTTACCTCGTTGAGGAACACTTCAAGCGTCCTGTAATCATGACCGATTATCCAAGTGAAATCAAGTCGTTCTACATGAAGAAGAATGAGGACGGAAAGACAATGCAGGGTACTGACGTACTCTTCCCACGTATCGGTGAGATTATCGGTGGTTCTGTCCGTGAGGAAAACTATGACAAACTGGTTCAGGAGATTGAAAGCCGCGGTATGAAGCGTGAGATTTACGACTGGTACCTTGATACTCGTAAGTACGGAACCTGCCCACATGGTGGTTTCGGTCTCGGTTTCGAGCGTCTCATCCTCTTCGTTACTGGTATGCAAAACATCCGTGACGTAATTCCATTCGCACGTACTCCAAAGAACGCAGAGTTCTAAACATAAGAACAAAAGGCGGCTATCCACACAGATAGTCGCCTTTTTATTTACCAATAAGAACACTCCCGACGAAACTTAAAACATAACACATACATAAAAGTAAATTATCATGAAACTTAAGAAAATCCTATCAAACCTCCTCTTATTACTCCTTATTCTCTTAGTTGGCTGCTCTACAGATTCCTTCCAAGATGAGGACATATCGTTACGTAACTTGCACGAAGGCGACCTCATGTTCGTTGTGAAGGAGACAAGCAACCCTATCACAGATGCAACGCAAGGCATAAATGGATTAAAGATTGACCACGTGGCTATCTTCCATCATACGGATAGTGCCGATTATGCTTTAGAAGCTTACGGCAAAGCGGTGTCACTTACGCCTCTTACCAACTTCCTCAATCGCGCAAAAGGAAAAGAAGGAAAACCACTCATTGCAGTAGGCAGAGTCATCGTTGATTGTGACATGAATACTTCTATGAAGCGAGCATTAAGCTACCTTGGTCGACCATACGATCGTTTCTACATGCCTGATGACAAAGAAATCTATTGTAGCGAATTGATTCAGAAATCATTTGTCGACCACCATGGTCTTCCTATTTTTTCAACAATCCCAATGTCTTTCCACGATAACAATGGAAAAATCTTAGATGCGTGGACTCAATTCTATGCCTTCTATCATCGTGAAGTACCAGAAGGAGAACCCGGAACCAACCCAGGACAACTGTCTCGTGACAAAGCCGTAAAGGTTACTTACGAATTCGAAACTCCATCTGCAAGATAAATTATTCGTTGGGAGTGTTCTTCGTTATACCATAATACTATCACAGAGTTAAGCTTTAACCCAAATATAAGTATAATTTCGTTTTCTGTCATTTTAACATTTCTCATTAAATTCCTATATATTAAGCATTTAAGAACTCATAAAGAGTGACAGGAATGACAGCAAGTTAAATCACATACAAGCCCATCTAATCTACGTATCACTTACCTATCAACTATCGAACTTCGTTAAAGAAAAAATGTTCAAGCTATATTTCCAAAAAGACTTGACATGAAACATTATATTTTCTATTTTTGTAACGAGTATTAATTATTTAATTAAATCCAGTTACAATGAGAAAACAATCTTACGTAGACTTCCTTGTTTCGAAAACGAGACAAAGACTTATTCTTCTTTTCCTATTACTAATTCCAATAGCAGCATTCTCACAGAAAGGGACATTTAGGACCTTAATGCAGATCCAAGGAACAGGACTTTCAAAACAGTTTAAGCCCTACGAACTCTGTTGCGACTTAGGTTATAATATTACCGATAACCTATATGCAGACCTTAGATATGAGAACGCTATCGCTCTCTTTAAAGAAAATGGGGTTAAAGACTATGCTCATAGTCACATCGTAGGCTTAAATCTTGGCTACGTAGTCTATCACACAGAGAATTGTAATATTGGTGCACAAATCGGATATGGCAGTAATATGAAACGAAAAAATAGTGACTGGAAATATGACTACTATGAGGCAATGGCGTTCACCGACTTAGGAACTTGTAAAATCAAGCCAAGATTCGGATTGGGCGTCCGCCATTACAACTCACGAACAAATCTATACAAAGACAGAACTGTCATCTTTGCAAGTATAGGATTTGGAATTAACTGGTAATAATATCCCTTATAACTTCCCTGCAGTTTCACTGAAAACACAGGTTATTCTATAAGTTACTCCCTATTACAAAGAGCCATTTGCATAGGGAGTTTACCCTCCGCACCATTGGTGCTAAGCATCCGCACAATATGTGCTGGGCATTAACACCACAAGTGCTGAGCATTAACACGCAACTTATAAGTTCGTATTATAGCTCTCTGTCATTGGCATACAGCGTTTTTATTTACATTGTACTGTTCTACAAATTAGAGATATGAAAGTGGGGATTAACAAGACAACATTATAAAATAAAAGTTTGCTATCATTCCTATCACTCTATTATTGGTTATAAAGTACTGATAATAAACACAGTACCAAGAGTGTTAAATATGACAGCAAACTAAAACAAAAAGATAATTGGGGATTAGCTCAATTATAAATACAAACGTGATGGACAAATATTAGGCAGACAATTATAACCTACTAAATATCCACCACGCCAAAGATTTTGATGATTCACCTATATCAAAAACTTACTTCATGCTTCTCGACTTTAATCTGCAGGAAGAATACATGACCTATAATCGCGTCTTAGCGAATAAGGCATTTTCTTTCCATAGCCTAACCTTATAAGAATAGTTGGGTACTCGTTAGAGATTTGAAGTTGCTTTACCATTTCTTTTGTAATATCATTTTCCTCATTAGGCTGATTGAGATAAGCATTTGCAATCCCCATCTGCGTTGAACGCAACAGTATCCGTTCCAAGGTTCTGCCTAGTGCAACCCACTGCTCAACAGTATTATCTTTTGTAGCGAAAAGTACCATATGAGATGCAGAAGCTATCTTTTTTTTATCCCCTTTATTCTGTGTTTTCTCATTGATGGCCTTTGACATGATAAATTTTGCCAAGAATAAAGGAACATTCGGAGCACCGAAAGTAGCATAACTAAGACCATCTCTTGTATTATTC
>ERZ1699258.285-NODE-285-length-11594-cov-5.058341_pt1 | contig 11594 bp, 2 predicted proteins | sample MGYA00581520_ERZ1699258 | MGnify/ENA primary metagenome ERZ1699258 (study PRJEB42319, sample SAMD00040322) | human oral metagenome | material: saliva | host: Homo sapiens | study: EMG produced TPA metagenomics assembly of PRJDB4115 data set (Metgenomic analysis of... | reverse complement strand
CGTCCTGCAGACTCTTGAAGACGGTCGCGTAGACCGAGTCGGCCTCGTTGTCCATACCTCCGAGCTGGCCGAGCGACAGGTTGATGACGTCGGGGTGCAGGATCACCATGTCGTCGAGTGCGGCGAGCAGCCCGGAATCGGTGATGTCGCCCTCGACGCTGCGCGCGACTTTGGCGACGATGATCTGCGCGTCGGGCGCGATGCCGACGATTTCGCCCGCGTTGCCCGCGGCGATGCCGGCGACGTGCGTGCCGTGCGATCCGGCTTGTCCGGTCGGCGAGGCGTCCGGGTCGTTATCCGCGTAGTCGTAGGCGAAGGGGAACTTCTCCGACACGTAGGTGCCGGTCTTGCCGTCGCCCAGCTGGGGGGTCAGGGACGCCACCTTGTCCGCCGAGAGCGCGGGGGTCCCCCCGAGGGCGCCCGCGAACGCCGGATGCGTCATGTCCACGCCCGTGTCGATGACGGCGATGACCTTCCCGTCGCCCTTCTGGGTGATCTGGTCGGCGTGCATCATCAGCTGGGCGCTGAGGTTGGCGGGGTCCTGGGTTGAGGTACGGGCGGAGTTCGTCGCTCCCTCGCCAGCGACCTGGTCGTCGGCATCCTCGACGGGGGTCTCGCGTTCAATGAAGGCGGCCTTGACGCCATTCGCGGCGCGGATCGCGCTGAGCGACCCGGCGGGTGCCTTGAGGGCGTAGCCGTCCAGGGCGTTGTCATACTCGCGTTCTACCGTGGCGGCGGATCCAGGGACGGCCCCGGCCACGGCCTCGTTGATGGAGGCGAGCGCGGAGCTGCGGTCAGCTCCGTCCTGGAGCTGGACGATGATACCGACGACGCGCGCCGGATCCTGGTCGTTCACCGTCGCGTCCGCCTCGAGCGTCGCGGTCTCGCCGTTCTTCGAGGTCAGCGCGGTGTCGATGTCACCCACGGGCAGGGACGAGGCCTGGGCGTCCTGGGTGGGTTGGGGCGCCGTGGGCGTCGGCGGAGATGCAAGGGACGCGGGTCCCGTGACCGCCAGCGCACAGGCGCCGACGAGCGCGAGGAGCGCCGTAGGTTTCTTCGTTGTCATGTGCGTAACTCCAATGTGTCGACAAGCGGCCGCCCTTGGGCGTGAAGGAGACCGCGCCGTGTCGGCCGCCACACCCAACATACATGACAAAAGGCTTATGACAAACTTTGTTTCACATTGGGAAACGATTGAAGAATATTTTACTAATAAACCGGACCCGGGCCTCGAAACGCTTACATAACAACGTTCCGAGGCCCGGGCCGATTCTTCGTCAGACGCCGACGCTCAGATCACCTGACCCGCGCGCCCGACTCATCAAAGACGTAGGTACGTCCATTGATCGTGTGCGTGCCGGTCAGCATCGCGCCGGAGTAGGACAGGTAGTACCAGGAGGAACCCACCTTCACCCAGCCAGTCTGCATGATGCCGTCGGCGTTCATGTAGTACCAGGACCCGTCAACCTGCACCCAGCCGACGGCCATCGCACCGCTGTCGGACAGGTAGTACCAGGAGCCGCGGTCGAGCAGCCAGCCGGTGCGCATGACCTTGGTAGCCGGATCAAGGTAATACCAGGAGGCACCGTCACGGACCCAGCCGCCCGCCAGGGCGCCCTCGGAATCCGCGTAGACCCACTCGCCGGAGGGACGCTGGAGGAAACCGGTGGATATGTAGCCGTTGGGACCGAACAGGTAGTCGGAGCCATTGATCGTGAACCAGCCACCCTTGAGGTAGTCCGTGCCACTCGCGCAGGCGTACCACCAGCCGGTGGAGTCGTGGGCCCAGTGTCCGCCCGTGGGGCTCACGCACGGAGCGATCGGACCCTCGTTGTCGGAAGGCAGGTCAATCGTGACGGCCTCGGAGTGGTTGAGGCCGTAGTCCCACGCCATGACATAGGGGTGGGCGATGATGTCACCCGTGCCACCCTGCGCAGCCCAAGCGCCCTCTAGCCTACCCAGGCCGAGGCTCAGGCAGTAGTAGTACCTACCGTTGTTGAACCACTGATCGGAACTGTTATCAACGACCTCGCGGTAGAACCACAGTCCGCTTCCGGGGTCGTGCACGGTAAAGCCCGCAATGGGCGATTCATCACTGATCTCCAGGCTGAGGGTAGGACCGCCGACATCGGCGAGGTCCACGTTCACGTTTTTCAGAACCGGGGCCTTCGTGTCGACGCGGAAGTCATAGGAGATGGACTGCTCGGTGGTAGAAGGGCCATCGTTGCTAGCAGCAATCGTCAGCTTGTACGTGCCGTCGGGTAGGTTCTTGAACTCGTCGGACATCAGGTCCAAGCCTCTGGACGTATGGCCTTGCTCCACAGCGGTCATGACCCCATTCGAATCCAGGGCAGACTTCCAGTTCTGGTGCGACGTGTAGGAGGCGACGACCTCGCCGGCCTCGTTCGTGTAGGTCGTGGTCATCGTGTGGACAGACCGCCGCGTGCCCGTGCGAGGGTAGACAGCCGTGGGCGCGAACATGCTGTCGGAGCGAGAAATCACGTAATTCTTAGCGTTGGGGCGACCCTCACGCTTCGTCGCATCGTCGAGGGGGTTGTAGCCCAGCGAACTGCCGTTCACCCCGTCGTAGATGCCCGAGGCCAGGATGTGCCCATCACCCTCAGAGGCAAGCTGGTCAAAGATCGCGGGCTTACCCCAGTCACCGTAGAAGCCCAGGTAGGGCACGGTCAGATCAGACTGACCCTGCGTGCGCGACGTGAAGCGCACGAAGCCCTCCAGGAAGGTACCCGACGGCGCATTGTCTGTCACGTACTGGGCGAACGCGGATCCGGGGGTGACGTCGATGCCGACAGCGGCCTCGCCCTTCGCGGGAACGGTGACGGTCGCGCCCTCGCCGGTGGCCGAGGCAGCGCCGGAGTAGGCGATCTCCACGCCCTTGCCACGCCAATCGGAGGAGCGCTCACTGAAGAAGCCGTCCGTCACGATGTCGGAGAGCGCCTGGGAGTTCATCTCATAGGTCGCCGAGGCGTCGGACAGGTTGTGCAGGACGACGTCGAAGTGCCAGCCCTTGGTGCCATCCCCCAGGTCGGCCTTGGGTCGGGATTGTTCGGGGGCACCCTTCACGGTCGGGTACACAGACGAGGTCGTAGCAGCCAGAACGTTCACCAGGCCGGATCCCTGCTTGCGCGGAGAGTAGTAGGCACCAGTGTCCTGGAGTGGATCGACGACGGGGGCGGCTGTGCCCATGATGAGGTTCTGGACGACGTCCACCTTCTCACGATCACTCATCGAGGCAAAGAGCGGATCGTTCTGAACGCGCTCAAGCACGACGGCGCTCACGCCGACGATCTGGGGCGTCGCCATGGACGTGCCGGACATGAACCCGTATGCGCCGTCAGGCACCGAGGAATAGATGTTGCCGCCGGGGGCAGTCACCTCGGGCTTGAGCCGCAGATCAGGGGTGACGCCCCACGAACTGAAGCCGGATATCGAATGCTTGCTGCTGGGCGTGATCGTCATGCCCTCAACGAGGGTCAGGTGATGGTCGGCGGCAGCCAGCATGGCCTGACCATCGGCCTGCGACATGAAACCGGCGGGCACGCTCAGCGTCGACAGGCTCATGACCATGAGCGCGTCGCCGGGGACGTTGTTGTAGACGAGGACGCCAGCGGGCTTGAGGTCTGCAAGGTTCGACACCTTAGCGTCGAAGGTCAGCTTACCGCGCGACACGAGCACGAACTTACCGGCCAGCCCGTCCGGGTACTTCTCCTTGAGAGCTTTCACATCTTCTTCGGAGGCGATTCCACCGTCAACGAACTCGTAGTCGCCAGCGGGCAGCTCGGCGATGTCAGCGATCTTGTCACCGTTCTCCGCGCGCGCACGCTGGTAGGCGACGTCTCGTCCGGCTGCCTTGAAACCGTTGGCCTGAAGCACGTTATCGAGGGAGGCCACGGCAACCACGGGGGCGTAGGAAGCGGGTTCATCCAGGGTCGAGGAGTCGGGGTCGGAGGCGTAGGCCAGGTTCTTACCCGAGTTGTTGCCGTAGCCTGCGGAGAATTCGTTACCGGCGGCCGCGTCGACTGCGACCCCCTTCTCCTGCAGCGTCTCGAAGATTCCCGCGTAGACGCTGTCGGCGGCGTTGTCCATGCCGGCTGTCTGGCCGAGCGAAAGATTCACGACGTCGGGGCGCAGGACCGCCATGTCATCCAGGGCGGATAGCAGCGCGGAGTCCGGGATACCGCCGCGGTCGCGTTCGACCTTCGCGACGATGATCTGCGCGTCGGGGGCCACGCCCATGATCTCACCGGCGTTACCCGCGGCGATACCGGCGACGTGCGTACCGTGGGAACCTGCCGGAGACGCGTCGGCGTCATCATCCGCGTAATCGTAGGCGAAGGGGAACTTCTCAGAGACGTAGGTGCCCGTCTTGCCCGCACCCAGCTGCGCGGCCAGGGAGGCCACCTTTCCCGCATCCAGGGCGGGAGTCCCGGACAGGGTACCGGCGAAGGCCGGGTGGGTCATGTCCACGCCCGTGTCGATGACGGCAATAACCTTGCCCGCGCCCTTCTGGGACACCTGGTCGGCGTGCATGATGAGCTGGGCGCTCAGGTTGTCGGGATTCTGGCCCGCCAGGCGCGCGGCCGCGAAACCGCCCTCGGCGTCGGTCGTCACGTTATCGTCGACCTGAATCTCACGCTCGAGGAACGCGGCCTTCACGCCGCTCACGCTGCGGATCGCGTCAAGCGACCCAGCGGGGGCCTTCAGCGCGAATCCGCTGAAGGCGTTGGTGTACTCGCGGCTCACCTCGGCGGAGGCACCCGGGTCAACCCCAGCCACGGCCTCGTTCATGGCGGCGAGGGCGGCAGCGCGGTCGGTGCCGCTCGCCAGCTCGACGATGATGCCGGCGACGCGCGCGGAGTCCTCAGCAGCGGAGGCCTGGGTCGGCGCAGCGGCCGGGGTCTGGCCGCTCTTCGAGGTCAGCGCGGTGTCGACGTCGCCGACCGGAATGATCGGTTCGGTCGCGGACGGCGCGGGCTGTGGGGTGACGGGGGCGGGGGCGGGCGGTGCCGCAAGGGCAGCCGGAGCCGCGACCGCGAGCACGCACGCCCCAGCGAGCGCAAGCAGCGCCACTGGTTTCTTCGGTGTCATAGTCGTAAAACTCCCATGTGTTGATGACAGACCGCACGGGCGCAGTACAAAGTCCGACCCGTCGGTCATTACTTCGTAGGGTACACGACACAACACGCGAGTTTGACACCGTTTCACGGATGACACAGCACCCGCCCACAACCAACGAGGCCTGAGCCCGGAAACGCTGTCGCACTAGCGTTCCCGGGCCCAGGCGGTATGTTTCACGAAGAGGACGTCAGATCACTTGATCCACTCGCCAGATTCGCTGAACTCGTAGGAGTTTCCATCGATCGTGCGGATACCGCTGTACATCGCACCGTCGGAACCCAGGTAGTACCAGCGGCCACCGATCTTGACCCAGCCGGTCTGCATGGCACCGTCGTTGCCCAGGTAGTACCAGCGACCATCGCTCTTAACCCAGCCGGTCTGCATGGCACCGTCGTTGCCCAGGTAGTACCAGGAGCCTTTACCGCGCACCCAGCCGGAGCTCATGTAGCCGTTGCCATCGAAGTAGTAGTAGCGACCATCGATGAGGTACCAGCCGTTACGTAGGTACGCACCGTTGTTGCACTGCCACGCCCAGCGGTAGCCGTCGGTCACCCAGCGCCCACCCATGGAGGGGCTACACACGTTGCCGCCGTTACCGCCGTCATTACCGGGCTGATCGCCGGTGTTTCCACCGTTATCGCCGCCGCCGTTACCGGGCTGGTCCCCGGTGTTGCCGCCGTCGTTACCGGTAGCCGTCCCGATCGTGATGGCCTTGGAGTGGTTGAGGCCGTAGTCCCACGCAAGCACGTAGGGCTTGTTGTTGCTGCCGCCGCTCACCCTGCTCATGTCGACGGTAGCCGTGTAGTGGTAACGACCGTTCGAGTAGGTCTGGTCAGCGTCGTTACGGATGACGTCGCTGTAGATGTACTGGCCGCTGTTCGAGTCGTTCACCGTGAAGCCAGCCAGCGGCGACTCGTCGCTGATCTCCACGTTGAGGGTGGAACCCCCGTTGCTCAGCGTGGCACGCTCGACGACGGGCGCCTTGGTGTCAACGCGGAAGTTGTAGGTCAGGGACTGCTTCGTCGGCGAGGGGCCGTCGTTGGTGGCGGCAATCGTCAGCGTGTACTTGCCGTCGGGCAGCCTCGAGTACTTGTAGTCGTTGAGGTTGATCGAACGCGACTCGTGGTTTTCCTCAACCCAGGTCATCCGACGCTCGTCGGAGTTATACACCGACTTCCAGTTCTGCGTGGAGGTGAAGGAAGCGACGCTCTTGCCGGCCTCGTTCGCGTAGGTCGTGGTCATCGTGTGGACGGACCGCAGCGTGCCCGTGCGAGGAGTGATGGCCGTGGGCGCGCCCGAGGCCGTGGAACGGGAGATCACGTAGCGGTCAGCGTTGGGACGACCCTCGCGATCCCTGCCCTTCACGAGGGGGTTGTAGCCGAGGAGGCTGCCGTTCTGGCCGTTGTAGATGGCCGAGGAAGCAGCGTGGCCGTCACCCTCGGAGACCATCTGATCGAAGATCGAAGGCGTGCCCCAGGATCCGTAGAAGCCCAGGTAGGGCACGGTCATGTCGGACTGGCCATTCGTGCGAGCCGTGAAGCGCACGAAGCCGTCCAGGAAGGTGCCCGAGGGGGCGTTCGCGCTCACCCACTGGGCGAACTGGCTGCCGGGGGTGACGTCGATACCAACGGTGGCCTCGCCCTTGGCGGGGACGGTCACGCTATTGTTGGAGAAGGAGACGCTGACGCCCTTGCCGTTCCAGTCGGTGGAGCTGCCGGTGAAGAGGCCGCCCGAGATGTTCTCAGACAGGGCCTGAGCGGAGAGATCGTAGGTCGCCGCCGTGCCGGACAGGTTGTGCAGGGTGACGTCGAAGTGCCAGCCCTTGGTGCCATCACCGAGTTCCGCCTTGGGGCGGGAAGAGTCGGCAGCACCGTTCACGGTCGGGTACACGGACGAGGTCGTGGCAGCCTGAACGTTCACGAGGCCTGCGCCCTGCTTACGCGGGGAGTAGTAGGCACCGGAGCCGGCGTTCGGATCGGCGACGGGGACAGCGGTGCCCATGATGAGGTTCTGGACGACGTCGGCCTTCTGGCGCGCGCTCATCGAGGAGAAGAGCGGGTCGTTCTGAATGCGCTCAAGAACGACGGCGCTGACGCCGGTGATCTGCGGGGTCGCCATGGACGTGCCTGACATGTACTGGTAGCCGCCGCCGGGCACGGAGGAGTAGATGTTGCCACCGGGGGCGGTCACCTCAGGCTTGAGGCGCATGTCAGGAGACACGCCCCACGAGCTGAAGTCAGACATCGTGTAGGCACCGCGACCGTTCCGCGCGTTTTCGATGGAGGCCACCGACACGACGGGCGCGAAGGTGGAGGGTTCACCCAGGGTCGAGGAGTCCGGGTCGGAGGCGTAGGGCAGGTTCTTGCCCGACTTGTTGCCGTAGCCGGCTTGGAACTCGTTGCCTCCAGCAACGTCGAGAGTGATGCCCTTCTCCTGCAGCTTCTCGTACACGCCCGCGAACAGGGTGTCGGCCGCACTGTCCATGCCGGCCGTGCGGCCGAGGGACATGTTCACGACGTCAGGCTTAATGACCGCCATGTCGTCCAGGGCTCCGAGCAGCGCGGAGTCGGGGATGCCGCCACCGCGGCTGCGCGCGACCTTGCCGACGATGATCTGAGCATCGGGGGCAATACCCGTGATCTGACTACCGTTGGCTGCGGTAATGCCGGCAACGTGCGTGCCGTGAGAACCAGCCGGTGATGCGTCGTTGTCACCGTCCGCATAGTCGTAGGCGAAGGGGAACTTCTCGGACACGTAGGTGCCGCTCTTGCCCACCTGTCGCGCCAGAGCAGCGCCCTTGGAACTGTCGATTGCGGGAGTTCCGTGCAGGGCTCCCGAGAACGCGGGGTGGCTCATGTCCACGCCCGTGTCGATGATGGCGACGACCTTGCCAGCGCCGGTCTGGGAGATCTTATCGGCCTTCATCATGACCTGGGCGGACAGGACGTCGCCGTGCTGCGCGGCGCGCATGGCTGCCATGGGGTTGCTCTCGGCGTCGGCGGCACTGCCGGAGTCGGCCGAGGCGTCGGCACCGCCGGTGCCCTCCGCGTCGGCGGGAGTGTCATCGCCATCGTCGCTGACTTGGGTCTCGCGATCAATGAAGGCGCTCTGGACACCGCTCACGCCGCGGATCGCATCCATCGAGCCGATGGGGGCGCTCAGCGCGAAGCCCGTAAAGGCGTTGGTATACTCCCGCGACACCTCAGCCGAGGCATCCGGGTAGGCCGCAGCAACAGCCGCGTTGATAGAGGCGAGGGCGGCGGCAGTGTCGGTGCCGTCCTCGAGCTGGACGATCATATCCACGACGGTTGAGGAGTCTTCTTCGGTCGTGGCCGGGACCTCCTCGTCGAGAAGGGACTCGCCGTCGGCGGAGGTCAGCGCGTTGTCGACGTCGCCTACGGGGAGTTCGGGAGCGGGTCCGCTCGCCGCAGCCTCGTCAGCGCCCGACTGTGCGGACTGTGCGGCATCGGCTTCAGAGCCGGCCTGGTGGAGGAGCGACCCCGGCATGGCCAGGGACGTGGGTAGTGCGATGGCAACCGCGCATGCGCCGGCGATAGCGAAAAGCTTCACCGGTTTCTTCGGTGTCATGTGTCTAACTCCAATGATGTGTCGGGAGACCCGGACGGGCCTGCCACAAACTTTGACCGAATGGCCACTGGATATCAGAGTACAACACTTATCGCGGAATCTAGAAGCCCTTTGGCAAAATTCCCAACACTTTTTCAACAATGAAGCCGGGTTCGACTACCTCACACAAGATACTATCAAACTCAGGATTTGCAGGATTTTCTCCCCTTAGGCTACCTCACCAAGGCACCCGAAGGGTCGAAGGTGCAGGTCCGTCCATTATCATTTGCACATCGGTCAGCATCGTCCTGTCAGACTCTCCAGCCTGTGTTATGTGGAGGGTTGTTGAGGCGACTTTCTTTTGCCTTGTTGCATGTTAGCTACCTGCTTGTTGTGGTGCGATTCCACCATGAGCGAGGGGGCGGCTTGCGTCGTCAAGCCAGTCAACTGTTTCACAGGCGACACGGCACCCGTCCATCAACGAGACCTGGGCCCGGAAACGCCGTCATGTCAGCGTTTCCGGGCCCAGGCCGTGAGTCGTCAACGGTTGTCAGATCACTTGACCAGTGCACCCGAGTTATCGAAGGTGTAGGTCTTTCCGTCGATGTTGCGCGTGCCCGTGCACATCGAGCCACCGTTGCTGGGATCCAGGTAGTACCAGGTGTCTCCCTGGTTCAGCCAACCGGTCTGCGCGTTTCCGTCAGGTCCGACAAAATAATCCTTGCCGCCGATGTTAGACCACTGGTTGCGAGGGAGGCTCTTCCCACCAACGCAGTTCTGCCACCAGCCGACCGGATCGCTCAGCCAGTATCCGTTCAGGAAGTCGCAGTAACCGGAGTTACCGCCGTTGCCCGGGTTACCACCGGGCTGGCCGCCACCGTTATCCCAGCCGTCACCGGGCTGGCCGCCACCGTTATCCCAGCCGTCACCGGGCTGGCCGCCACCGTTACCGGGCTGACCGCCACCGTTACCGGGCTGACCGCCACCGTTACCGGGCTGACCGTCGCCCCAGTCATCACCGGGCTGACCGCCACCGTTACCGGGCTGACCGCCACCGTTACCGGGCTGGCCGCCACCGTTACCGGGCTGGCCGCCACCGTTACCGGGCTTGCCGCCGTTCATCGTGACGGGCTCGGAGTGGTTGAGTCCGTAGTCCCACGCGACAACGTAGGGATTGTTGCTGGCGCCACCCTGAACCTGGTTCAGGTCGATGCTGGTCTTGTAGTGGTACCGACCGTTCTCGTAGGTCTGGCTGTTCTCGTCACGAGCAACCTCGAGGTGGATGTAGCGACCGCTATTCGGATCGTTCAGCGTGAAGCCGGCCAGGGGCGACTCATCGCTGAGCTCCACCGAAAGGGTGGAACCATTCACCTTGGCGCTGTCCACAACGGGGGCCTTGGTGTCGATACGGAAGTTGTACGTAATGGACTGTTCAGTAGACGAGGGACCATCGTTGTTGGCGGCAATCGTCAGCTTGTAGTTGCCGTCGGGAAGGCTTGCGTACTTGCCTTCCTTCAGGTCGATGGACCGAGGCTCCTGCCCCTCTTCAACCCAGCTCATCCGTTCTTCTTCAGGATCGATGGTCGACTTGAAGTTCTGGAAGGAGGTGAAGGAGGCAACGCTCTTGCCCGCCTCATTCGTGTACGTGGTGGTCATCTTGTGAACACTGCGCAGCGTGCCCGTGCGAGGGCTGATCGCTGTGGGTGCACCCGAGACCGTGGAACGAGAGACCACGTAGCGCTCGGCGTTGGGACGACCCTGGCGTTCCCGCCCCTTGAGGAGGGGGTTGTAGCCGAGGAGGCCGCCCCGGTCACCGTTGTAGATGCCCGTGGAAGCAGCGTGGGCATCGCCCTCGGAAACGAGCGCGTCGAAGATCGCCGGCTTGGCCCAGGATCCGTAGAAGCCCAGGAAAGGCACGCCCAGGTCGGGCTGACCGTTCGTACGCGAGGTGAAGCGCACGAAACCGTCCAGGAAGGTGCCCGAGGGGGCGTTGGCGGAGACGTACTGGGCAAACTCGTTGCCGGGCTTGATATCAATGCCGACAGTGGTTTCACCCTTGGCAGGAACCGTCACGCTCGAGCCAGAGAAGGAGACGCTGACGCCCTTGCCGTTCCAGTCAGTGGAGTGACCGGTGAAGAATCCGCCCTCAATGTTCTCGGACAGAGCCTGGGAAGAGAGCTCGTACGTAGCAGGAGTGTCGGACACGTTGTGCAAGGTGACGTCGAAGTGCCAGCCGTTGGTGCCGTCACCCAGGTCCGCCTTGGGACGGGAGGCGTCGGTCGCGCCGTTCACGGTCGGGTACACGGACGAGTTTGTGGCAGCCTCAAGGTTAGCCAGGCCTGCGCCCTGCTTACGCGGGGAGTAGTAGGCACCGCCACCCTGTCCGGGATCCACAACCGGGACCGCAGTTCCCATGATCAGGTTCTGGACAACATCCACCTTCTGACGGTCATTCAGCGACGAGAAGAGCGGGTCGTTCTGAACGCGCTCAAGTACGACGGCGCTGGCACCGGTCATCTGCGGGGTCGCCATGGACGTACCGGACATCATCTTGTAGCCGCCGCCGGGCACGGAGGAGTAGATGTTGCCACCGGGGGCGGTCACCTCAGGCTTGAGGCGCATGTCAGGAGACACGCCCCACGAGCTGAAATCGGACATCTTGTAGTTGCCGTTTGCCCCGTTCCTCGCGTTCTCAATGGACGCGACCGTGACCACAGGGGCGAAGGAGCCAGGCTCGCCCAGGGTCGAAGAGTCCGGGTCAGAGGCGTAGGGCAGGTTCTTGCCCGACTTGTTGCCGTAGCCGGCTTGGAACTCGTTGCCTCCAGCAACGTCGAGAGTGATGCCCTTCTCCTGCAGCTTCTCGTACACGCCCGCGAACAGGGTGTCGG
>ERZ1699258.272-NODE-272-length-11835-cov-2.783994_pt1 | contig 11835 bp, 9 predicted proteins | sample MGYA00581520_ERZ1699258 | MGnify/ENA primary metagenome ERZ1699258 (study PRJEB42319, sample SAMD00040322) | human oral metagenome | material: saliva | host: Homo sapiens | study: EMG produced TPA metagenomics assembly of PRJDB4115 data set (Metgenomic analysis of... | reverse complement strand
GTAAATAACAATGTACTTACGGAGCGCCAGCGTACGATAGGACGTTGTTTTGGATCATCATCTGGGAAATAGTTTTCAGGAACCGCAATATCCATGCCTTTTTCAATATCCCGTACGTATTCGCGGTTTAATGTATCCCAATCATATTCAGCATGACCGAAGACAAAGATATGTTTATTATCTAGGCTACGAACGATAGCTGCACCTGTTGGTTCAGATCCTGCTAGCAATTCTAAATTGCGGTTTTCCTTAATTTGTTGTAAAGAATTTGTGGTATGACGGGAATGTGGCATCCAGAATTTTTCATCAAAGCCACGTAAGAGCACGGGACGATCATTGTAGATATCATGTTCATATACACCAAATAGCTTTTCATCCATCACGCATTTATTAATGCCGAAATGGTGATATAAACCAGCCTGTGCACCCCAGCAAATATAGAACGTAGAGTATACATGCTCTTCGCTCCAATCCATAATTTCTACTAACTCAGACCAATAGTCTACCTCTTCAAAAGGCATTAGCTCTACAGGAGCACCTGTAATAATCATACCATCAAAGAACCCGTCTTTCACCTCATCGAAGGTACGGTAGAAAGTATCTAAATATTGCTCATCTGTATTTTTTGATTTTCGAGATGCAGTATGTAGTAGTGTCAAATTCACTTGTAATGGACTATTACTAAGAGCACGTAAAATTTGAGTCTCTGTAACTTCTTTAGTAGGCATCAAATTGATTAACAGAATATTCAAAGGTCGGATTTGTTGAGTCTCCGCCCGTTCTGTATCCATCACGAAAATATTTTCTTGAGCTAATTTCGTAATGGCTGGTAAATTTTTTATTACTTTAATAGGCATATTATCACCTCTATACACTAAACAATTTGATAACCTAATCTAAAAAAATAACTAATTTAGTTAAAACCCTCTAGCCTCGTAGGCACGGCGCCAAGCTTCAAGACCTTCTTCCAATGTTTTACGAGGACACGCAACATTGATACGTTCAAAGTCTTCCCCATCAACACCAAACATGGAACCAGTATCAAGCCACAATTTAGCTTCATTGATAATCCATTCATCACGTTCCTTAGGGCTTAATGGCAACTTAGAGCAATCTAGCCACATGAGATACGTCCCTTCTGGACGATATACGTGAATTTTCGGCATATATTTTGCTACATAGTCGATGGTGAATTGAATATTATCTTGAATATATTCTTTTAACTCGTCGAGCCAAGGGGCACCTACTTTATAGGCCCCTTCACAACCAACGATGCCCATCGTATTTAACTGGCTATAACCAGCGCGGTCGATTTCTTTAATAAAACGACCACGTAAGGAGTCATTAGGAATGAAAATATTACTTACTTGAAGGCCAGCGATGTTAAAAGTCTTACTAGGCGCGGTACATACGATGCATTGTTCTGCATAGCTTTCACCTAGATCAGCAAAGACCTTATGAGTATGCCCTTTCCAAACAAAATCAGCGTGGATTTCATCACTTACGATGAGTACATTATGTTTAATACAAATATCGCCAAGTCGTTTTAACTCATCCTCAGTCCACACCCGGCCTACTGGATTGTGGGGATTACATAATAGGAATAATGTTACATTTTCCTCAACGATAGCCCGTTCAATGCCCTCAAAATCAATGGTGTACTTCTCTTCGCCTTTGATTAATGGCACATTGATGAGACGACGATCATTATCATCGATCACCATGCTAAATGGATAATACACCGGTTGATTGATGAGTACCCCTTCACCTTCCTTGGTAAAAGCGCGAACAGCCATAGCCAAGGCAAATACAATACCTGGTGTTTTAACGAGCCATTTTCGGTCTGGCGTCCAGTTAAAGCGCGTAGTAAACCAATTTTGTAGCACTTCAAAGTATTCATCATCGGATTCGGTATAGCCAAATACACCATGGTTCACACGGTCCAATAAGATTTGCTTTAACTCAGGAGGAACCTCAAAGTCCATGTCTGCCACCCAGAATGGCAACACATCGGCTGGTTTACCGCGTTTTACAGCAAAATCATATTTTAAGGATTTTGTGTGAGTTCTATCTAAAATTTGATCAAAATTATATTGTCCCATAGGAACTCCTTTATTTATTGAAAGCTTGTTCCAAATCCGCAATCAAATCATCTGTATCTTCAATACCTACAGATAGACGCAATAAGCGACGTGTAATACCTTTGCGCTCAGCATCTTCTGGTTTTAAATCTGGATGTGTTTGCGTTACAGGGTAGGTCAACAAGGACTCTGTACCCCCAAGACTTTCAGCAAACTGAATAAGCTCAATGCCTTCTAATACTTTTTTGGCAGTTTCTTCGCTATCTACTTCAAAGGACAACATGCCACCAAAGCCAGTCGTTTGGGCTTTATTGATTTCATAGCCTGGATGTTCTGGAAGACCTGGGAATAATACTTTAGTAACCTTAGGTTGTGTTTTGAGCCATTCCGCAAGAGCAATGGCATTCTTTTGGTGTTGTTCCATACGAAGGGCCAATGTTTTGACGCCGCGGATTACGAGCCAGCTATCCATTGCAGATAAGCAAGCACCTACAGTTTTGTATGTTAAGCGCAATTTCGCAGCCAATTCATCGTCTTTTACAATGGTGAAACCAGAAATTACATCGTGATGACCACCGATGAATTTTGTACCACTATGAACGACAATATCTGCACCCAACGTTAAAGGTTTTTGGAAATATGGGCTCAAGAATGTATTGTCGATGATTACAAGCGCATTACGCTCATGGGCTAACGCGCAGAGAGCGCGAATATCAGTAATCTCCATCATAGGATTTGTTGGTGTTTCAATATAAACAGCCTTTGTATTTGGTTTGAAAGCTGCTTTCACCGCATCAAGATCAGATGTACCTACATAGGTAAACTCGATGCCATTTTGTTCGTAAATATTTGTGAACATACGGATAGAGCCACCATATAAGTCATCGCCCAAGATGATATGGTCTCCAGGGGAGAATAGATGGAATACTGCATCCACTGCGGCCATACCAGAAGAGAATGCTAATGCATCCGTACCTTCTTCAAGGCCTGCTATCAATTGTTCCAAACGGTCGCGCGTCGGATTAGACTCACGCGTATATTGGTAACCTGTTGTATCACCCAACTTTGGATGGGAAAATGTACTAGACATATAAATTGCAGGGGAAATTGCACCAGTGCTATCTGGTCTACCGCTACCATGAACGCATTTTGTATTAAATTTCATTCCAATCAACTCCTCATATTTGTATACAATATGTTAATTATAAAAGTAGACAATGACTAAGGTCAACAAAAACGGGCACTCATACTGTATGAGTGCCCTTAAAAAGTCATATCTATTTTGAATGGCTTGTCATAACTATAAGTTAAATTAGACTAATTTTTAGTACGTTTTGTAATAAGTAGAGCCAAAATAATGCCCAAAGAAGATGTTACCAATTGAGGCCAACTAGATACAAATAACATAGTATTTACAATCTTCAGTGGGAATTGGAATAGAGAAAAGAACAAAGAATAACCACCAAAAAGAACACCAGCTTTTACCAAGGCCGCCACGATAATAAGCAATACCTTCGGTTTATGTTGTAACCAGTGCGCTACGAATACATAGGCTGTCGTGCCAAGGGCGGTAATCAAAATAAACGGTGGCAACGGCAACATGCCTTGTAAATGTGCTACTACTGGTGCAATCCAAGCAATAACAAGACCATTTTTCCAACCATAGCGCCATGTGGCGAGTACAAACGTAGCAGATGTAATAGAACCGATGAGGAACATACTCACCTGATTAGGAATAAATGGAAAAATGAGACGCAAACTTTGCGCCAATAAGGCTACGGCCAACAATAGACCTGTGCCCGTAATAGACTTTGTAGACATAAGAACCTCCTACTATACGATATAGATTTTACAAGAGGTACCTACCTCACATTTAAAATTAAGCCTCTACAAAATATAGACGCACTCGATCATATACCCAGTTATAGACATAGGTGTACACCAAGATAATCAAAGTCATAGAAATATCCGTAATAAAAGCCATCCACAGGGTGATACTCATCATATACATAATCATTGGCACCGTAGCCGCCAATAATAGACCTTCAAACAATACAGCATGAATCGTGCGAATTACAGGGCCTCGTGCCAATCGATCACCTGGTACTAATTTATCAAAGATCCAGTTAAATATGAAATTCCATATGACTGCAGTCAACGAAATTAATATCATCAACAACAATGGTTGCCCCTCATGAGGAATAAATTCAATGATTAGCATCCCGATTAAAATCGCACCCAGTTCAAATATTACTGATTGTATCGTACGTTCAAGAATAGACATATATACCTCGCGTTTATATGCAACCTCTATATGCGTTATTATAACACAATCTAGAGGTTCATTTTAGGTATGAAAAAGCCCTAATATATCTATCGAGCGACTTGCGAAGAACTGGAGCGCAGAGAGATATATTAGGGCTTTAAAACTAGCCTAAAAGTGGCATTACGAACTGAATCCATGGAATCCCCACCACGATAAAGATCGCAAGGTAGATAATCCCAAAGATAGCGCCTAATTTCCAGAATTCAGGACCTTTGTTATAGCCACTAGCAAACCAGATTGGGCTATGACCTGTACCATATGGTGTAAGGATACCCATAATACCCATTGGTACTAACAGAATCAACATAACTTGAGCTGGATCAACACCAGGAATTTGAAGAATTAAAGTAGCAAACAAGCCTACCATAGCTGTTACATAGGCAGTGCCAGAAGCAAAGAAGTAACGAAGCAAGCAGAATGCTAATAACAAACCAAGAACTGCCATTGTAGGATCTAAAGAAACCAAAGAACCACCAGCAGATTTAGCAAGCCAGTCTAAGAAGCCTACATTTTTAAGGCCAGAAGCCATAGGTACGAGTGTAGCAAACCAAGTCAAAACATTCCATGCTGGTTTGTTAGCAAGGAAGTCTTGCCATGTCATAATCTTAGTGAAAATCATCAAAATAATAACAATCAAAGCTGTTGTTGTAGGGTTTACTTTGAATGTAGAAGCACCAATCCACAACACAAGAGCCAATACAGAAATTAAGGCCATGAAGATTTCACTGCGTGTCATGGAGCCTAGTTTCTTATACTCATCCTTTGCCCAGGCTGCAATTTCAGGGGAACCTTTCACCTCTGGCTTGCAGAATACATAGGTCAACAACGGAGTGATGATGAACAAGATAAGGCCTACTGGCAAGAATGCCAAGAACCATGTGCCCCAGTTCGCCGCTACGATACCAGATTTAGCAGACAATTCTAGAGCCAATGGGTTTGGCGCTGCACCAGTCAAGAAGATAGAGCTAGATACACATGTAGTTGCCAACGCTACCCAGTTCAAATAGGAACCAATTTTACGAGGGTTCTTATCTGGATAGGAATCAAACATCGGACAAATACTAGATACGATTGGATAAATCGTACCACCAGAACGAGCCGCATTACTTGGAATAAATGGAGCCAACACAAGGTCCGTAATAGCAATGGCATAACCAAGACCTAAGGAAGACTTACCAAGCTTTGCTACGAGGAACAACGCAATACGGCGGCCAAGGCCAGAGTTTTCATAACCAATACCAATCATGAAAGCGGCAAAGATCAACCATACGATGGCATTAGAGAAACCACTAAGGCCCCAACTGATAGCTTGCGCATCAGTAATCGCCTTAGCGACACCAGTTGCTTTATCTACCACAGGGGCAGGACCAACCTTAAACAACATAGACACGGTAACAGCAATGATACCGATGAAAGCTGGTGGGATTGGTTCTAAAATCAACCCTACCACGAGGCCAGCGAAAATACTTACATAAATCCAAGAATTTGCGCTAAGACCTTCAGGAGCACCGATGAGCCATACAATAATAGCTACTACAAGCGGTGCGAATAATTTCCAATTCAACTTCATTAGAAACTCTCCTTACTACTTCAAAACAAAAATTGCAAAAAAATTCCTATTTAGTATATCAAAAATTTTAATAAGATGATATAAACTTAATCATAATACTTATTAATTGATAGTAAACTTTTAGTAATAAATTTCATCCTACTAGATAATTTTAATTTTATGCAATATAATATATATCTAAAATTGTTAATTTAGCTAATTTTACTGAAAGGATTTAAATGAAACCATTCATACACTATATAAAACCTTTATGGTTTCCTGTCATCATCGTATCGGTCCTTTCGTTACTCACTGTAGCAGGTACATTATATATACCAACATTAACGGCAACCATCATCAATGATGGTGTCCTCAAAGGCGACCTAGAGATGATTACCAGCTCTAGCATAAACATGCTTGTTGTGGCACTACTAACCGTCCTATCCGCTATTCTAGGCGTTGCTATGAGTGCTCATATCTCAGCATCTGTAGGCAAGGTATTGCGTGACGATCTAGTAAAAGCATTACAATGCTTTTCACTCCGTGACTTTACGCACTTTGGTACCGGCACCATATTGATGCGCACAAGCCAGGATGTAGAGAAAATTCAATCAGTCCTAGGAGAAGGTTTAAATATGATCCTCCCTATGCCACTCATGATTTGCGTCGGTCTAGGACTTACCTTCTATAAGAGCTGGCAACTAGGTATCGTCATCCTTGCCGTTATGGCTTGCATGATACTTACCATTATCTTTATTGAAAGTCGCGCCTTGCCAATTATCAAAGCTATACAATTAAAGCTAGATGATATTACTGATCTGGTCCGAGATCACATCGTAGGTATGCCTGTTATCAGAGCTTTCAACAGGAGAACCTACGAAAACGACAAGGAAATTGTTATTTTTACAGAATCCGCACAACTGAACAAAAAACTGCGCCAAACCTTTGCCATCGGTTTACCGACGATACTCATTCTATTTAATATGAGTACCGTAGCTATTCTCTGGTTCGGCGGCTACAACGTCAGCATGGGCTCCCTACAAGTTGGTGATATCATGGCTGTTATCGAGTATGCAAACCTCATCCTATTGAGCATGCTCATGGCCATATTCGTAATCATCGACATCCCGGAAGCTATCGTGTGCTATGCTCGTATTCGTGAGTTGTTAGAACACGAAAATACCGATACATTCCCTGAACCATATGCTAGTAGTATTACCAATTCAATGTCTCAATCTACTAAGCATTCTACTAATCAAGGAAACTACAAAACCTCTACAGGAATCGCAACGGCAACGGCCAACGATACTACACCACTTCTAGAATTCCGCAACGTTACTTTCCGTTACGACAATGCTGAGTCCCCTGCACTTGAAAATATCTCCTTTAAGGTATATCATGGCGAAACTTTAGCGATTATGGGCGATATTGGATCTGGTAAAAGTACAATCACCAATCTTATCCCTCGCCTCTTCTCTATTGAATCTGGAGATATTCTCTTTAAAGGTAAATCCATTTATGAGTGGAATGTGGATGACTTGCGAGCTCATATTGGCTATGTACCGCAAAAGGCTTATTTGTTTACCGGAACTATCGATATGAACGTTCGATATGGAGCCGCATCAGGACAAGTACTGTCTGTAGAAGATGTAGAAAATGCATGCCACTTGGCTAAGGCAGATGAGTTTATCAATCGTCTCGACGGTGGTTACCAGTATACGGTTTCTCAAGGTGGTACCAATCTATCTGGTGGTCAACGGCAACGCCTTGCCATGGCTAGAGCCTTAGTGCGTAAACCTGATTTATTTATATTCGACGATAGCTTTTCCGCCCTAGACGGCACTACAGAACGTGCTGTTCGTACAGCGCTACATGAGGAGTTACAAAAGGACAATCGGCCAGCCCTCATTTCTGTGGAGCAAAAGGTAAGTGCCGCAAAAAAAGCAGACCATATTCTAATCATCAACAGGGGTCAAGTTGCAGGATATGGTACACATGACGAGCTAGCAACTACCTCTACTGTATATCAACAGATTTTAGCATCTCAGGAGGTGACAGCATGAGCCCATTACGTCGTTTCCTAATCGAATCTAAAAGCCAATGGGGCTGGCTTGCGCTCCTCATCTTAGCACTTATTACTGCGGCTATATTTGAGGTCTCCGCTCCAGTGTTACTTGGTAAAGTGGTAGATGCTATTGTTAGTGGATTACAAACAGATCAAGATATCAATACTATCTTTGCCTCTATTGATACAATCATCCTCTGGCTCATTGCCATCTATAGTGGGCATGCCTTATTCACCTACTTTGGGGAATACGTGATGGCCTCTATCGGTTCAAAGACAGTACTCGCTTTACGTACACGCATGAGTACTCATTTATACTCATTGCCTATCGAGTACTTTCACGATCACCAGCGGGGCGATTTATTAAGCCGCCTTACGTCTGATTTAGATACTGTAGCAGAAACAATCGGTAGAGGTGTACCAGGCCTCGTATCCGCCATTATCGGCATTATTGGTGCTACTGCTATGATGCTTTGGATTAGCCCTATATTAGGGGCCTCCATTATCGGTATTATACTGGTCGGCATCGTATGCTTAACGTGGCTATCTAAACGAGCGCGCCGCGTGTACCTTAGAAATCAGAATGCCTTAGGCGCTTTCAATAGTGGCATTGAAGAAATCGTTGTAGGAAAACCAATCATTCAAACCTTTAGCCTAGAAGATACTACGACGAATCAAGCACAGGTGCTGAATGAAAATCTATTTAAAAGTATGCGAAGCGCTGCTTTTACCAGTCAGCTCGTAGAACCTCTTGTAAAATTTCTAAATCAATTCACCTATTGCCTCGTCGCTATTCAAGGGGGCCTCATGGTGTTGCGTGGGTCCATTTCTATCGGTGATATCCAGGCCTTCTTCCTCTATGTAGGCCAAGTATCGGATCCTCTATCTCGCAGCTCCTATATCATGACAAAATTTCAAGAAACTGCCGCCGCCCTAGGCCGTATTTATGAGGTCATAGATACACCATCTGAAATCGATAATGGAAAACTTGTGTTATCTAATAGTAAATCCCCTATTAACACAGATACGATTGGCTCGGATTCCTCTATAATGGGTAATACCTCGAATTCTATAACGCATACAGGCACTATCGACTTTGAACATGTTGATTTTGGCTATACCCCCTCTAATGTATTTATGAAGGATATCAACATTCACATTCCTGGTGGATCCATGGTAGCCATTGTAGGCCCTACGGGAGCTGGTAAATCAACCTTGGTGAACCTCATCATGCGTTTTTACGATATTATGAAAGGCCGTATCACCATTGATGGCATCGATATTCGTGATGTATCTCGTGAAAGCTTACATAATACGGTAGGCATGGTATTGCAAGATGCATGGATTTTCACAGGCACTATTGCTGATAACATCGGCTACGGTAAGCCAAATGCTACTCGTCAGGAAATCGAATATGTAGCAAAGCTTGCCATGGCAGATTACTTTATCCGTACCTTGCCAAATGGTTATGATACAGTGCTCAAACAAGGTGGTGATGACCTATCTCAAGGTCAACGCCAATTGATTACCATCGCTCGTGCCTTCTTGGCAGACCCTAATATTCTCATCCTCGACGAAGCAACGGCTAATGTCGACACGCGCACAGAAGTAGAGGTTCAAAAAGCGATGAACACACTCCTTAAAGGACGTACAAGTATCGTTATTGCCCATCGCTTGTCTACAATCAAAAACGCAGACTTCCTACTAGTAGTTGAAAATGGCACCATTGTAGAACAAGGGACACACCAAGAACTGATACAGCGCGGTGGTCACTATAAAGAACTATACAAAAACTATGTGGCAGGAATAAGTATATAAAATTCAGGATTGCCATTAACATCAATGTGAGGGGTTCCATATCCATCATTGATATCTTTCGTCATTTCATATATAGTAACCATAGAAGCAGAATTACTGGTCTGACTACCTGTACCTTTATGTACAGCAGCAGCAGTAATTCTGCTTTTTTTATAATATATAATTTCATATAAATTAAAATCATTAGGTGAAACCCTTATTTTATTCAAACCTTGTTCCGTAGTTAACCTAATAGCACCTAAATCAAAATCATGTGACGCCCCATGACACGCAGCTTAATAGTACTGATAATTATATTGTTTTTGAAGCTTGTCTAAATCTTTTTCGTTTAGTATACTATTGTTAATCATAAACTGATTAACACTCATTTGTCCGCTTGATTGGACGTTATTGACTGTTAGTTGGTTTATTTTTTGTATTACCATACAATAGAATTATAGGAAAAAAGAACCACCGATAAGCTGCAACTTATCGGTGGTTCTCTTATTTATTCACCTTTTGGTACGAACCATAGGCCATTGTTATTTTTTTCCATGTAGTCTTTGAATTCTTGAGAGTGGTAAGCTGCTACGATGTCTTTTGCCCATTGTGCATCTTTATTTTTCTCGTTAACTACGACTTGTAGTAACCATTGTGGTAGTACATCTTCATTTGCCAATGCAGATTTAGGATCAATTTTTGCATTATAGATAATAGCGCCTGTAATAACGATATAATCGAAGTCAGTACGTACAGAAGGAATTGTAAGGGATTTCATTTCTGTAAATTTAAGATGTTTAGGATTTTCAATAATATCTGCTTGAGTTACTGTTGCTAAATCTTTGTTAGGATCAAGCTTAATCCAACCAATTTTTTGCAATAACGCATAAGCACGAGCCATGTTGGATGCATCATTAGGTACAGCAATAGTGTCGCCATCTGCCACTTGATCTAAAGATGTTTTAGAACCACTAAAGATACCTGCTGGTACTGTTGGAATTGGTGTTAATGCTACAAGATGACCATTTTGTTTTTCGTTAAAGTTTTTCATGTATGCTGTATGTTGTTCAACGTTAAAGTCAACCTCACCATCACTTAACACTTGGTCAGCTTGTACCAAATCAGACATATCTACGCCTTTAAAGGTATAGCCTTGTTTCTCCAAAATTGGTTTTACACCTTTTTCAAACAATTCAGAGTAAGGACCCTGAGATTTACTGTAGGTTAATTCTTTTTTAGCACCATTATCGCTATTATTAGAACCGCAGCCTGCGATAAAAGCTACGCTGAATACTAATGCTGCACCAAGGACAAGAAGCTTTTTAAATTTCATAGTATTTTCTCCTATACTTTCACAATCAATATAACTAAAATCTATTTCATCAAATTAGGAACGACGCGCACGACGTGCAAAATAGTTACCTATTGTTTGAATAATTTGAACAAAAATAATCAAAATAACTACGGTAAATAACATCAATGGGAAGTTCAATCGTTCATAACCATAGGTGAGGGCCAAATCACCTACACCACCAGCACCAATAGCACCAGCCATAGCAGTAGCACCTATTAGACCAATAGTACCCGTTGTAATAGATAAAATAAGCGAACCCTTTGCTTCTGGTAAAAGAAAATGCCAAATCACTTCAAAATGAGAGGCCCCCATCGATTGTGCTGCCTCGATAATGCCTTTATTAACCTCTAAAATAGAGTTCTCAAAGAGTCGAGCAAGATAAGGTGCAATGAATATAACAAGTGGTACAATAGCCGCTGTTGTACCAACACGAGTACCTACAATCATCTTAGTTAACGGTAATATAAACACCATCAAAATGATAAATGGTACGGAACGCACAATATTAACAATTGTATTTGTAATGGTATAAACAATACTATTTTTAACGATACCATTAGGATTTGTTACTACTAGTGTAACTGCGATAATTAGACCCAATACAGTACCAATGAATAGAGATAGGAACACCATATATAATGTCTGTTCTGCAGCTAATAATAA
>ERZ1699258.263-NODE-263-length-12047-cov-2.920889_pt1 | contig 12047 bp, 8 predicted proteins | sample MGYA00581520_ERZ1699258 | MGnify/ENA primary metagenome ERZ1699258 (study PRJEB42319, sample SAMD00040322) | human oral metagenome | material: saliva | host: Homo sapiens | study: EMG produced TPA metagenomics assembly of PRJDB4115 data set (Metgenomic analysis of... | reverse complement strand
AACCCGTGATACCGCCGTGAAAGGGCGGTGTCTTATCCGCTTGACCAACTGGCCATGATATGAAATTGGCTCCCCGAGTAGGACTCGAACCTACGACCGATCGGTTAACAGTCGATTGCTCTACCGACTGAGCTATCGAGGAACATTAGTGGAGCGGGAAACGAGATTCGAACTCGCGACCCCCGCCTTGGCAAGGCGGTGCTCTACCGCTGAGCTATTCCCGCATATGGTGGACGATGACAGGATCGAACTGCCGACATCCTGCTTGTAAGGCAGGCGCTCTCCCAGCTGAGCTAATCGTCCATATTGGTGACCCGTCCGGGAATCGAACCCGGGATACCGCCGTGAAAGGGCGGTGTCTTAACCGCTTGACCAACGGGCCAAAGTTGGTGACTCACCCGCGACTCGAACGCGGGACACCCTGATTAAAAGTCAGGTGCTCTGCCAACTGAGCTAGTGAGTCATGAATGGCTCCCCGAGTAGGACTCGAACCTACGACCGATCGGTTAACAGCCGATTGCTCTACCAACTGAGCTATCGAGGAATGTATGGAGCGGGAAACGAGATTCGAACTCGCGACCCCCGCCTTGGCAAGGCGGTGCTCTACCGCTGAGCTATTCCCGCATACAGAACCGATAATTAATATAACATAATCATCAATCTGTCGTCAAGAAGAATTTAAGTCTGTCCTGACTGCCCTATAATAATATCAATTTACACATATAGTGTCAATGGTTTTTCCATGAAATTCTCAGTTAATTTCGGATAATTGAGCATAAAACATATAAAAAGAGGGATTTAATACGCCCTCTTTTATATAGATTACTCTTTATTCTTTTGTCTACCTTTACCGGCACCATCTTCAGCCGCTTTAACCTCAGCTTCAACGAAGGTTTTCATATCATTTAACATATGCATAGATGCATCGATAATAGATAGACCCATTGTGGAACCCAATGCTTCATCAATTTGTAAATTGTAGTGCAAGCATGGTTTTACACCTAAAAATCGACATTGTTCCTTATGAATTGGTTCTTCATAGGCGGCGGATGGGAATACATAGTCCTTAACTAATGGCTCAATAGTAACTGCAGCCAATACAGCTGCGCCTATTACGGCATTATCAAATACTACTGCCATACGGTGACTTGCGGCACCTAAGATAAAACCTGTTAAGAATACAATATCTAAGCCTCCTGCAATATGAAGTAAATGCAATATCGCATCACGGCGCTCGCTTTCACTTATAGCAGACCAATCATCAACAGTGATATTAAAACGATCTACAAAGGAATGAATATGAGCAGCCCGTTGTTCTACCGTAGGTCCACATTCGGTATGAACGAGAATATCGTCATAGGCACAGCCCGTAATTGTAGCCGTCGTTACGAGGGAGTCAAGGAATGCCCTTTCCCCTACGTTACCAATCGCCACCACTTGTAATCCATCAGCATGTAATTTATCAGCATAGGTAAAGCCAAGCTCTAGAGCTTGCTCAAGTTCATCTCGAGAAATAACAGGTTCTACACCAAAGAAATGAGATCCTTTACGAATGACTTGTTGATCAATATATTCTAGATTACTAGTATCTTGCTCAAGACCTACATTTACAACATGTACGTCTGCATTTAACTTAAATGCCGCCCCCTGCGTAGCCGTTCTACCTTCATTGAAACGCTTGATAGCGTCATAACTTTCACTACCATGCTGACTATTTTGGGGACCATCTACCAAGTGGTCCGACGCCACCACAAGTACGCCATATCGCAAATGATTTGGTTGAGGATCTGCCAGAATGCCTGCAAAACGCTCAGCTATTAACTCTAATGTTGCAAGGCTATAAATAGGTTTTGTTAAATTATCAATACGTAATCGGCATGCTTCCATGGATGGCGCATGTAATGGTTCAATTGTAAAAGTTCTCATGCCTTACCTCCTGTAACAGCCAAATACATATGAACAGCAAGATCTAGCATTCCCATTTGAATGGAGCCACCAGAGGCCTCACCGAGACATAGCCCTAAATCAACATAGGCTTCAAGGCCTAAATTTTCTAAAGAAGATTTAGCCGCTTTTTCAGCAGATAAATGAGATGCCATTACATAATCCATCGCCTGTGGAACTAATGTTTTAGCAACCAATGCACAAGCAGATGTATTAAAACCATCAATAATAACAAGTGCATTATTCGCTGCAGCACCTAGAATAACACCTACGATACATGTAAATTCAAAGCCGCCCACAGAGGATAAAATTCCGATTGCATCATCTTTCGGAATATTTTTATATTTTTCTAATACATCATGCACAATGCGTTGCTTTAATTTTAGACGCTCATCAGAAATATTAGTGCCTCGCCCTGTAGCTTCCTCTGCAGTGAGTCCTGCAAACTTGGCAGTCATAAGAGCACTAGCAGTAGTATTAGAAATGCCCATTTCCCCTACTAAGAAAACATTAAAGCCTTCGTCAATTTTCTCTTTTACAAGGCGGATACCTGTTTCAATGCCTTCAATGGCTTGTTCACGTGTCATGGCCGGTTCTTCTACAAAGTTTTTTGTGCCCATGCCAAGTTTATGACTACGGAGTCCTGGTACCCAGCTCATATCAGCATCAATGCCCATATCGATGACTTCCATTTGAGCACCACAGTAATTAGCTAAGGAATTGGCGCCCGCTCCTTTAGGAATTAAGTAGTTTTGTGTCATCCCTACAGTTGTTTCCTTTGGGTACGCACTTACGCCCATATCGGCTACGCCATGATCGGCAGAGGCAATAATCATACAAGGCTTTGGAACCGTTAAGTGTTCCTGATTTGTAGCCGCACCATATTGAGCCACCACGTTTACAAGTCGCCCATATTGTTCTACAGATGACCCTGCATTCCAATTATCGATTATATGTTGTTCAATTTCATGACTGCGACCTCTAATAGCGTCACAAGTTTCTTGTAACAAACTCATGGTATCTCCTTAACTAAATAATATGTTAAACGTATATTCTTTACGAACCCTAGTATATACATTATACTGCATAAACCGCGTTGCTTCAGCTACATAAATATACGTCAAGCTCAAATGAATGTTAATTATTCATTATTAGTACTATATGAGTGCTAACCAATGTATAGCCTTAGCTAATAATTATTTATCATTAGCTATTCTTTATTTGTCCTGTTAAATATGGTAATTTACCGCGGATTTCTCTTCCTCGTTCAAGATAGGATTCTAAAGCTTGACCTTCATCTTCTTGTGAAAGTATCTCTTTTACCCGTTTGATTTCGGATTCAATCTGTGAAAGACCTTCAATTACATTGTGTCTATTACCATAAATGATTTCACGCCACATAGATGGCAAACCACCGGCAACACGTGTACAGTCTCTAAAGCCCCCTGCAGATAGTTTCATGCGCAACTCGCCTAGTTCATCACCACCGGAAACTTGTGTCAAAATGGATGCCAATAAATGTGGCATATGACTCACCATAGCTAAATACGCGTCGTGAGCATAGATATCGACGAATTCAATACGTGATCCTACAGCGCGTCCCATTTCAGCTAGTTCTTGAGCAACCTCTTCACTATATACTTCAGAGGCCTTATCCTCTAGTACAATCCAACCCATACCTTTAAATAGGTTTTTATGAGATACTTCGTAGCCACCCTTTTCAGAGCCAGCCATAGGATGAACAGACACAAAAATTGTCCCTTTCGGAATAGAATCATATACAGCTCGTACAAAGTTTTCCTTTGCACTAGATACATCAGTCACCACTTGTCCTGGTCTAAAAAGATATGCCATTTCTGTAAATAGTCTTGCATTTGTATCTGGAGGCAATGAAAATACAACAATATCTGAACTTTCAATCAATGGTTCTACCTCAGTCCAAGCAGCTTTTACAACCCCATCTTGAATGGCCGCATCACAAACCTCTTGGCGACGTGCATAACCCACTACCTCATAATCGGTATAGGCCTTTAAAGCCTTCGCCAACGAACCACCTAGTAAACCTAAGCCAATAATGCCTACTGTCTTACTCATATAAACCTACTTTCACAAATAATTAGCCTTACACTCTCTAATGTAAGGCTAACTATATCTACAAACTACTAAAAGTATATTGAAATCGTGTAAATATAAGACTATGCCTCTATGAGGCGTCTATTTTTCCACTTCCCACTATACCATCGATATACAAATAATAAACCTCGTAAAATTTCATCTACCGCCATGGCAATCCAAATGCCTACGAGCCCCCATTCCCAGTAAATTCCAAATAGATAGGACAATGGTACAGCACATAACCACATGCCAAAAATGCCTACGAGCATCGGTGTTCTAATATCCCCTGCTGCTTGTAAGCAGCCAACCATAACAATATTAACGGCACGACCTAACTCAAGAAAAATCTCAATCAGTAATACATTATGTGCTAACGATAGGATTTCTGGATCCGTAGTAAATATGGATAGTACAATATCACTGGTAATATAAAAGAACGTAGCCAGTCCTACACTAATGGCAATGGCTAACAACATAGAATGCCATACGCGATTTGTCACCTCAGCTTGTCGTTTAGCCCCCATCAGGTAACCCACAATAACTTGAGATGCATTTGCTAATGCTATGGTATATACATAGCAAAGCATGGCAATAACCGATACATACACCTTTGTATTAATAACAGCTAGCCCTAGGATGTTGACCATTTTCATAATCGTTGTCTGAGATAACTGATAACTTAAGGTTTCACCACCAGAGGGAACACTGATATTCAGTAAAGACTTAACCGTATGCCACGGGAATGGTTTTAAAAATTTGAAGCTCACCTCTAAAGTAAGCAACTTCTTAAAGGTATAGCCGATAATTACGAGGCCTACCACCTTAGATAACCAGGTAGAAATTGATACCCCTAGTACACCAAGGCTTGGTATGGGACCATGACCAAATATTAATACATAGTTAGTTGTGATATGGATAACATTCATAACTAACGCGATATACATAGTAACACGCGTTAATGAATGGCCTCTAAATACGGCAACCAGCGCATAATACATAGCCTGAATCGGTAATCCTGCGGCCACAATGGTCGTATATATCGACGTATCACTCATCGTTTCGGGAGGTATACCTAGCCATGTAAAAATCCATTCATGACAGGTGATAAAGAATACGGCCGCAACAGATGAAAATAAGAAGTTCAACACCAAACTGACCGTACATACCTCAGATAGCTTAGACTGATTTCGAGCCCCTAAATACTGGGCAATCAAAATCGTCGTAGCGGTACTCATAACAATAATGAGCATAATAAAGATATTTAAAATTTGATTGGCATTAGCTACCGCTGCTACCGCTTGAGGAGAGTAGTGACTCATCATCACTTGGTCTATATTACCTACTAACAGCTGTAGGAATACTTCGATAAATATAGGCCAGCTCAATGTCCAGATAGACAAGCTAATCCCTTTTTCATAAGACTTCATAGTATCCCCTTATATACTAATGTCAGATTTTATAGTATGCCCTTTATACACTAACGTCCAATTGCCTATCCCTTAAAAGAAAACGCCCTTAGCTTTTTCTTTAGTTTCTTGATCTGCAATAAATGGAATTCTAGTAGTTCTACCTTCTTTTGCAGCTACAATCTTTTTAAATGGGAATTCAAAGATTTCTCTATTCCAAGTATTTACAGCATCATTATACAACGTTCTAGCTGCAGTAATTTCTTTTTGTAAGTAAGAATTTTGTTGCATTGCATCACGAATTGTATCTTGGCTTTGTAATTCAGGATAATTTTCTATAGCTACGTTGAGGGCTCTTGTAGCCTTGTTAAGTTGTGCATTCACATCACTTCTAGATTCTTCAGAAAAATTACCACTTCTATACTTAGCAATGTCTACAAGGATATCCTTATCAACTTCAATAGATTTTTCCACAAGTTTAGCCGCATTAGAAAGAATCACAACACGTTGCTCCATATAGTTATCAATTTCGGATGCAGCATTTTGAATTCTTTGTTCCATCATATTAAACTCTGAGCTAATTTGTTTTAATCGCCACCATGGATAAATCAATACAATGGCGCCAATAATAGATACTAGATACTTGTCTATAACTATGCCTAAAACGATACCGATAACACCAACTGCCATAAGGATCGTTGGAAGAAGTTTTTCAAAGCCACTAGTTTCAACAGGGATTACCTTAGCGATAACATGCACATCTCTGCCTTCAGACATAATTTCCGGATTCATTTCGTCGAGTTGGTTAGCCATTTTGGGTACCTCCAAATTCTTTATAAATAGTATTTAATAAATCGTCGAGAGACTGATTTTGTCGATATAGTTTACCTGCCATAAAGTGATCGTATGCAAAAGACCTATCTCTATTATTTTCAGATTTTTGATACTGATCTAGACCTTTAATATGCTTAAAATCCTCTCCAGCAGATTTAATTTCTGAAACCTCTATCAATTCGTGTTTTGTAACAGGAACATACTCGTCCCAGCGGACTGGCACATAATAGGTTCTACCATTACCAGCTCGTACAGGTACTTGATCTACGTGTTCGATGGCCCTATAAGAATAGGCATCTACCTTAATTACCTCAGAGTCACCTTCATTTTTATAGTGGCTAGTCTTAAGAATTGTTTTTACATTATTTCGCTGAGCCGCATCAGGAGGAACAAATAAGTTAAGTCCCATTTTATTTGCTAGCATTTCTGTAATGTAATCATTGTATTTGAAATTATAAGACTTGCCATAAATATAATCATTAGAAGCCATTTGTTGATACACAGGAATCGCTAAAATTGGTAGGAATGAGAAATACATGTGTTCAAAGTAACTGCAGTTGTAATTAATGAACTTCTCTTTAATCTTTTGGAATGAAAAATCATAATACTGAGATGGTGATGTGTCAAAGTCCCAATTTTGAGAATTGTCAGCTTTAATCTCATTAATTTTACACTCTTTATTAAATATAAAATCATCTCCATATGGAGAGTTTTCAAAAATATCCTTATAGTTGTTTTGTGCTAATGGCGTAAATAGTACGCGGAACTCAACCTCATTGTTGCGATCTAATGCATTAAATTGTGCATCAAACTCTTCATTGGCTAAAGCTTGGAAGCCTCCACCATTCTCCAATGAATCCTGACTCTTCTGTCTAAGACTAGCAATACCTTTTGCTATCTTACTCTTAGCGCTACCGAAATTAAAGAATCCTTTTTCCGGTGGCTTCCTATGGAATGTTAGGTTAGGTGCTGCATGATTACCATACACTAAAGATACTCTATTGGCATAATAAGGACCTGGTTGTCTTATAACGGCCCGTAATGTTTCGTTAACATCACGAGTTTTTAGATTCCCATTAGAATCAACATACTCTTCTGTATACGTAACATTTAAGGTGCCCTCATACGTATAATCATCCATCCAGTGGATTATGCGCTTCAGAAAAATAAAGGGGTTTCCTAAAATATCACCAGAAGCAATATCTAAGGTGGAATGATTTACATCACCTTTTTCTAAAAATCCATAATCTTTAACGAGCTGTTCATATCGTTCAATATTAAAGTTAGAATCCATATGAATAAAAGGAATCGCCTTTTTTATAAGTTCTACAGTCATTTCACTATGAAATAGATTGTTTAAAGGGGCCATCATCTCATAGCCTTCTTGACGCATTTTAGCTAATGTAGCATCTAAATCATTAAGTTTTTCTTCAAGGCTTTTACTATTAGGCTTAATCCAATATAGGTAAAGCCCTACACATAGAACTAATATAAGTATAGAAACAATAATCGCTACAATATCAATATACTCTTGTGAAAACTGATAAATACCATAAATAATGGCACCTATACCAATAACAATATCAACCTTTTTGATAAGGCCAAATCGTTTATAGGATGTGTTTGATTGATCGCGATTTTCTGATACAACAGTATACTTATCTATTAATACTTTGTTGTTGTCTATATCAATCTTTGATTGATCTACTAGTTGTTGAAAGTATTCTTCGGTTACTTGTTGAAACGCGTCCTTTAACTCTTCCCGATAATACTTAAGTGGCTCTAGTAATGCTTCATTATATTCATTCGACACGTTACTCATTCCCTCTCCTTAATGAATCGCATAGTAAATGATACTTCTATACGTTTCCATTATGCCTCATATTCTGAAATAATAGCCTCTTATACTTATAAGCGTTCAATTTTTACTTAATTATAAATATCCTAAATTATAAATTAGTATATCAATTAAGAAAACCTCCGTAAAGTAATAATACGATTCATACCACTATAAAATAACCATATCATTCACAACACTCTAAAGTAATCATACTATTCATAATGTCATAATGTAAAAACCCCTCTTTACTGGACATTCAGTAAAGAGGGATTCAGATTATACATAATTCAATTTAGATAAGATTATTTAAATTGATTGCAAAGGCTATCAAATAGCGCTTGATCTGGTTTTACCACATCTTCAGTTAATGGACGAGGATGTGGACCACCATTTGCTGCTGCCAAGGATTTTTCGAAGGAAGGTTTAGATGTATTTTGGTAAATAAGACCAGTAACCAAACCATCTGTATCGCCCAAAGTTTTAAGTGCTGCTGCACGATCTGTTGGATCATAGCCTTCAGGCAATGCTACTAAGTGTTCTTTGAACCAGTCATAGCTGTTGCGTTTGTTGTATGTAACACATGGGCTAAATACGTTGATGAAGGAGAAGCCATCATGGTCCATAGCCTTTTGAATCAAATCAACAAGTTCTTCACGGTTGATCATGTAGCTTTGAGCTACGAATGTAGCACCTGCTGCAATCGCAGTTTCACAGATGGACAATGGAGATTCGAATGCCCCACGAGGTGTTGTTTTAGTAACAAAACCGATGTCGGAACGAGGGGATGCTTGACCTTTAGTCAAACCATATACATGGTTATCCATTACAACGTATGTCATATTTACATTACGTTTGAAAGCATGGATAGTATGACCCATACCGATAGCGAACGCATCACCGTCACCGGAGAATGCGATAACTTCTAAGTCTTGGTTAGCAAGTTTAACGCCTTGTGCGTAAGGAAGCGCACGACCATGAGTTGTATGAGCACCATATGCGTAGAAATAACCACCGATACGGCTAGAGCAACCGATACCGGAAATTACTGCTAATTTTTCTGGTGGAATATTTTTCGCTACTACAGCGTCAGTAATCGCTGCTTGAACCCCATAATGGCCACAGCCTGGACACCAGTTAGGACGAATATCGTTTCTGTAATCTTTAGCTGTTGTCATATTATAGGACCTCCTTAATCGCATTTTTCACATAACTTTTTGTGAATGGATTACCATCGTATTTCAAGCAGCTGGAAATTTTAGATTTCTTATGCATGTTGATTTTAAATAAGTTAGTCAATTGACCTGTTGCATTGTGCTCAACGATAACCACTTTTTTTGCAGCATCCATAAATGGTTGTAATTGTTTTGCTGGGAATGGTTTAATCAAGCGCAATTGCAAGTGATTAACTTTAACACCTTCTTGATCGAATTCAGCAACAGCTTCTTCGATAGCGCCACGGCTAGAAGCCATACCAACAACGAGAACATCTGCTTCGTCGTATTTAGCGTTATTCAAGAATGGTTCGTAGTTATCAGCTACAGTTTCCAATTTGCGGAAACGTTTATCAGTTTGCGCTACGTGCATTGTAGGCGCTTCTGCTGGTTTACCTTCTTCATTATGTTCTAAACCAGTGGAAAGGAAGAGACCATTTTTCATACCAGGAATTGTACGAGGAGAAATACCATCTTCAGTCAATTCAAAGCGTTTGAAGTACTTAGGTTGTTCCAATTCAGGAAGGTCAGCTTCTTTCATCATTTTACCGCGGTTAATAGGTACACGGTTCAAATCGAAGGAAGGAACGGATTGTTTATTCAAACCTTGTTGTAAATCCGGCATGAAGATAACTGGACATTGGTACATTTCTGCCAAGTTGAAAGCTTTTTGAATTTCATAGAAGCATTCTTCAATAGATGTTGGAGAAATAACGATACCAGAATAATCGCCATGTGCATTGTAGCAAGCCGCAGCAATATCGGATTGTTCAACCTTTGTAGCCATACCTGTGGATGGGCCAGAACGTTGAACGTCGATAACAACCATTGGTAATTCAGCCATGGAAGCCATGGATAAGGATTCAGCCATCAAAGAAAGACCAGGGCCAGAAGTACATGTGAAGCCACGAACACCTGCGTATACGCCACCCATAGCTGTCATGCATGCTGCGATTTCGTCCTCTGTTTGAACGATAGTAGCACCCAATTTATCCATATTTTTAATCATATATTCCATTACTTCAGATGCTGGAGTAATAGGATAAGATGCCATGAAACGGGAACCCGCAGCAATAGCACCTAAAGCACATGCTTCATTACCTAATAAGAACATTTGATCTTTCTTACCAGGAGCTGGCAATGTATCGATTTCCACATCGCCCAATTTTTCCATTACAAGGCTATGACCATCGTCAAAGGCAGCTAAGTTTTTATCCACGATTTCTTGGGATTTTTTCGCAAATTTAGCAGCAATCGCATCTTTAAACATCTTAGTATCAAAACCAAGAAGTGCTACAGACATACCAAGTGCTACGATATTACGCATCAACAAGGAACCTTGTTTCATTGCAGTTTCAGAGATTGGCAAGGACAAGCAATTAATCTTTGTACCTTCAAATTTAGAGAAGTCAGGATTTACTTTGCTGTCACAGATGATGTAACCGCCCTCACGAACTTCAGAACCATGCATATCAACTGTTTCTTGATCAAGAGAAAGCAAGAAGTCTACGCCTTCACCAATGGACATAACTTGTTCTAATGCAACGCGCAATGCGAATGTTGTATGACCACCTTTGATACGAGATGCAAATAAACGTTGGCTATACAAGGAATAACCTTCTTTAGCGAGGATTGTCGCCATAATTTCGCCACAACTCTCGATACCTTCACCTTGTTGGCCGCCCATTTTCCAGATAAAATCTTTACGTTTTTGCAAGAGATTCACCCTCCTTAGGATAAAAATTACACTGCTGACAAGAGTCTACCTTACTATGTTAATGTTTTATAGTACGAACCTGTCCATATCGTCATTGTATCATGTATATATTGGGTTTACAATGTATCATTTCACATAATAATAGGTATAAATTAAGGCATTATAACTAAAACTTATAAGAGAAAAGGATACTACATGCTAAGTAGTATCCTTTTAGTATTAATAGTTATCGTTTTAAATAAATTCTAGGAGAATGTAGTCTATACAAAATTATATAGAATATTTATTCTGTAACACCTCTTGCTGACGCTCTTTCGTAAAGAATATCTCCTCTAAACACAACCCTTGGGCTGGCGCCGTTTTGCCTATAACACGACGATCTTTAGCGGCCAAATAGCCCTTGATATCCTCCACCTTGCGTCTTCCAAGGCCTACATCGACGAGGAGCCCTGCAATATTGCGAACCATGTGGTATAAGAACCCATCCCCCACTACAGAAATGGTAACATGAGAGCCTTCTGCCTCTACATGAATTCCATGCTTTGCAAGTTCTTCTTGAACAAGCTTCTTTGTTTCAAATTCTTTATAACCAAGTTCTGGATGCATAAACAACTCTTTGCCGAATGCAATCATCTCATCTTGTTGTGCATCAATCATTTTATTAATCTCTGTCTTCATATAATCTCATTCCTAATCCATCGCATTCCAATGTTCAATCTCATCAATCCAGGCAAATTCTTCGTTCTTCACTCGATTGCGAACATCCTTGGATAATTGATTTTTTTCAAAGAAACCTGCTTTGCGTAAGATAAACTCTGGCTTAATATTAGTTTTCTTTATCTTACGAGAAACTTGTACAACCATTGCAGGTACTTCATTTCCATGCAAAGAAATCATCACAATATCTTTTGGTTTTATAGATATATCTTCACTTTGAAATAGCAGTGCATCTTTACAATTATTTGCATATACCTTTAGAT
>ERZ1699258.259-NODE-259-length-12219-cov-3.164572_pt1 | contig 12219 bp, 9 predicted proteins | sample MGYA00581520_ERZ1699258 | MGnify/ENA primary metagenome ERZ1699258 (study PRJEB42319, sample SAMD00040322) | human oral metagenome | material: saliva | host: Homo sapiens | study: EMG produced TPA metagenomics assembly of PRJDB4115 data set (Metgenomic analysis of... | reverse complement strand
GTTGTAATACGTAGAACTCTAAAGGCTCTGGACCAGCATCTACAATATCGCGCATGAGGTATCCACCCATACCACAGCAAATAGCACCATTTAATTCGCCCTTCTCTGTTACCTTTAGACCATCCCCTAATCGACAATCTACTTTAGAAGTTAATCCACAAGATTGAACATATTCTTTTGCAGATTCTAAAGGTCCTTTATGCACGTCGCCAGCAATAACAAATTCAGCACGATTACGGTTGATGAGTTCTACTGCTAAATATCCATGATCAGTACCAATATCAGCTATAGCATGAGCTTTTGGTACGATTGAAAACACCGCCTCTAAGCGATCCATCATAGGTCTAGGTTCCATAATTCCTCTATTATTATATATAAAAATAACCGCCCTTGAATCCTCAAGGACGGTAGATATCAACATAATTGGTGGGCCCACCTGGGATCGAACCAGGGACCGACCGGTTATGAGCCGGTTGCTCTACCCCTGAGCTATAGGCCCACAGTTAGTTTCTAGCTCATTAATTATACCGAATAGGCTAGTACTAAGTCAAGGCACACCGTATTTCTATGACTGTTTCATGAGCATAAAACGATGAATCATATTGTCTTCGTTGAACACACCTTTTGTAGCCAGTGTCGTCGTTTGACTATCGGTAGATTTAATGCCCCGTGCACTCATACAGCTATGAGAGGATGTAATATGAACAATCACATCTTCAGAGCCTGTTGCTAAAGAGATTACCTCAGCTATATCTTCTCCGATTTTCTCTTGCAATTGCAAACGCTTACAACACATTTCTGCAATGCGAGGAATCTTAGATAAGCCAATAACTCGACCTTTCGGAATATAACCGATACTAATGCTCATATCATACATGAGCGCCATATGATGCTCGCAATGAGAGAAGCAAGTAATATCCTTTACTACTACCATTTGATTTGTATCAACTGCAAAGGTCTTGCCATACATTTCAGCAATCTCTGCATTTGTATACTGAATCCCTTCATATACTTCTTCCATCATTTGTGCTACGCGCTTTGGTGTTTCCAGTAAGCCTTCTCGGTTAGGGTCCTCTCCCAAGGCTTCTAGTAATTGATATATAAGTGATTCTATTTTTTCTGTATCCATATTTTCCCCTTTATATCAAGATGTCATCATATCTCAATGCATCATACTTTGATTACATAGGATACTGATTCGATACATCCTAACTACACTATACACCTTTCGCATCTGGATCCCATACAAATTTATGAATTTGCAGTTGGAATCGTACATTCTGTAAATTATATGTTTTCATATAATCGATAATGGATGCTGCTTCAATTTTTCCCCACACAGGGGATACATAAATTTGAGCCTTTGTAGGATGTTCCTTAATGATACGACGCATACAGTCCAAGTCCTCTACAGAACCTACTACAAATTTAATAAGATCTTGTCTTGTAGAAACTTTGAATATATCTAAATCCATAGACTCTTCTGCCAAAGATGATGGCGTCTTGTAATCGTAGGTAAACCACACATTGTCTCTGTGAAAGCTCGGTATAATGGTGCCATTCGTTTCAATATTGAAATCGTAAGGACTTTCATCAGCTAATACACCTTGAGTGCCTTCAGATAATTCATTTCTCACAGTCGATTTTTTAACAGTACACGATTTATCCTCTAGTTTAGTAGATTTACGACGATTTAATTCATCGATTAGCTCCACTACAGCAGCTTCTTGTAATAGTGGCTCACCACCAGTTATGGTAATTCGATGATTGCCTAAACTTTCAATAGCATCAGCTACCTCTTGTACGGTCATATCTGTGAAAGTACTATCAATGCCATAACTATAAGTGGTATCACAATATGAACAGCGGATATTGCAGTCATGAAGACGCAAGAATGTTGTCAATAAGCCTTGTCGACTACCCTCCCCATCAATGGAGCCGAAAATCTCAATCACGTTCATAAATAGCCGTGTTCCCTTCAGACTCTTGAACCTCTACTTTAAAACATTTCGGTCCTAACTCATCGGCAATCCATTTCGCCATATTTTCAGCCGTAGGATTGATATCGCCTAATACATCATTGATATGACGATGATCTAAGCGACCGTGAATCTTTTCTTTAATAATAGTAAAGTCAATAACCATGCCATTATGATCTAATTCTTCAGAACGAGCATGGACAGTAATAATCCAATTATGTCCATGTAGATTTTGACACTTGCTAGGATAATCTAGTTTTAATTGATGAGATGCACTTACCTCTAAACGTTTAGTAACTGTAAACATTGTATCTCCTAAATCCTTCATTACATTTCAATATATTACTATCAGATTATATCGATGATTCTATAATTGTATAACTCTAGCGCTAGTAAAACTAATAAAACTAATAGAGTCATTAGAACTATTAGAAATAATCATAATTTTAAACATTACTAACCTTTATTATAACACAAAAGGGCTGTAACACAGTGCTAGAGAACACTGCATTACAACCCTTAAGAGATTCAATATCTTATAAGAAGTCTTTAATTTTATCGCGTTTACCACGATTGCGCAATTTAGTAAGCGCTTTGCCTTCTATTTGACGAATACGTTCACGAGTTACATTGAAATGTTGACCTACTTCTTCCAATGTACGAGGTTTGCCGTCCTTTAAACCAAAGCGCAAGATCAATACTTGTTGCTCACGGTCAGTTAAGCATGTAAATACATCTTCAATTTGTTCTTGTAATAAGATGTAGCTAGCTGCATCGTCTGGAGCAATAGCATCTTGGTCCTCAATAAAGTCTCCCAAGTGAGAGTCTTCCTCTTCACCAATTGGAGTTTCCAATGATACTGGCTCTTGTGCGATTTTTTGAATTTCACGCACGCGCTCTACCGTAATGCCCATACCTTCTGCGATTTCTTCTGGTAATGGTTCACGACCTTTATCTTGCAATAATTGTCTGGAAATACGAATCAATTTATTGATTGTTTCTACCATATGTACAGGAATACGAATCGTACGAGCTTGGTCCGCAATAGCACGAGTAATAGCTTGACGAATCCACCATGTAGCATATGTGGAGAATTTATAACCCTTTGTATAATCGAACTTATCTACAGCTTTAATAAGGCCCAAGTTACCTTCTTGAATCAAATCCAAGAATAACATGCCGCGACCTACATAACGTTTTGCAATACTTACAACTAAGCGCAAGTTAGCATCTACCAATTTTTTCTTAGCCTTTTTGGCAAGTTGAATATCTTTATATGTAGCATCTTCTGCTGCGCCAGCTTCAATTTGCTTTGCTAAAACGATTTCTTCATCTGCAGAAAGCAATGGGACACGACCAATTTCCTTGAGATACATACGTACAGGATCATCAATGTTAACACCAGAGTCTACACTTAAATCGATGGAGATATTCTTTTCATTAGGAGTATCTTCTTCATCCTCTTCTTCTGGTTCTATTGGCTGAGCGTCCGCATCCTCACTGTCGATATCAGCCACTACTTCAATATTTAATTTACCAAATGTAGTATAAATATCGTCTAATTGTTCCGCAGTAAGTCCAGTCTGCTCATGAAGAGCATCTGAAATCTCTGATTGTGTCAACACGCCGGTTTTTCGGCCTTTTTCAAGAAGTTGTTCTACAATCTCCTCTATTTGACTTTTTTGTACTTTCTTAGCCACAGCGCTCTCCTTCTTACATTATATTACTTAGACCATTCTCTAATTAAGTTCTGTATTTCCTGACACTTATGTAATTCGCTAATAAATGTCGAATCTCCTGCCCGTTTTAATTGATCCGCCATAATTGAATGCGCTTTATACTGTTCACGCAATGAATGAAGCCTTATCTTGCGGATTAATCCAGGCACTTGTACCTTATATTCATCGTCACTCATAACAACCAATCTAGAGTAAATATCATACTCCGATGGGGATAAAACAGATTGAATGGCAGTATCATCTAGACGACCTTCTTGTTTAAATAAGGTGAATATCTTTTCTATTATACCTCGATATTCAATTTTTTCAAAGTCTTCTAATGGCAAATAGCTCATCATATGTTGTAACACTTCACCATCTGTAAAGGCTAAGGACAATAATTTTTCTGCATCACCTTTAGGTAAATCCTGTGTTGGCAACGGTGCAGACGCAGTATCAACCAATTCAATTTGTCCTTTTTTTACATAGTCTCGGAAATATCTAAAAATACTACTATTATCAAGCCATAGTGGTAATGCCAATGTCTTTAGAGCATCATCCCGTTGTGTTTGACTATCTATATTAGCAATATATGGGAATACATCAGCCATAACAGCTTGCTTCCCTTCCGTATCATTTGTGTCGTGTTTAATTAAAGACTCACTTAATAAATAATCAAGAGGCTTAACCGCTTTAGCTACTAAATCTTTAAATGCTTGTCCTCCATGATTACGTACATAATCATCTGGATCCTTACCATCTGGCATAGCCAGAACACGCACCTTAAAGTCCGTATTTTGTAATAATTCTATAGCCCTAGCTGCTGCTTGACGACCTGCGCCATCCATATCATAGGCCAGTACAATTTCATCAGCCTGCCTCATTAAGATATGACCATGATCTCGTGTATAAGCCGTCCCCAAGGATGCTACTACATTAGTAACACCATGGTTATGAGCAGATATAACGTCCATATACCCTTCTACAAGGATAGCCTGTCGCTCTTGACGAATAGATTTATAAGCCTTATCAAAGGCAAATAATAGTTTTCCCTTTTCAAAGATGGCTGATTCTGGTGAGTTTAAATATTTTGGCGTGCTGTCATCCATAACACGACCACCAAAGGCAACTACTCGACCTTTACCATCCATAATAGGAAACATAATTCGGTTTCTAAAGAAATCGTAAAACTGTCCCTTTTGGTTTTTACGGACCAAATTCAACTCCAAAAGAATAGAATCATCGATACCACGTTCGTGAAAGGCTCGATACAACTTATCCCAACCATCTGGAGCAAAGCCTAATTTGAATTTTTCAATCGTATCTTTTGTAAGGCCCCGTTTTTTTAAGTAATCAAGGCCCACCTTTCCCATAGAGGTTTGTGTGAGACAGTTATGGAAAAATGTGGCTGCTAATTCAGAAGCTTCATATAGTTTTTTTCGTCGTTCATCTCGAGCTCGTTGTTCTGGTGAAAGTTTTGCCTCCGGCAAGGGAATATTAGCACGATTAGCAAGCCGCTCTAGAACCTCTACAAAGCTTAAATGCTCTAGTTCCATGAGGAATTTAATGACATTCCCCGATGCATGACAGCCAAAACAATAATAAAAGCCCTTTTCAGGGGCAACACTAAAGGACGGCGTCTTTTCATTATGAAATGGACAACAACCCCAATAGTTCTTGCCCCGTTTCTTTAAGGCTACATGCTCGGATATAACTGATACGATATCATTAGCATCTTTGATTTGTTCAATCAATTCATTTTCAAAATATCTGCTCATAGCCAACGCCTCCTTCCCCATATATATATATTAATTCGATATACAAATAAAAAATCCTCTATTTGTAAAAGATTTTAATTAGTTAAATTATTAAATTAATACAAAAATCAAATACGAATCATAGGAATCCTTATCTATGAAACTAAATACATAAGGATTCCTATACTCCGTATCTTTAGATTATATGCAAATGAAATTTGATAATAATAGGCTGCAATGAAATCATTGCAGCCTATACTTATCGCTTATAGCATATTATTTTGCGTAATCCACAACGCGAGTTTCACGAATAATTACGACCTTAATTTGGCCTGGATATTCGAGTTCAGACTCGATGCGTTTTACGATATTCCGAACAAGTAATGTAGACTCAGCTTCATCAATCTTATCCGGTTTTACTACAACGCGAATCTCACGACCTGCTTGAATAGCAAAGCATTTTTCAACGCCTTCGAAGGATTCAGCGATTTCTTCCAATTTAGATAAACGTTTTAAGTAGTTTTCTAATGTTTCTCGACGTGCTCCTGGACGAGCCGCAGAGATAGCATCAGCAGCTGCTACTAATACAGCTTCTACAGATTGGAACTCTTCATCACCATGATGAGCGCCAATGCAGTTAATTACTGCTGCGCTTTCACGATATTTACGAGCCACATCAACACCGATTTGAACATGAGAACCTTCAAGTTCACGGTCTAATGCTTTACCAATATCATGGATCAAACCACCTCGTTTAGCCAATGTTACATCACAGCCTAGTTCAGCCGCCATCAAACCTGCTAAATGAGATACTTCAATAGAATGTTTCAAAACGTTTTGACCGTAACTAGTACGATATTTCAAACGACCTAAAATCTTAACAATTTCAGGATGTAAGCCATGAACATCAGCTTCAAATGTTGCTTGTTCACCAGCTTCTTTAATAGTTTGGTCAACCTCTTTACGAGCTTTACCAACCATTTCTTCAATACGAGCTGGATGGATACGACCATCTACAATCAATTTTTCTAAAGCAATACGAGCCACTTCACGACGAATTGGGTCGAAGCCAGAAAGAATAACTGCTTCTGGTGTGTCATCGATAATCAAGTCAATACCTGTTAATGTTTCGAGTGCGCGAATATTACGGCCCTCACGACCAATAATGCGGCCTTTCATTTCATCATTAGGCAATGCCACTACGGATACGGTAGTCTCCGCCACATGGTCAGCTGCGCAACGTTGGATTGCAGAGGAGATAATTTCTTTTGCTTTTTTCTCCGCATCATCCTTAGCTTGCTGCTCCATTTCCTTAACCATAATTGCCGTTTCATGACGAATTTCTTGTTCTACATTTGTTAACAAGATATTCTTAGCTTCTTCAAATGTCATGCCAGAAATACGTTCTAACTCTGCCATTTGTTTTTCATACAAAGCTTCAATTTTTTCACGGCTTTGGGCTAAGTCAGCTTCTTTGCGATGTAAAGCTTCCTCTTTGTGTTCAATATTGTCTAATTTTTTATCCAAAGATTCTTCTTTTTGAAGAATACGACGTTCCATACGTTGAAGTTCAGAACGGCGATCTTTATTTTCTCGTTCTACATCAGAACGGAGCTTATGAATTTCTTCTTTCGCTTCTAATAAAGCTTCTTTCTTTTTAGACTCAGCTGTGCGTTCACCATTAGCGATGATACGTGCAGCCTCTTGCTCAGCTTGATTCAGTTTTCCTTCAGCAATATTTTTTCTTAAAAAATAGCCTACCCCTAGTCCAATCAGTACCATTACCACTGCAATTAGACTATACTCTAAAATCAGTCTCACCTCCTCTTAAATTCTCAAAATCGAGCTTTCATGCTCCTTTTTATGCCCTTTATGCATTAAATTATCATTTAGCCATATCATCATATAAATAAATAAGGCTATTATTAATTTTAGACTTGAAAGCCCTTTCTGTCAAGATTTTACAAGCCTGGTAAGGCCTCAGAAAAAGTACTATCTATTCATAAAAATCATTGCACACAACTTGGATAGTACTCGTTGAAAACCCTCTATATTTGAGAAAATTAAAGACTTTTACACGAGGAGTGCAGTCCTCATTGAGAATGGAACCAAATTTTTTCTCCACCACACGATAAGCGGCTTTCACTTCATCATAATCAGAGATTTCCGGAGGCACAGTAAGACCTCTAAGTTTCATCTTTTGCTTAATCATGTAGGCGCCGTATTTTTGTTCTTTCATCAAATAGTTTAATACTTGTTCAGACAGGCGCTCATCATTGATATAATCATAGTCTCTAAGGCGTTCGAGGACCCGCTCAATGATGGGGTCCTCGATTTGTTTACGTCTCATTTTTTGTGTCAGTTCATAGGAACTTAGAAATCGTTGAGCTAGGAAGCGATACGCTTGATCCATAGCAGCTTGCATCGTTTCTTCACTCATGATTATACTTCTTCAGTTACTTCTTCGCCGATTACATCGATTTCTTCAGTGCCAACCGCTAATGTATCGCGAATAATACGATCAATCTCATCAGCGATTTGTGGATTGTCGAGCAAGTATTGTTTAGCCGCCTCTTTACCTTGACCCATACGTTCCCCATTGTAGGAATACCATGCACCAGATTTATTGATGATTTCCATATTTGTACCGATATCGATAAGAGTACCTGCTTTAGAAATACCTTCACCATACATCAAGTCAAATTCTGCTGTTTTGAATGGAGGTGCTACTTTGTTTTTAACTACTTTAACTTTAGTGCGAGCACCAACGTTTTCGTTGTTAGCTTTAATAAGTTCACCCTTACGAACATCAAGGCGTACAGAAGAATAGAATTTCAATGCACGACCACCTGTTGTAGTTTCAGGGTTACCAAACATTACGCCTACTTTTTCACGCAATTGGTTGATAAAGATAACAACCGTTTTAGATTTGCTGATGATACCAGTCAGTTTACGCAATGCTTTACTCATCAAACGAGCTTGTAAACCTACGTGAGCATCGCCCATTTCGCCTTCGATTTCAGCTTTAGGCACTAAAGCGGCAACGGAGTCAACTACTACGATATCTACAGCGCCACTGCGAACTAAAGCCTCTGTAATTTCAAGAGCTTGCTCACCATTGTCTGGTTGAGAAATCAATAAATTATTGATATCTACTCCCAAGTTACGAGCATATACTGGATCCATCGCATGCTCCGCATCAATAAATGCCGCAATGCCACCTTGTTTTTGCGCTTCTGCTACAGCATGAAGTGCTACTGTTGTTTTACCAGAGGATTCTGGGCAATAGATTTCAATAACACGACCACGAGGGAAACCACCTACACCAACAGCGATATCGATAGCAAGGGACCCAGAGGAGATAACCTCTACGTTCATGCGATCTGCTGCTTCACCAAGGCGCATAATAGCGCCTTTACCAAAGTCTTTTTCAATTTGTTTTAACGCGTTATCCAACGCTGCTTGTCTGCCATCTACAGCCATTATTTTATTTCCCCTTTTCTGTTATATAAGTATACACATAATATAGTGCTAGCTCTGCTGCACTTTGTCGAATATCTTCGCGATTACCAATTAAATTAGCCTTGTGAGCTACTGTCCCATGAGGTCCAGTTACACCGAACCACACAAGACCAACTGGCTTCTCAGGACTACCGCCGCCAGGACCAGCTATGCCAGTCGTAGAAACGGCATATGTTGTTTGACCAATAGTTCGTGCTCCCTCTGCCATAGCCTTAGCGACTTGCTCACTTACGGCACCATACGTATCGAGCATGTCTTGAGGTACACTTAGTACACGATGTTTTATGTCGTTGCTATACGAAATAACGCCACCCATGTAGTACTCACTACTGCCACTCACATTAGTTAGTAATTTACCAACTAAACCGGAAGTACAAGATTCAGCAGTACTAATCGTACTGTGCTCCTCCAGTAGAGCTCGACCGAGGGTTTCCTCCATAGAAACCGTCAAATCACGGCCTACCCGAGAGCCTAATCGTTCTCGAATGATAGCATCCCAAGGATTGAGAAGCGCTTGTGCCGCTTCTAAGGTGTCAGCCTTAGCGGTGATACGAACCTCGATATAGCCTTTTTTAATGAGCAAAGCTATGGTCGGATTTGATTGATTCTTAATGAGGTCCATCAACGTGTTCTCTAGGTCGATTTCACGGATATCATATACCCCATATCGATAGGATGTAACAACACCTTGCGAACCAAATCGATTCATTAAATAAGGCACCACACTATCGTGGAACATACCCTTCATCTCACCAGGAGGTCCTGGCAAAAGTATGTATGTAGTATCGCCATCTTCCACTACAACACCAGGCGCCACGCCTACCGGATTATGTAATACGTTTGCGCCTTCAGGCAACTCAGCTTCTCGACGACTTGCATCCGGCACGGTACGTTTTACACGGTCAAAGAATTTTTTAACCTCATCCATAGCCTCTTGATTAAATACAATAGGTCGCCCAATAGAATCGGCTAATACATTTCGTGTAATATCTCCTTGCGTTGGACCTAGCCCACCTGTACTAATCACAATATCAGCCCGTGTACTAGCTAGCTGAAAAACCTCTGCCATGCGCTTAGGATTATCCCCCACTACAGATTGATGAGCAATAGTATAACCTAATTTATTTAATTCTTGTGCTAGCCAAGATACATTTGTATTCACTGTATCGCCTAGCAATAATTCTGAACCTGTAGAAATAAGTTCTACAATCATCAGATCACCTCCACAATCGAAAGAATCGAGCTGTGTTTTATTCTACAACCGTAGCTACAACGTCGTACGCAAAGCCTTGCTCTACCTGTACCTTAAGAATATCACCAGGTTGAACCTCTTCACCGCAGTCCTCAATGTACATATTACCGTCTACATCAGGTGCTTGAGATTTCAAGCGTCCTTTAGCTAGTAATGTACCATTCTCGCCGTCCTCGATTTCTTCCACCATTGCATAGTCAACAGTACCTTCTAAATCGCGATTATTTTCTTCAGAGATAGCTGCTTGAATGGACATGAGAATATGATAACGTTCGTCTTTAACCTCTTCTGGCACTTGGTCTTCACGAGCACCTGCAGGAGTACCTTCCTCTTGAGAGTAGGTAAACACGCCCATATTATCGAATTTGATTTCTTTTACAAAGTCGCAAAGTTCTTCAAATTGTTCATCTGTTTCACCAGGAAAACCAACGATGATAGATGTGCGCAATGTAATATGGGTCGGTGCATTTCTAATCTTCTTAAGTAAACGTTCAATATCATTGCGATCATCACGACGATTCATTTGTTTTAAAATATCGTTATTCACATGTTGCAATGGAATATCTACATATTTACAAAGTTTTGGCTCATTAACGATAATATCTAACAATTCATCGGAGAAGAAAGTTGGATATAAGTATAACATGCGAATCCATTCGATACCTTCTACGGCAGTTAATTCTTTTAACAACGTAGTCAACAATGGTTTACCATCATTTAGATCAATACCGTAACTAGTCGTATCCTGAGCGATAAGAACGACCTCTTTAACACCGGATGCAGCCAATCGTTCTACTTCGGCCTTAATAGACTCGATAGTACGACTGCGGAATGCACCACGCACCTTTGGAATAATACAGAAGGTACAACCATTGTTACAGCCCTCAGCAATTTTTACATATGCACTGTACCGAGGCGTTGTTTGAATACGCGGCATACGCTCATCATAAATATTTGTAATATTTTCCATGATACAACTGCGATTGCCATGTTCAATAGCATCAACGGCTACCATAATCTGGTCCCATGCACCTGTACCGATTAAAGCATCAATTTCAGGAATTTCTTGGAATAATTCATCTTGATATTGTTGGCTTAAGCAACCTGCTACAATAAGGCCTTTACATTTACCATCCTCTTTATATTGAGCCACCTCAAGAATAGTATTAATAGACTCGGCTTTTGCTTTCTCAATAAAGGTACAGGTATTTACAACGATAAGATCTGCTTCGCTTAGTTCCTCTGTAATCGTATAGCCATTATCTTTCAATAAGCCTAACATTACCTCTGTATCTACTAAGTTTTTAGCACAACCTAGGCTAACATACCCTAATTTCTTACCCATTCTATATCCTTTCATAACTTGTTTATTTCTCAATTTACTTCCTGTAATAGGATTTATATAACTGAGTTACTCCTTCCGGAAACGCACTTGGCTAACCCAGTGATTTAACAACAACTTTTTGCCATCTATAGTGTAACCACCATTAACAGGCCATAAAATTAACTCGTGCCCCAATGAGTCTTTTGGCTCATCCATTTCTGGATTCGTAAACATATAGGTGAAATTATTTTCAACCATATATTTTGCAGTCTTTGTAGATAACAACCAATTAATAAATTCAACGCTATCTGCTTTATGTTTTGAATTTTTTAATACAGCAGCGCCAGTTACATAATAAGATGTTCCATCTGTTGGGTATATAACTTTAATCGGATATCCATGACGAGTATATTGGGCTGCATCAGACAAATTACCAATGCCGATATTAGACTCTCCTAACGCAGTTAAGCGAACTGGAGTAGACAAGAACTTGGCATGTTGTATTATATGTGGCTTTAAGCTATATAAATAGTTCAGTGCCTCAGGCTCGCCTCTATATTCCACCATGTTATATAACAAATTAGCTGCATTTTGGGATGCTACAAAATCGGTCATCACAATAGACCAATCACCTTGTTTACCCAATGTATCCCAAGTAGTAATATAT
>ERZ1699258.255-NODE-255-length-12277-cov-2.617449_pt1 | contig 12277 bp, 8 predicted proteins | sample MGYA00581520_ERZ1699258 | MGnify/ENA primary metagenome ERZ1699258 (study PRJEB42319, sample SAMD00040322) | human oral metagenome | material: saliva | host: Homo sapiens | study: EMG produced TPA metagenomics assembly of PRJDB4115 data set (Metgenomic analysis of... | reverse complement strand
AGTAAATAGGACGGCCTGCTTGTTTTGGTACGAAGTAGTACATCATGCCCAAGAAACCTGCGGTCAGGAAGAAACCTACGGCATTGTGGCCATACCACCATTGAACCATAGCATCGATTGCACCCGCATAAACCGGATAGGATTTCATGAAGCCCGCAGGAATGCTCAGGTTATTGACGATGTGCAACAGAGCAACGGCCAAAATGAAACCGCCGTAGAACCAGTTGGCAACGTAGATATGTTTGATTTTACGTTTGGCAATCGTACCGAAGAATACGATGGCGTAGGCAACCCACACCAGCGTAATCAAAATGTCGATAGGCCATTCCAACTCGGCGTATTCTTTACCTTGGGTGTAACCCATAGGCAAGCTGATGGCCGCAGCCACGATAACGGCCTGCCAACCCCAGAAGGTAAATGCAGGCAGCCAACCGCCAAACAGACGGGTATTACATGTACGTTGAACAACGTAGTATGATGTACCGATCAAACCGCAACCGCCGAATGCAAAAATAACCGCATTGGTGTGCAGAGGACGCAGGCGGCCGAAGTGGAACCAAGGTCCGATATTGGATAAATCGAGGGCCGGAGCAAAAAGCTGGGCAGCGACGATAACGCCGACCAACATGCCCACAATACCCCAAACTACAGTCATGATGGCGAACTGGCGCACCACTTTGTAGTTATAAGTTTGTGTGTCCATGGAAGTCTCCATAAATTATGGGTATAAAAAATTTTTATCTCACCCCAACCCCTGCATTTACGAAAAGCGCAATACGGCCAAGGCTCAAATTTTTCTAAATTTAACATAGACACCACAACATGCCAAGCAAAATTACATTCCACATTGCATAAAATATTTAGCAAGACATAAATTCATTTCTTTTATAATCAATAAATTATTAAAACATACGCATTAAATCGGACAGGGTATTTTTTCAAGCCCCTTTTTCATACAGTTTTATTGATATAGATTAAGCCCACCCCTTAAAACCCCTTCTTCTTAATAAACTTTAGCAAATTAACCAATAGCCATGATTAATTACAAAATTACCCCCAACTTTCTGTCTCATGAATGGCACATCACCTTATCATTTACTCAAACCAATGATTCAGAAACAGAAATCAGCTTACCCAACTGGGTTCCCGGCAGCTACCTCATCCGTGACTTTGCCCGCCACATCACAAACATCAGCGCGCGCTGCAACGGCAAAGCCCAACCGCTGACACAAACCAGTAAAAACCATTGGCAAACCCCTGCCCTCAGTGGAGCGTGGGAAATTTACTACACTGTTTACGCATTCGACTTATCCGTTCGCGGCTCATTCCTCAGCACCGAGCGCGGCTTTTTCGACGGCGCGTGTCTGTTCTTAAAAGTCCACGGACAAGAACACCGGCCACATCAAATCGAATTTTCCACCCTGCCGCACACATGGCAGATAGCCACCACCCTGCCCCAAACCTCAGCAACCACTTTTCAGACGGCCTCATACGCCGAGCTTATCGACCACCCAGTTGAAACAGGCATCATCGAATTTCTCGAATTTGAAGCACAAGGCATTCCCCACCGTATTGCATTAACCGGCATCTATCCCGATTTCGACCGTGCCCGCTTCCTCGCCGATATTCAAAAAATCTGCGAAACCGAGTTGGCGATGTTCCCCTCCCCTGCCCCGTTTACCGAATACCTTTTCTTACTACATCTGGGCGACAACCTCTACGGCGGGCTGGAACACACCAGCAGCACCGCCCTACTCGCCGACCGCCACAGTCTGCCACCCTATAATATGGACGAGGCCGACAAAGCCTATACCGAATTGCTCGGCCTTTTCTCCCACGAATACTTCCACGCATGGAATGTCAAATCCATCAAGCCGGCCGTATTCGCACCTTACAACCTCGACCAAGAAAACTACACCGAGCAACTTTGGGCATTTGAAGGCATTACCTCCTACTACGACGACCTCTTTCTAGCCCGAAGCAAAACCATCAGCCCCGAAGCCTACCTTACCCTGCTTGCACAAAGCATCACACGCGTCCAGCAGACACAAGGCCGTCTGAAACAAACACTTGCCCAATCCAGTTTCAGCGCATGGGACAAATTCTACAAACAAGACGAAAACAGCCCCAACGCCATCGTCAGCTATTATCAAAAAGGCGCACTGGCCGCACTTTGCCTCGACCTCATCATCCGTAAAAAAAGCCAAGGCAAATACACCCTCGACAGCGTGATGCAGCAACACTATCGCGACTGGTGCAACACCCATCAAGGCATACCCGAAAAACACTGGCAAACCCGTTGCCAAGAAATAACCGGTTTAGATTTAGAAACCTTCTTTCAGACGGCCTTATACAGCACCGAAGACCTTCCGCTCGCAGAATGCCTGCAAAGCGTAGGTGTCAAACTCGACTTTATCCCCCTGCCCCGCCAACACGGCGGAGCATTTGCCAGCGAACCCCAATCGGTTGCCCCAGCCAACGATTTGGGTGCACGTTTCAAACAAAACAGCGACCATGCCGTCCTGACTCATGTATTCAATGGCAGTAGCGCAGAAAATGCCGGACTCTGCCCGCAAGACAAAATCATCGCCTTGGGCGGCTACGCCTGCAACGACCTTGCGGCACAGTGGAGCAAACTGCCTATCGGTACACGCACCACCATCCATTTCTTCCGCCAAGGTCTGCTGCGTGAAACCAGCATCACAGTCCAAGCAGCAGAAGCCAATACCGCCCTGCTGCACATTACCGTTCGCCAAAAACTCGAAAACTGGTTGTACAATCATTAAATAAAACTTCAGACGGCCTGCTACTTCACAGGCCGTCTGAAATCAACATACCCATTCAATATAAAGAAAGGAAAAACTATGCCCATCCGCAAGCTGACCGACTCCCTCTATATCGCCCCCCAACTGACCGAAGCCGATGTCCAAGAAGCCGTACGTCTCGGCATCCAAACCGTCATCTGCAACCGCCCGGACGGCGAAGAAGAAAACCAACCTGCTTTTGCAGAAGTGCAAAACTGGTTTAAAGAGGCCGGCATCAACCAATTCTCACACCAGCCCGTTGTCGCGCCTCAAATCAACGCAGCCGATGTCGCAGCCTTTCAAAATCTGTTGCAACAATCTCCGACTCCTATCCTTGCCTTCTGCCGTACCGGCACTCGCTGCTCCTTGCTTTGGGGTTATCATCAAGTACAACACGGCGCATCCGTAGCCGAAGTAGTTGCCGCAGCCGAACAGGCAGGCGTCAATCTCAGCAACTTTGAAGCCCGCCTGCAAGAAGCCAAAGATAAAGGTTTGGCTTAATACTTAATTTATATAGTAAGTAGTAGCCTTTAAACCAATCAGGCCGTCTGAAACCCATTTTTCAGACGGCCTAATGACTTTTATTCACAATCAAACCTTATTTTTAATTTATTTCCACTATCCTAAAAATATATTTTCTAAATCAAGCCCGAATTGACCTGTATCAATACCCTAACCCTATTTTCATTTATAATGCCTTTCAATGCTTCAGGGTCAAGCCCGAATCATCCAGTTTTCCTCTATAAGAGCCAGCTCTCTTATTAAATGATTTTTCTTTCCTCTTGATGTGTGTGTGTTTGGGTGTGGCCGAAAGCCACCCCCTTTTTTTTATACCTACCCCTTTTAAGGCCGTCTGAAAACTTTCAGACGGCCTTTCCTTTCCCCTCACAAAAATAGTATAAAATCCCCTTATCGTTCAAACCACAAACTCAAAACGCCATGGTCAACAAACTCACTCCCCCTCCAAGCCTGCCCGATCCGCAAGACCTCCGTGCCGTTATCGCTTACAACATGCGCCTCTATCGCGTTAATCACGGCTGGTCGCAAGAAGAACTCGCACGCCAATGCGGACTCGACCGCACCTACGTCTCCGCCGTCGAGCGCAAACGCTGGAACATCGCCCTTTCCAACATCGAAAAAATCGCATCCGCGCTTAAAATCGCCCCTTACAAACTTCTCCTTCCACCGCAAGAAATGCTCCGCCAAATGACCGAGCCTGCCGATACCCAAGCCTAATTCACAACCAGACACCATCATGACCGCCGCCCAACAAGCCATCCAAACCTACCGGCAGCAAAAAGCCGCAGCAGAAACCGCCTACCGCCAAAACAACCGCCCTACCGCTTACTTCCGCGACCATATCGCCGCTGCCGAAACCCTGCTGCAAACCCTCTGGCAAATCCACTTTCCCGACAGCAACGACATCAGTCTGATTGCCATCGGCGGCTTCGGGCGTTGCGAACTCTATCCCCATTCAGACTGGGACTTGGCAATTATTTCCACCGCACCATTTTCAGACGGCCTGCAACAGCAAACCGCCCAATTTATCCAAACCCTTTGGGATGCACACCTCAATCCTGCTATCAAAAGCGGCAGCATAGAAGAAATCCTCCAAAGCACCCAAAACGACATTACCGGCGAAACCGCCTTTCTTGAAGCACGCCATCTCCAAGGCAATGCCAACCTTACCGCCCAACTTCTAAACAAACTCAACACACGCCGCAACACAGCCGCCTTCATCGAAGCCAAACTCCTCGAAATGGAGCAACGCCATACCAAATCCCAAGGCACAGGCGCACAACTCGAACCCAACATCAAAACCTGCCCCGGCGGCCTGCGCGACATCCACACCCTTATCTGGACAGCCAAAGCACAAGGCATAGACAGCAACCCCACCGCCCTCGTTACCGCCGGCTTCCTCACCCGCGCCGAAGCCGGCATGCTGGCCCACGGCTACCGCCGCCTCGCCAACATCCGCATTCACCTCCACCTTACCGCCGACCGCCCTGAAGACAGGCTGCTTTTCGACTACCAGTCCCAAGTCGCCGAAAGCTTAGGCTATACCCAACCCGACATCCGCGGCAGAAGCGAAGCCCTGATGCACACCTTCTACCGCGCCACCAAAGCCATCAAACAACTCAACGGCATCCTCATTCCGATTCTCAAAAACCATCAAACCCCCGGCCGCCTCCAGCACATTCACCCCATCGACAACCACTACAAACGCATCGGCCACCAAATCGCCGCCAACGACCTTGCCCTGTTCGAGCAAAACCCCGAACACATCTTCACCATCATCCAAACCATGCAGGAGCAAAACATCACCACCATCGAGCCGCAAACCCTGCGCGCATGGTGGGCGGCCACACGGAAAATCAACGCCCGTTTCACCCAAAACCCAGAAAACCGCCGCCGCTTCATCCAATTCTTCAAACACGGCACCGGCCTCACCCAAACCCTCCGTTTTCTCAACCTCTACGGCGTATTGGGCCGCTATCTCCCCGCATGGGAAAAAATCACCGGCCTGCTCCAACACGACCTCTTCCATATTTACCCCGTAGACGACCACATCCTGACCGTCGTCCGCAATATGCGCCGTCTCGCCATCGAAACCCACAGCCACGAAATGCCCGAGGCCAGCGCCATCATGCAGGCCTACCCACGACCGCATGTCCTCTACACCGCCGCCCTGCTGCACGACATCGCCAAAGGCCGTGGCGGCGATCACGCCAAAGAAGGCATCAAAGACGCCCAACAATTTGCCGCCGACCACTACTACACCGAAGAAGAAAGCCACCTCCTCGCATGGCTGGTTGAAAACCACCTGCTCATGTCCACCGTTGCCCAAAAAGAAGACATCCAAGACCCGCACGTCCTCCAAGCCTTCTGCCGCCGTATTCCCACACGCGAATACCTCGACGCACTCTACCTGCTTACCATTGCCGACATCCGCGGCACCAACCCCAAACTTTGGAACACATGGCGCGCCAGCCTGCTCCAAACCCTCTACCACAGCACCGCCGCCGTTTTAAACAGCAAACACCACGATCCCGAACGCCTCCCCAACCGACGCGAACAAGCCTCGACCGATCAGCTCACGCGCGCGGCCGTTCCCCTCAAAAACCAACAAAAACTCCGCCGCATCCTCGGCGGCGCATACTACGTCCGCCATCAAACGCGGGAAATCCTCTGGCACACCGCAAACCTCGCCTACGACACCCAAAGTCCGGCCGTCCGCAGCCGCATCCTCCCCCAAAGCAACAGCCTTCAAGTCATGGTCTTCATGCCCAACGGCAACCGCCTCTTCGCACGTCTCTGCCGCATCTTCAGCAGCCACCGCTTCGACATCCAAGCCGCACGCGCCTTCATCACCGAGCACGACTACATCCTCGACACCTTTATCCTGCAACTTCCCGACAATCTACCGCCCGAAGAATATCCCGACCGCCAAAGCGCACTCGAAGCCGAACTCAACAGCTTCATCCACGGTAACGCCACCGTCCAAAAACAAAGCGGCCACCCGCACATCAGCCGCCGCATCCGCCACATCCCCATTCCGCCTACCGTAATCATCACCCCCGAAGAAGATTATCCCGGCTGGCACACCATAGACATCACCGCCGTCAACCGCCCCCACCTCCTCGCCGACATCGCCGAGACCTTCTTCGCACACAACATCAGCCTGCGCTACGCCAAAATCACCACCTTGGATCAGCGCATCGAAGACAGCTTCATCACCTACAGCCCATCCCTCCAAGACCCGCAAACCCAAAACACCCTAAAACAAGCATTGATCGAAGTCCTGACCCCATAAAGGCCGTCTGAACATCTTAAAAACATAGGGTGAGCATTTTTTGCTCACCCTAATCACACCCAAAAATATAAACATCCTGAATATACTCTTTTAAAACACCCAAGAAATCCAAAACTTTAAAATTTAAAACAAACCATTGCTCTGACATAAAACTACATTCTAAAATCATAACCCAAATAAATATAATTTTAAATACAAAATTTCATTCACCTATTACGCCAAATCCTCTTCAAAAATCCTTCCTGCCAAATCTTTTCCTCATCCATATTCAAACAAAATACGCATACAAAATAAAACCCATAAAAAACAAAAAAATAAAATTACAAAATATTAAACTCACCGATTAATCCATAAAATTACCGCCCGTCTAAGTAAATTAACATATTATTAAACCAAGCTTAATTTCTGACAAAAAACGTCACACACCCAAACTTGTCTCCCTTCCCTGTCACAAAAAACACAAAACTGACAAAAAACGTCAACCGCCCTATTTTCTAAAATCCTGAAACTTTCAAACAAAACCTCACAAAACTTAAAAATTGAAAAATAAACTCAATAAAAACAATAAATAAAAAATAAAAAATAAAATTTTCAGCCCATTTTCCACACTTGGCACACCGACTGCTTGAAACAACACGTCCGGTAAGGCCCAAGCCTCAAAGCAGCAAGCCCGACGGAAGCTGTATATTCCTTCTTACTTTATGGTTTACTCATAATACATAGTGCCAAGCACATTACGGACTTTTTACTTAAACACAATTATTCACACTTTCAAACTGGAGTTTTAAACAATGAAAGCAATCCAAAAAGGTTTCACCCTGATCGAATTGATGATCGTCATCGCCATCTTGGGCATCTTGGCCGTAATCGCTCTGCCTGCGTACCAAGACTACACCATCCGCGCCAAAGTATCTGAAGGCTTGGGCCTCGCAGCTCCTGCAAAATTGGCCGTAGTTGAAACTGCTGCTGCACTTGGTGGTCTGAGCAAAGTTAATGCTAATAATGTTGATAATAGTGGTTATAAATTCGTAGAAACCAAGTACGTTAAAAGCATTACTATTGGAGAGAAGGGTGTAATTAAAGTTGTAACTAAAGATACTGGAGCAAAAGAAAATCCTGAATTTACTCTGACCCCAAGCCAAGCTTCAGGTAATATTGAAGCACCAATCGAGTGGGCATGTACTAAAGATAAAGGTGAAGAAAAACATTTGCCTGCTAACTGTCGAACTGCTACTCCTACTAATTAATCTATAATCTTTACATAAGCAGCATTTTTCAGATAAAAGCAAATCCCATAAGGCAATTATGGGATTTGCTTTATAAAAATAAAAAAATAAGTAAACGATACACTCAAATGAATACCCCATTTCAAGCCCAAAAAGGTTTTACCCTGATTGAGCTGATGATCGTTATCGCCATCCTCGGTATTCTGCTTGTTGTAGCCATACCCACTTACCAAAACTATATCGGCAGGGCGCAAGCCTCCGAAGCACTATACCTTGCCGACGACCTGAAAACCGAAATCAGCATTGCTTCAGCGGTAAATAACCGCCTACCCAATGCAGAGGATGTCAGCAAACAAGGCGCAATCGGTGTTACCGCTCAACGCATCGGCGGTACATACATCCAAAACGGTGGCGTAACTGTAGAAGCAGATACAGGCAAAATCAGCATTCCTTTCGATAAAGGCCAAAACAAAGGCAAAGTCCTGACCTTAACTCCTTATCGAATTAACAATGACTCGACTTGGTTGCTCAACTGGCAATGCGGCGGAACACTGGATCCGATGATGGTTCCCGCCATGTGCCGCGATAACTCAAACGGATAACAACCAAGCATATACCCTAAGAAAAACACAAAAATACATTGCGAAGAAAACACCCCAAACAAAGCCAAATACAAACGCGGAAAACGAATCAAAGCAAAAGAACAAAACTCTCCAAAACAAGGTCATTAAGAGCCTGAATTATCACATTACGAAAATAAATGCCGTCTGAAATTCATTTTCAGACGGCCTCTTTATATCTAATCCTAATATGACATAAAGCTTTGACCTTGATTAGTTTCAGACGGCCTCCATCTTTTCACCACTACATAAAACAAATTCGCAACACTCCTGATAAGACAATTTGTCGCCTATCTGAACTCAATATATAATTTAACCATACAAGTCTTTATTTTTAAGCATTTTTCATTTTCAAAACATACATTGTCTACACTGGGAGAACCATCATGCCTCATCTAAACTTGGATAAAACGGATTTAAAGATTCTGCAGGTTTTGCAGGAAAATGGGCGGTTGAGCAATGTTGAGCTTTCTGAAAAGGTGGCGCTCTCCCCTTCTCCCTGCCTGCGCCGTCTCAAACAGCTTGAAGATGCCGGCATTATTCAAAAATACGCCGCCCAGCTTTCTCCCGTATCTTTGGGCTTGGGTTTGCAGGCTTTTATCCGTGTATCGATTAGCAAGGCAAAAGATGCGCGCGAGGATTTTTCCGAATCTGTCCGCGCTTGGCCGGAAGTATTGAGCTGCTTTGCTTTAACGGGCGAAACCGACTATCTGCTCCATGCCTTTTTTACCGATATGAACGCGTTTTCCCATTTTGTTTTGGACACGCTGCTTTCACACCACGGCGTGCAAGATGCGCAATCGAGTTTTGTGTTGAAAGAAATTAAAAATACGACCGCTCTGCCTTTGGTTCATTTGGTTCAGGATTAATGATTTGAAACTGATAAAGGCCGTCTGTTGTTCAGACGGCCTTTTAAATTCCAATGGTTTGCTTTCACACCCATACACTTGTATACTTTTTAAGAATAATTCACATAAGCTTTTACCATGACTGACACCGCCCATCTCGACGCCCATACTGTTTCAGAACATACCAAACAATGGCTGGAAAAAGCCGTTATCTGGCTGAATCTCTGCCCGTTTGCCAAAGCGCCGCACGTTAAAAACCTGGTTCGCATCGTTGTCAGCGAAGCCCGTCATTTGGACGGTTTCCTTGAAGACTTGGATCGTGAATTGCAGCTTCTGGGCAATACGCCTGCTTCGGAATTGGAAACCACTTTACTGGTTCATCCGACGCTGTTCCCTGATTTTGAAACTTTTAACCAAATGCTGGAAATTGCCGACGATGCCGTTGTAGAAAACGAATTGGAAGGGATTGTCCAAATTGCGCCGTTCCATCCTGATTTTCAATTTGAAGGCACAGAAGCCGACGACATCAGCAACTACACCAACCGCTCGCCCTACCCGACTTTACACCTGATTCGTGAAGACAGTATTGCCAAAGCGGCTGAAGCGTTTCCCGATGCCTCGGCAATTTTTGACCGCAATATTGCGTTGCTGGAAAAAATGGGGCATGAGGGCTGGGATAAGTTGGATATTCCGCGTTGTCCATTTCCGCATCACAAGCCGTCTGAAAACAACTAATTGGTGATGGAAGATGGTTCGTCATCTATTGATTTTTTGCGGCGCATTGTCGCTCGTCTTAGGCATTATCGGCATTTTCCTGCCATTTCTGCCGACTACGCCTTTCATTTTATTGACCGCTACTTGCTGGGCACAGGCTTCACCGCGCTTTCACAATTGGCTCTATCATCACCGCTATTTCGGCCCCATCATACAAAATTGGGAAAACAACGGTGCCGTGCCGCGCAAGGCAAAGTTCTTCGCTATCGGCATGATGACCTTTTCCTGCCTGTTGATGTTTTGGCGGTTTCCGGAACGCTGGTGGATCGGTGTCATATCGTCAATCTGTTGCAGCTGCGTGGCTGTGTGGATGTGGCTGCGGCCGGAAGCATAAAATAAAGCAGGTAGGCATTTTCGCTCACATGTTTTTGTTTTTACACCCGATTTATCCGTCAAAACAATCAGTAACACCTAAAATACCCTATTCAACCCTTATTTTTCAGACGGCCTCCATTTATTCAATCAAATGTAAATTTTAGCTAAAATTAATCTAAATTGTTTTTCTGATAGGGTTATTATTAATAATTCAAACCCCTGTTTCAAAACCACTTTTCTACTACTTTCGACTACTTCCCTCCCTTGTATTTCTTTATTTGTATCAACATTTCTTTTGATTCCAATATTCTAAACCGTCCCTTAACACTTGCTTTGCGTTATACTTTCCCCTGACACAACCGCGCAGTTCGTCTGGATATTTCAGACGGCCTGAATATTTCACCGCCGTACTTTCTCAACAAAGTTCCTAACGGCGCAACAGAATAAAAAGGAAATACTATGCGCTACCTCTCGTTTTTACTGCTGCTTACCGCCTTCCCGGCAGCGGCATCCGATTTTGACGGCTCGTCCGCCAGCCTGCTTTGGGGTCTGCCGTTTGCCCTGATTCTCTTGTCTATCGCACTCGGACCTCTGTTTTTCTCCCGTATTTGGCACCACCACTTCGGCAAAATTACCGCGTTTTGGACGCTGCTGTTTCTGACGCCGTTTATCGTAACCTTTGGTTTCAGCGCCGGCGTACATACCGTTGCCCATGCGTTGGTTGAAGAATACATTCCGTTTATCCTGCTGCTTTTGGCGCTCTATACCATTTCGGGCGGTATTTTTGTCAGTGGCGACTTGCACGGCTCGCCGAAATTAAACACCACCCTGTTGGCAGTCGGTACGGCTTTGTCATCCGTCATGGGCACGACAGGCGCGGCGATGTTGATGATTCGCCCGCTTTTAAAAGCCAACCATAATCGCCACTATCGTGTTCACATCGTGATTTTCTTCATTTTCTTGGTAGCGAATATCGGCGGCGGCTTGACACCGTTGGGCGATCCTCCGCTGTTTTTGGGTTTCCTGAAAGGCGTAGATTTCATGTGGACGGTCAAACACATGCTGATGCCTGTATTGATCAGTTCTGTGGTTTTGCTGGGCGTTTTCTACATCATCGACAGCCGACACTTCAACCGTGAACAAAGCGAGCACCTTGCTCCTGCTCCTTCTGATAAAGAAGAAAAAGTCAAAATTTACGGCAAATGGAATTTTCTGTTACTGGCCGGTGTAGTCGGCGCGGTTTTGCTGTCCGGTTTGTGGAAACCAAATCATCCGGGCTTTGAAATCTTGGGCAGCCATTATGCCTTGCAAAACCTGATGCGCGATGGCATTTTGCTGGCTTTGACCGCCATATCTTGGATTATTACGCCCAAACAGGTACGCGCAGGCAATGAGTTCAACTTTGAGCCGATTGCCGAAGTGGGCAAACTGTTTTTGGGTATTTTCATTACCATTTCGCCTGTTTTAGCGATTTTGAAAGCCGGCGAAACAGGCGCATTGGCTTCCGTTGTTTCTTTGGTTCACGACGCGGCAGGCAATCCGATTAATGTGATGTATTTCTGGATGAGCGGCATTTTGTCGGCATTCTTGGATAACGCGCCGACTTATTTGGTGTTCTTCAATATGGCCGGTGGCGATGCCCAAGCCTTGATGACAGGCCACCTGTTCCATTCGCTGCTGGCCGTATCCATGGGTTCCGTATTTATGGGCGCGCTCACTTATATCGGTAATGCGCCGAACTTCATGGTCAAAGCCATTGCCGAGCAGCGCGGCGTACCGATGCCTTCCCTCTTCGGCTATATGGCCTGGTCGGCGCTTGTATTGGCACCGCTGTTTGCCCTGCACACGCTGATTTTCCTCGTTTCGCACCTCTTTT
>ERZ1699258.251-NODE-251-length-12354-cov-2.974237_pt1 | contig 12354 bp, 8 predicted proteins | sample MGYA00581520_ERZ1699258 | MGnify/ENA primary metagenome ERZ1699258 (study PRJEB42319, sample SAMD00040322) | human oral metagenome | material: saliva | host: Homo sapiens | study: EMG produced TPA metagenomics assembly of PRJDB4115 data set (Metgenomic analysis of... | reverse complement strand
GGCTAAGGCTTTGTTTAAAACATTTGACAAATTTGGTCGTCATTCTGTAGCAGATGATAACGAAACAACATTTGATAAGATTAGAAATAGTGGTGCAGTATTTATCCCACTCACAGCTTGGAGACCGAGTGGATCAAATGTGTTAAAACAATGGGGTAAACATGGTAATTACGCAACGACCTCACGCACAACTCTTGGAAGTAAAGTTCGTCATGTTAAAATTGCACCTTTACCTGCTGGAACTAATTTCTATGATGGGTCAGATGCAGATCAGGGTTGTGCGGTCCGTTTGGTACAGAACTATTAATACTATGTTCCGATAACGTTCGGATTAGATAAATAAGAATCGGTCATTATGATTTCTTATTGTCTTAAGGCAGTAAGAGGTTGTAATGACCGATTTGCTTTTGTTCTTTTGTTACTCTGTCTTAAATTACCCCTCTCAACAAGCAACTTGTTCACCCGTCTAACTCGTTCACTTGTTCAACTTGTTCACTCGTCTACTCACATTACTACATATATCTTGCTTGCAATCGTTTTTTTTGTGTTGTACCTTTGCATCGTCATCAGGAATGAAGGGATGACGAACGGAGTTTTAATGAACCAAATAATCTATAATAATTAATGTGTATGATCAACGATAGTCATTCTAATGAAATAGATTTTGAGGAGCGACTCTCTCCACATTTTACGGTGGGCGAGATGATGCGCTCGGGGAAGGCGGTGGGCATGGGTGTTAAGAACGTGCCTGAGGTGAATCCTGCGCCCGGGGAGGCTTCGAGAGAGGAGGTGATAGAGAACCTTCGGGAGCTTTGTAGATGCGTCTTAGAACCGCTCAGAAGGCGTGTCGGACGTGTGATAGTCGTGGGAGGTTATCGCTGTGAGGCTGTGAATAGGGCTGTTCATGGGGCTGAACATTCGCAACATTTGCGGGGTGAAGCGGCTGATATTCATGTGACAGGACTGGAAATGTGTCGGAAATATGCGGCAATTCTCTCTCAAACGGACTTCGATCAGATGATTCTTGAGCCGCAGGAGTCGATAAAAAAGCGGTGGATTCACATCAGTTATAGGCGTGATGGGAAGAATAGACACCAGATTCTTGGGGCAAAATAGGGGAGAAAAGGCGGTGAAAGATTTCACTTTTTTGTCGCCGAAAGTCTGAGAAATACTTTTTAAGTTACTGACTGTAAATATTTTAATTATTTACGTGAATATCTTTTCATATTTTTAATCGTTTATGTTTATGATGAAGTATGTTTTTACGTTTTTGTGTTTTCCGACTTTTACCTTTATATTTTTATACGTTTTTGCGTTATTGTGTTTTTAGTTATTTCTGTGTTTATCTTTTTATCTGTTTACGTGTTCATTTATTTACTTGTTTACTCGTTTACATAATTTTACACTTTTTTGTCGCAGTATGTCTTTTAGGTAGTTGTCCCTCCCCCTTCTTTTTCTGTGGGGAGGGGGTGAGGACTGGCGAACGGCAAGGGCGATGAGGAGTGGAAAGAAGGGTCTTCAGTAATAGGTTTGCCACTTAGTTTTAAGGTAGTATCACACAGAGAAAAGTAGGACACGGAGGAGTAATAAAAATAAAGCGATGTAAGTCACGGAGGCACCGTCGTGCGTGGAGCCACGGAGAGGATTTGCCTCTGTCTTATTAGAGCATTGAGTTAAGATTTCATTTTTTCATTTCAATAATTTCTTTGTTTCACTTTTTAAATTTTCAAGTTATGTCAATCAAATTTCGTATGTATCAGGACAATCGTAAGAACAGCAAGCGCAAGGGTTATTGGTATGCCCGTGCGGTGTCTCCCGACCTTGTTAGTGTTAAGGATCTCGCTCTGCGTATCAGTGAGCGTTGCACCGTAACTGAGCCCGACATCTTGGCTGTCATCAGTGCGTTGGTGTTCGAGATGAATCAGGTCCTCAAGGATGGTAACCGTGTGAAGCTCGACGGATTGGGAACTTTCCGCGTAGGTATTCACTCACAGGGTGTTCAGAAGGCGGAAGACTTTAACGCACAGAGAGATATCTACGGTGCACATGTGCTTTTCTCGCCAACGGTGACTATCGATGCGATGAAGCGTCGTGTGAAGACCCTCATCCGAGGTTTGCGTATTTAGGAGGCTGTTCAGTATGATGCGCCTAAGGCTGCCGAGAAGGCGAAGAACAAGGGCAAGAAGAAGGAGAACAAGCCTTCTGCTGGTCCAGAGCCGGGTGAGGCTACTGCCACTACTGAGGGCCACGCATAGTCGATTGGTTTGAGAGATGAGCGTGGGGAGTGTCAAGTTTGCGCCCCTCCGCTCTCCGTTTACTCTAAATCGCTTATTAGGAAACAATGTTATTGTAAGAACGTAACATATTGGCTTCTGATGAGCGAGAGGGGTTTTGTATTCACTTTTAGTCCAAATCGGCACGGATACACTGCCGTTAACAAGAAGGGACGGCAGTGTGATCTGCTTGCCGATTGGGCTTTTAATTTATTTAGACGTTATGATTAAACCTATTTGGAAGAATATCCTGCATATTCTCGTTACCGTACTCACAGCGTTAGCAACCACGTTGGGCGTCAGTTCTTGTATGTAAAACTCCTCCCATAAACTTCAGTCTTGGACTTAGACAATCATTGTCAGTCACTTTTTAAGACTTAGTTAGACACTCTTATATGTTTGAAGTACAGATACTTACGCTGAAAATAGGCGACGTATATGTAGGTTACGTGCGACTTCATGGGAGGTTGTCCCCGACAGCGAAGTAGCTTCTGTGCGACAAAAAGGGAGTCTTTTTCCTCATTGTTCGACGGATAGGGAGGAGCGGAGAGACGGATAAGGAGGTTTGTCTCCTTATCTTTCTCTTTTCTTTACAAATATATCATATTTGTGTTCTTTTCCTTTTGTTTTCATCGTTACTAATTTGTTTGCTACTGTTTTTTGTTTGATTTTCTACCTTTGTAATGTTATGTAAATCAAATGATTGTGGAATAGCGCGACAAATTAGTAACTTTCTTCGGTTGAGGCTGTTTGCATATCTGCGACAAATAGGTAGATTGCTGAAATAATTAAACTTTACACTTTTTTGTCGCAGAATTATATAAATATATATCTAATTCAAAATTCATAATTCAGAATTCATAATTATGATTACCGATGTTAACTGTGATTTATTGCTGCAATTAACTTCTAAACTACCAATAAAGTATTACGAATTACACAAATGACACGAATTACATTACAATAAGTTTTAGCGTAATTAGCGAAATTCGTAGTTGTTGAAGGTTCAATGTTCAAAGGATAAAAGTTTTAGCGTAATTCGAGAAATTCGTAGTCGATGAAGGTTCTATGATAAAGAGTAAAATTGTTTTTGTGTTGACGAGTTGACGAGTTGACGAGTTAACAAGTTGGATGAGTTAGCAAGTTGCTTGTTATAATGTCTAAATTTGTTCTCATGTTACTTTGTCTCTTTTTGAAGTTGATGAGTTAACAAGTTGGACGAGTTGACAAGTTGCTTGTTATAAAGTTCAAAAAAAACAGAGCAACAAATTAGCTTGTTACTCTGTTTTTATGATTCTATAAAAGAAGTCTTACTGTTTACGCCCCTCTTTCTCTTAAATCAGCGGTTACGAGTTTGGAGAATCCTTGGGGCATCTCGGTAATCACTCCCCTCCCTACGGGGGAGGGGTAAGGGGGAGGGGCCAGTTGTTTTCTTGTTTTCTTGTTTGCTTGTTTTTACTTACTTTTCTTATTCAGCAGCACATACCCACCTATTCCGCCTAAGATGGAGGCGAGGAAGATACCCAATTTTGCTTGTGTCATCAATAGCTCGTCGGTGAAGGCGAGGGTAGAGATGAACATTGACATGGTGAAGCCGATAGAGGCAAGCATACCTAAGCCCAGCAGTGTGCGACGAGTGATGGCACTTGGAAGGGTTGCCCAACGCATTTTTACCATTAAGAAAGTTGCTCCGATAATACCAATCGGTTTTCCTAAGAGCAGACCCAATGTCACTCCGAGTGCTACGTGGGTAGAGAAGATGTCAGATAGACTTAAATCCGTGAAGCTGATACCAGCATTGGCAATCGCAAAGATAGGCATGATCAAGAAGGTAACGATAGGTGACATCTTATGTTCAAGCTGTTGCAACAAGGGGATTGCAATAGTAGTGTCATGCTGTATATGTGTCAGCACGTCAACCTGCCCCTCTTCCAAGGTTCTAACCTCGTTTGCTTCCTCTTTCTCGAAACGTCTTGTCAGTTTCTTCATACGCTTGAGATAGACCGACTCGTTAATCTTCGCATCGGCTGGAATCATAAAGGCAGCAAGTACGGCAGCAATCGTTGCGTGGATTCCTGACAGCAAGAAGGTTACCCATACACCACCGATACCGAGTGCGGCATAGAAGAATAGGCTCTTGATACCGAGTCTGTTGCCTATAAACATCACTGCGAGAAAGCACAAACCAAAGAGCAAACTCGCAATAGAGAGTTCGGAAGTGTAGAAGAAGGCGATGACAAGCACAGCACCAATGTCGTCTACTATGGCAAGCGTTGTAAGGAAAAGCTTTGCCGATGCGGGTACTTTATCGCCCAAAAGATATACTACTCCTAAGGCAAAAGCAATGTCAGTTGCCATCGGTATACCCCATCCCATCGTTTGTGGGGTACCTATGTTCAGACTTAAAAATATCAAGGCAGGTACAATCATACCGCCTATTGCTGCGCCGATAGGTAGAATGGTGTTTCTGATGTCAGCCAGTTCGCCACCGATGAATTCTCTTTTCAACTCTAAGCCGACCACAAAGAAGAACATAGCCATTAAGCCATCATTAATCCAATGGTGCAGACTATAATTCAGATACGGCTGTCCATTTACGATAAAGCCTACTTCCTGCTCAAAGAAATGGAAATAGCTCTCAGCAATATTGCTGTTTGCCAATAGCATCGCCAAGGTGACACTGAGAATCAGAACGATACCTCCTGACTTCTCCCTACCCATAAACAGCTTTATCGGTAGCATCAAATGCTGGTTTAACTTCTTTTCAACTCGTTGTCTCATAATTTTCTTCTTATCCTTATTTTACAATATATATAAAAGGTGAAGAACGCTATAAGCCTTATACAATAAAAGCATATAAAGCCTATGCCCTAAACACTCTTCGATTTAAACGGAATACCCTCGTAAGCCAATATACTTGCGAGGGTATTCTGTTTTATTCTTTTTCAACCTTCATCTTTTGTGATGACTTCCCCTTGTCTCCACACTTCGCTTCTCGCAATGACCGCAAGTTCAGAAATGATTGGGGGTATCTCGCATTCTACGCCCCTCCCTATGGGGGAGGGGACGGGGGTGGGGCCAGTTGGTTGGTCTATTTGTTTACTTCTTCCTCCACTCCATATACCCTGCTCCCGCAAGCGCCAAGAGCAAGATAACAATCGCAATGTAAGCGATGGTCTCAGTGGTAGAGATACTTGTTGGGTGGAAGTCGAGGACTACGGTATGCTTACCCGGCTTCACGCTCACAGCACGGAGGATATAGTTAACACGTCCGAGCTCTGCAGGCTGACCGTCGATAGTGGCTGTCCAACCCGGATAGTAGATCTCAGAGAAGACGACAACACCACCATTCTTTGAGTTGACAGTGTATTGCAGGTTGTTAGGCTCATACTTATCGAGCTTCACGGTTGCAGTAGAGTCGTTCGCCTTTGCCTGACCTAAAGCCGCCTCAAACTTCTTATCGGCTACCGCCTCATGGCGCACGTCAATCTTACCCACCTCAGCATATTCAGCGTTGGCATCGTCGACATAGTTGAGCTTATTGACAAACCAGCCGTTGCCCTGTGCATACGGGTTCTGTATTGGTGCCGTTGTGCCACCCTGCAGTGGAAGGATAAAGTACTTCGTGTTCAGCATATTCAATACAGGGAAGGTCTTCACACCATCAACCGCCTGCATATTACCACCTGCAGCAGCAATCGCCTGCATCGTCTTCTGCATCTCTGGAGCGATGTAAGCATCAATCATCTCCTGATAACGACGGAGCTTAGCAGGGTGATAACCACCGATACTCTTATGGAAGTAAGAAGTCTCGTTCTCGTTGAACGTGTTAGAAGCGAAGTTCAGCACACGATAGTCAAGACTCTTGTCCTTATTAATCTCAAGGTCGGCTGCTGTTGGCTGCTGTGGCATATCGCGCTCACTCTTTGGTACGAACATCTCGTCATTGAGGTAACGCTTATCCACCTGCCACATATCAACGAGGCAAAGCACCAAAAGACCAGCCACCATATAGTCGGCACGCAGCTTCTTCATCTTATAAGCGAAGAGCAGCGCAAAGCCGATGAGGATAACGATAACCGAACGCCAAGCATCAGAGCTGACCATTGCAGCACGCATCGCAGAGACATTCGCGAGGATTGTTCCTGCTGTATTGCTGTCCATGCCCTGAATACTATTAATCATCTGGCGTTCCTGATCGCTGACAAACGGACCCATCATGTCTGGGAATACAGCCACTAAAAGGGCTACACCCGCTGTCAAACCAAGGCTGATATAAGCATACTTCATCTTCTGTCCTAAGAGTTCAGGCTCGTCAACAAGGCGTTTTAAGGTCAGTGCTGCCAAGAGCGGGATGGTGAACTCAGCGATAACAAGGATACTTGCCACCGTTCGGAACTTCGCATACATCGGGATGTAATCGAGGAAGAAGTTGGTAAAGCCCATGAAGTTATGTCCCCATGAGAGGAGCACGGACAGGATTGTAGCTGCTAAGAGTGCCCACTACATCGTACCCTTCACCAAGCAAAGGCCTAAGATGAAGAGGAAAAGCACGAAGGCACCCACGTAAACTGGTCCGCTCGTACCCGGCTGTGTACCGAAATACTGTGGGAAAGCGTCATAGAGCTGTGGAATCATTGACTGTATCTGTGGGTCAACCTTCGACATAGCCGTAGTGCTTTGGCTCAATGGAACACTCGCACCACCCTTTGCGTCAGGTACGAGTAAGGTTATCGTCTCATCAATACCATAACTCCACTGTGTGATATAGTCGCGGTCAAGACCAGAGCTTGTCTGGTTCGCGCCATCAGCCTTCAGCAACTCACTCTTGCCACGCATACTCTCTTTCTGATACTCCCATGTGTGATAAAGGCTTGAGAGATTGATTAATATACCAATCAATGCCGCTACAGCCAATACGCCCGAAGCCTTGAGGAAACCCACGAGTTGCTTCTGGCGAACGGCTTGCACGAGATAGCCGATGACCATAAAGAGGACGATAAAGAGATAGTAATATGTCATCTGCACGTGGTTGGCTTTCACCTCAAAGGCGGTGAAGATGGCTGTCACTATGAATCCCGACAAGTAACGTCCTCGATAAGCCAAGACAATACCGGCAATCATTGGTGGAAGATAAGCCAATGCCATTACCTTCCAGAGGTGACCGGCAGCAATGATGATGAGGAAGTAGGACGAGAAAGCCCACATGATACTACCCAATGCCGCCAACGACTGTCGGAAGTCAAAGGCTCGCAACAGAATATAAAAGCCTAAGAGATAGACAAAAAGAAACCATACATTGTCGGGCAACCAAAGATGGTAAGCGTTCATCACCTGCGACAGTCCGTCTGTTGACTGATAAGATGGTGACATCTGATAGGTAGGCATACCACCGAAGATGGCGTTTGTCCAGCGTGTTGCCTCACCTGTACGGTTCTGATACTCTGTCATTTCCTGTGCCGAACCGACACCTGCTGAGGCATCGTGGCGATAGAGAATCTTACCCTGAGTGACCGGAACGAAGAAGTAAGCGAACGAGATGACCGCAAACAACACGACTACCAGTACATCGGGTAGAAATCTTTTCCAAGTTTTCATTTTTATTTAATTTTGCTTATGTCGGACAAATGATTAATCTCTGCAAAGTTACAAAAAACTAAGAACTTACAATATCCAACTTGTAACTTTTTCGTACCTTTGCAGTATGAAAATAGGAATCATCGTTGCGATGGACAAAGAGTTCGCGCAACTTAAAGCAATTCTTTCCAACACCGAGACGAAACATTTTAATCATAAAGACTTCGTTACGGGACAGTTGGGAGATAAGGAAATCATTCTGCAGCAGTGTGGTATCGGTAAGGTAAACTCTGCCATCGGTGCTGTAGAGATGATTAATCATTACCACCCTGACCTTGTTATCTCAAGTGGTTGTGCGGGTGGAGCCGACACTTCATTGGAGGTTACTGATGTGGTGGTGGCAACGGAGTGTGCGTATCACGATGCCTACTGTGGCGATGAGGTGGCTTTCGGTCAGATTATCGGTATGCCTGCTCGCTTCAAGGCTCCTACGGAGTTGATTGAAAAGGCACTGTCGTTGAATAACCTACCTGATTGTAAGGACCTGCACGTCAAGGCTGGACTGACCGTCAGTGGCGAGTGGTTTGTTAACTCACGTGAGAAGATGCAACAGATCATGGACCACTTCCCAGAGGCAACAGCTGTCGACATGGAGAGTTGTTCTATTGCGCAGGTCTGCCACATCTATCAAACTCCCTTCGTCTCCTTCCGTGTCATCAGCGATGTTCCGCTCAAAGACAACAAAGCCAGCCAGTACTACGACTTCTGGGAGCGCATCGCCAACGGCAGCTTTGAGGTAACAAGGCACTTTATAGAGGCAATTCATAATTCATAATTCACAATTCATAATTATGATTACCGATGTGGGCAGAGTTTATAGAATAAGTAATTTGTTTACTTGTCCGCTTGATTCTATCACGGAACTCAAAACAAGCAGATTTCCGTTTAGCTAACAAAACCCACAAAGACCTAAAGACGTGGATAATATTTACGCTAACATTAGTAATCATAATTATGAATTGTGAATTATGAATTCTGAATTAAAGTAGTAATCATAATTATGAATTGTGAATTATGAATTCTGAATTAAACATGAATTTTGAATTATGAATAAGATTCCTTCCTTTACCATTGACCACGAGCGTTTGCTGCGTGGCATTTATGTGAGTCGTAAGGACGAAGTGGGTGGCGAGACCGTTACCACCTTCGACATCCGTATGAAAGAACCCAATCGTGAGCCAGTGTTGCACGTCGGTGCTATCCACGCTATTGAACACTTGGCTGCCACCTTCCTCCGTAATGATGACGAGTGGAAAGATCGTGTTATCTATTGGGGTCCAATGGGCTGTCTGACTGGTAACTACCTCATCCTTCGTGGCGACCTTGAGTCGAAAGAGATTGTCGACCTCATGCGCCGCAACTTCCAATTCGTTGCCGACTTCGAGGGTGAAATCCCCGGTGCTGCTCCACGCGACTGTGGTAACTACTTGCTCCACGACCTGCCTATGGCGAAGTGGGAGTCACGTAAGTTCCTCACCGAGGTGCTGGACAATATCACCGATGCCAACCTCGTTTATCCGGAGAAGTAGACAAGTGAACAAGTAGACAAGTTAACGAGTTGCTTGCGATAAAGAGAAAAAAGCAGTGTTAGAGATTTAAAAGGGCGTTAATTCCATGTGAATTAACGCCCTTTTGGCTTGCTAAAGATGCCCTTTAGCCTTTGAACTCTTTTACCTTTGAACTTTGAGGTTTGAACATTGAACTTTATGATTTGAGACTACGAATTACGCGAATGACACGAATTACATTACAATAAGCATTAGCGTAATTAGAGAAATTCGTAGTCATTATTCGTAGTCATTAATGGTTCATATCATAAAGTTCAAAGTTCAAAGTTCAAACCTCAAAGTATACTAATTCGTAGTCTTTAAAGGTACATATCATAAAGTTCAATGTTCAAACCTCAAAGTTCAAAGTATAATAATTCGTGTCATTCGCGTAATTAGTAGTTAACTTTATGATTTGAACTATTAATGACTACGAAACAATGCGGATATAGCGACAATGAAAAAAAATAACGATTTTTCTTGTTTAAAAAAAACATTTTGTATATTCGCAGCGTGTTAATATAAAGAATACGATTGATAGACAAGTTTTAAATTATGAAATACACCTCTTGTAGAGAATATAATTGCAGGCAAACTGATAGAAAAGTTCGGTTTATGCCTGTAAAATCCATTCGGTTCTTTTCATCCAAGAAATCTAATCATTATTGGATAGACTATGATCAGACAAAAACGTAGGATATGGCTAAAATGATCTACCTTCTTGATATTTCTTAGAAAGTATCTTCTGGATTTACAACCTACAAGCAAGCGTTATTTCTTTACCTACAAGATAATTTAGAGGAATTTCTATTCCCCCATACCTCTTGTGAACAATACGAATCAAACATTGAGAATAAAATATGAAAACCTTTTGTACAGCTTTAATTTTGTTATGCCTTACTGTCTGCATATCAGCACAAACCTTAGACAATACTATTACCATTGAAGGTAGAGTGCAAGACTTTGTTACTCATGTAGATGTCCCTGGCTGCTTAGTTGAAGTGCTAAATGCTAATGACAGCTCAGTCGTTGCTTCAACGAAGGCTCTTGAAGAATATCAGAATGGCGAACAGAGCTGGAAAACATCTGAATATAGGATAACGATTCCACGTAAGGAGGGTGATTATATCCTTCGCGTTACCGAAGATGGTTTTATGCCTACCTACGTAAAGCTCCCACTGCATCATTTTTACAAGCGAGAGATAAGCAGAGAAGTTGGTACCATCTTTCTGAAACGACCGAAAACAGTAGACTTAAATGAGGTGGTTGTTAAGGCTACAAAGGTGAAGTTCTATCATAAAGGCGACACGATTGTTTATAATGCCGACGCTTTCCAGTTAGGTGAAGGCTCTATGCTCGACGCCCTTATTCGTCAGTTGCCCGGTGCTGAACTAAGCAAGGATGGACGCATATATGTTAATGGAAAGTTTGTTGAGAGTTTGCTTCTCAATGGAAAAGATTTTTTCCGTGGAGATAATACTGTTATGTTTGAGAATCTGCCTACTTATATGGTAAACCAAGTAAAAGTGTATGACCGTCTTGGCGAAAATAGTCGTTTTCTCGGGCAAGAGGTGGCAGGAGACAAGAAATACGTGATGGATGTTCAACTGAAAAAGCAATACAACATTGGATGGGTAGGTAATGTGGAAACTGGTGGAGGGACAAAGGAACGCTACTTGGCTCGTCTGTTTGCTATGCGGTTTACTGATCACTCCCGTTTGGCTGTCTATGGAAATATGAACAATCTAAACGACGACCGTAAGCCTGGTGAGAATGACAATTGGTCGCCTTCTGATCTTTTTGGTGGGTTGACGCAGCAACAGTTAGGAGGTCTTGACTATAATATAGATGCACGCAGTGGTAAGTATAAACTTAGTGGAAATGCACAGGTTAAGCATGCTGACAACACGATAGTGAATAACACTAATCGTACAAATTTCCTTGCTAACGGAGATACATACGACCGTATGGTAGCTAATAATAGAAATCACAATTTTACTCTCTCCACCGATCATCAGTTCTATTTTGAGTTTAAGAATGCCAACTTGAATATCAAGCCACGTTTTAACTACCAATATTATAACAATAAAAGCGGATATTCTTCGCTGACGCTTAATCGTAGTTTTACGTCTTTCTCAAAGGCGCAGTTGGATAGTTTGTACACACCAATGATAGGCAGGGAGTTGATTCGCACAGCCATTAACAGAAATCTTCGCAATGGATTATCAATTGGACATTCTTTAGAAGGTTCGGTTTCGATGGAGTCGTTAATTAAGTTCAAGCACTCGCCCGACCATATCACCCTTTATGCTGACGCTTCTTTGAGGCATGCTACTGAGGATAGCTTTGACCGTAACCGCATTGATTATTATACCAACGCCCAACAAAGTAATACAGACTTCCGCAACCGATATTTCAACAACCGTCCTGACCACGGCTACAGCATGACAGGTAAAGTGACTTACAGCTATTTAGTAAAGCGGGGCTTGTTCTTCGACTTTAGTTATAAATACAATCGTACTACCTCAAACCGATATTCTTCACTCTATCGTCTTGACCAGTTAGCAGATTGGGGAATTAATTCAGAGCACGAGCTTGGAATACTTCCTTCTGTGGATGCTTATAACAGAGTAATGGATATTCATAATAGTTATGACAGCAGGCAGACTGATAATACCCATACTCTCGGTGCCTTTCTTGTATGGAATAAGAGAACGACGAAGTCGGAGTGGTGGGCACAGCTTGTACCTAATCTATCGCTGCTTTCACGGACGATGCATTATCATAGTGGAAATGTAGATACGACTTTTACGAAACGTTCTATACTTTACAATATGTATAGTACGTTCATCAAATGGCGTAGTACTGATCACAAATATGAATTCATGTTTCAATAT
>ERZ1699258.245-NODE-245-length-12516-cov-2.946000_pt1 | contig 12516 bp, 9 predicted proteins | sample MGYA00581520_ERZ1699258 | MGnify/ENA primary metagenome ERZ1699258 (study PRJEB42319, sample SAMD00040322) | human oral metagenome | material: saliva | host: Homo sapiens | study: EMG produced TPA metagenomics assembly of PRJDB4115 data set (Metgenomic analysis of... | reverse complement strand
AAGCCCCTGTCAAAGTGATGATGAACGTTGGTAACCCTGAATTGGCATTCAGCTTCGCCAACCTGCCTAGCGAAGGCATCGGCTTGGCACGTATGGAATTCATCATCAACCGTCAAATCGGTATCCATCCTAAAGCCTTGTTAGAATTCGATAAACAAGACGATGAATTGCAAGCGGAAATTACCCGCCGCATCGCCGGCTACGCCTCTCCTGTTGACTTCTATGTCGATAAAATCGCAGAAGGTGTGGCAACTTTGGCTGCTTCGGTTTATCCACGCAAAACCATTGTTCGTATGTCTGACTTCAAATCCAACGAGTACGCTAACTTGGTGGGTGGCAGCATCTACGAACCTCACGAAGAAAACCCAATGTTGGGCTTCCGTGGTGCAGCGCGTTATGTAGCCGATAACTTCAAAGACTGCTTCGCACTCGAGTGCAAAGCCTTGAAACGCGTTCGCGATGAAATGGGTTTGACCAACGTCGAAATCATGATTCCATTCGTTCGTACTTTGGGTGAAGCAGAAGCTGTTGTTAAAGCCCTGAAAGAAAACGGTTTGGAACGCGGCAAAAACGGCCTGCGCCTGATCATGATGTGCGAATTGCCTAGCAACGCTGTATTAGCAGAACAATTCTTGCAATACTTCGACGGCTTCTCCATCGGCTCTAACGACATGACCCAGCTGACCCTCGGCCTCGACCGTGACAGCGGTTTGGTATCTGACTCCTTCGACGAGCGTAACCCTGCCGTTAAAGTGATGTTGCACTTGGCAATCTCTGCCTGCCGCAAACAAAACAAATACGTCGGCATTTGCGGTCAAGGCCCATCAGACCATCCGGACTTTGCCAAATGGCTGGTTGAAGAAGGTATCGAAAGCGTATCGCTCAACCCTGATACCGTCATTGAAACCTGGCTGTATCTGGCTAACGAATTGAACAAATAAGTTCGATAATACAAAAATCCCCTGCCCGTTTATCCCGGCAGGGGATTTTTATTGCCTTATTCAATGCCGTCTGAAAGAACTTTCACGTTCTTTTACCTTTTCAAAAAAGTCCCTTTTCATCAAAAAGATATAGAAATATTCAACCATATCTACAAATTCTCAATGGTACTATATTGCCTTTCCGCATTTTATCCCATGCCTTTTGAGTGAACCTTTTTTCACTCTTCCTATCTATCATATACAGTATAACGATACATTTAGAAACAACCCATGAATACAACCTTTATTTCCACCTTTCAGACGGCCTTGAAACGTCTGGCACTCATCAGCACCATTGCCGTCTTAGCAGCCTGCGCCGGCAACAATACCTCTTCCAACCGCGCCGTACCCGACGGCTACTACAAAGTCCGCCCCGGCGATACCCTGACCCAAATCGCCAAACGCTACGGACAAAACGTCAATACACTGGTTGCATGGAACAATCTTCCCAACGCCTCACAAATCGAAGTCGGCCAAGTATTGCGCGTCCGCCGTCATGTTGCCTCCCGCAATACTGCTACGCAGCAACGCCAAGCAACCGCCGTTACCCCGATCAATCGGTTAAGCTTGCAATGGCCGACCGATAACGCCTCATCCTCCATTATCCAACGCTACAACGGCACAACCAGCAAAGGCATAGATATTGCAGGCACACAAGGCCAACAAATCCGTTCTGCCGCAGCCGGTACCGTCATTTACGTTGGCGAAGAAGTCCGCGGCTACGGCAAGCTGATTTTAATCAGCCACAACGACTACACCATCACCGCCTATGCCCACAACGACACGCTTTTAGTACAAAAAGATCAAAAAGTCCAAGCAGGTCAAGTTATCGCCACCATGGGCAGCAGCGATACAGACAGCGTCAAGCTACATTTTGAAGTTCGTCTAAACGGCAAAGCAGTCGATCCCCTGCCTTATTTGACCAGAACAAATTAATGTCCCAATCAAAAGGCCGTCTGAAATACTGTTATTTCAGACGGCCTTTTGATTATCTTGCTATAACAGCCATTTCAACAAAATCTTTTCCTATTTAACTTATGTTGATTGAGTGTAAACGCCGTTATACAATAACAACTCTTTTTAACATTCCATTTCAGGTGTCCTACTATGTCTCCTAACCGTATCCTTGCAACCGCATTCTTGTTTGCATCTGCATTTGCCAGCGCAGATGTCCATATTGATGAAAGCATTCCTTACCGCGATAAAGAAGAAATCGATACCCGGTATTGTTTCCGAGTGTTTAGAAGTGGGCAGCATCATGTCCAAATCTTTGCAAGAAACTGCAGCCAAAAGCGATGTAACGGTTGTCCGTGACGGTAAAAAACAAGGTACATACGCAGATATCGCCATCACTTCCGCCATGAGTGCAGGCAATGCCTTTATCGGTCACGCCAAAGGTATGGCGGTTTCAGCCACTTTGTATGTTGACGGCAAACAAGTTAATAAAAAAACCTTTACCCGCAACTCTTCCGGCGGCATGTTTGGCGCTTATAAAAGCTCTTGCGCCGTCTTGAACCGCACTTCTAAAGTATTGGGTTCAGATATTGCCCAATGGGTGGTCCGCGAACAAAAAAATGCTCAAGACAAATAAAACCCCAATTTGATAAAGGCCGTCTGAAAAACCGTATTTCAGACGGCCTTTATATTTTCTATTTCTCTAGAAACAAAGAAATAAATTATCCATTAATCATTATCAGAAATAGAGAATTTTATTTCCAACGCGCTTGATTTTAGAATATCTACCCTCAATTATTAAAACTATAAGAATTTTGTATATGAGCAGTCAAAGGAATAACATGGCAGAAAAAAACTATTATGAAATACTGGGCGTTGCCAAAGATGCGGATGAGGCCGAAATCAAAAAAGCCTACCGAAAACTGGTGCGCAAATACCACCCCGATGTCAGCAAAGAACCTGACGCAGCCGAACGTACGGTAGAAATCAACCGTGCCTACGAAACGCTTTCCGACAAAGAAAAGCGGGCCGAATACGATGAAATGTTGGCTAATCCTTACGGACGCAGCGCTGGAGGCAATCCGTTCGGTCAAGGCGGCAATCCGTTTGGCAATGGATTTAACGGCGGCAGCTTCCGCTATGAACGTCATGAAGGCGAGCCGTTCGGAGCGGGAGATTTCAATTTTGAAGATCTTTTTTCATCATTCCGCCAATCCCACACTCGTTCCGAGCAACCCCGCGGCCCAATAAAAGGCGAGGATCAACATGCTGAATTGAGTATTGATATTTATGCAGCGTATGTTGGCGCAGAACGTAGCATGACTTTGAATGTGCCGACCCTAGACGAATACGGACGTGCGGTTTATCAAAATAAAACCCTCAACGTCAAAATCCCCAAAGGCATTGCAGAAGGCCAACAAATCCGTTTGGCCGGCCAAGGTTTGCCGGGATATAACGGCGGTGAAAACGGTGACTTGTACTTAAAAATCAAGTTCCACGACCAACCTGATTTATACGTCAAAAACAGGAAAGACGTATATCAAACAATAGATGTCAAACCTTGGGAAGCCGTATTGGGCGGCAAAATCATCGTCCCTACCGCTTCAGGCCGCTTACAGGTCAATCTGCCTGCCAACAGCCAAAGCGGTAAAAGCATCCGCCTCAAAGGCAAAGGTATTCCTGCAAAAGAAGCCGGAGACCTTTATCTCAATATCCGCATTAATGTTCCGCCAGTAGAGAGCGAAGCCGACCGTGCCGCATGGGAAAAATTGGCCGAACACTTTGCCGCGAAACAAGCATAAGAGAAAGGATAAATTATGATTCAGTCCTCCGATGTTACCCTTACTTTTGAAGAAATCGTTGCCGCCAGCCGCTGCCGTCGCGATTGGCTGTTGGAACTTATAGCAGAAGACATCATCAGCATTGATGGCACGCCCGAAAAAAGCACCTTCAGTGGTTTTCATCTTGCCCGCATCCGTCGCGCACAACGCTTAAGCCGTGATTTTGAAGCCGGCATTCCCGCATTAGGGCTGATTATGCGGCTGTTAGACGAGGTGGAAGAACTCAGAAAAATACAGCGTCCGCTGGTACTGCTCGAAGAAGAGTAAATATTAGCAAGTTGTTCGCTTAAATATTGATGACAAGACAAAGTTTTTGATTTTTATTGATATTCCATAATAAAAGGCCGTCTGAAAGTATTTTCAGACGGCCTTTTTTCATGCCTTCATTAACAACAGCGTCCGCCGTTGCTACCGCAACGGCGTTTGCGGCAGTAGTCTTGGAATTGCAGCTCGGTCATGACCGGCGCATTGGGATTATGTTTGCGCTGGCGGGCAACGTAGTTTTCATAATCTGGGACACCGGCCATCAAGTTTGCTGTCAACTTGATGGTTTTCCACCAAGATGCGAGCTTATGCTTCATGCTGAGCCTCCGGCTGCTTACCGTCGCGGTACACTGCTGGAATTTCTTTAGCAGTTGGCCAACCGACTTTGCGGGCTTTCATGGCGGTACGGAAACCGTACACGGCGACAATCACGACAACTGCCAAGAACAAAGCAGTCAGACCAGCATTGATTTGGTCGTTGAAGATGATTTGTGACATTTCGCCAATGTCTTTAGCTGGGGCAAGGACTTCGCCTGAAGCCAAGGCATCGCGGTATTTGCCTGCGTGAGCCAAGAAGCTGACGCGCGGATCGCTGTGGAACAGTTTTTGCAAACCGGCATAGCAGGTTACGAACAATACGCCGACAGCAGGAACCAAGGTTACCCAAATATAGCGGTCGCGTTTCATTTTCACCAATACAACGGTACACATAATCAACGCTACGCCTGCAAGCATTTGGTTGGCGATACCAAACAACGGCCAGAGCGAGTTAATACCGCCCAGAGGGTCGGTTACGCCGGTATAGAGGAAGTAACCCCACAATGCCACGGCAAAGAATGTGGCAACCAAGTTGGCAGGGATAGAGTCGGTGTTACCGAATGGTTTGTAGAAAATACTGCCCAAGTCTTGGATCATGAAACGGGCTACGCGCGTACCGGCGTCAACGGCAGTCAGGATGAACAAGGCTTCAAACAGCAGGGCAAAGTGATACCAGAACGCCATCATGGCTTCGCCAGGAATCAGACGGCTCATGATGTGCGCCATACCGACTGCGAGGGTTGGCGCGCCGCCTGCACGGGACAGAATGGTGTTTTCGCCCACTTCTTTAGCAGTATGCAACAAGGTTGCGGCATCAACAGGGAAATTCAGTTTAGTGGTAATGACTTCGGCAGCAGTGTTGGCATCTGTGCCAATCAGCGCAGCCGGGCTGTTCATCGCGAAGTACACGCCTGGCTCAAGCGAAGCGGCGGCAGCCAACGCCATAATGGCCACAAAGCTTTCCATAATCATGCCGCCGTAACCGATCATGCGGACGTGGGTTTCGTTTTCCACCATTTTTGGCGTAGTACCGGAAGAAATTAGCGCATGGAAGCCTGAAACCGCACCACAAGCAATGGTAATGAACAAGAATGGGAACAATGCACCGGAGAATACCGGGCCTGAACCATCAATAAAGTGGGTAACTGCAGGCATTTGCAGAGTCGGGTTAACAATAACGATACCCAAAGCCAAAGCTGCAATCGTACCGATTTTCAGGAAGGTAGACAGATAGTCGCGCGGAGTCAGCAAGAGCCAAACCGGCAATACGGAAGCCACGAAACCGTAAATCATAATCGCCCAAGTCAGCTGAATGCCGTCAAGGTCGAACCAGTGTCCGACGGAGCTGCGGGCAACATCTTCACCGTAAATTACGGCCAACATCAGCAAAATAAAGCCGACGATGGAAATCTCGCCGATTTTGCCCGGACGAATATAACGGGTGTAGATACCCATAAACAGGGCAATCGGCATGGTTGCGGCAATGGTAAACGTACCCCAAGGGCTGTGAACCAATGCTTTCACAACGATCAGCGCCAACACCGCCATAATGATGACCATAATCATCAAAATACCGATAGACGCAATCACGCCGGGAACGGTACCGAGTTCTTGTTTCACGATATCGCCCAAAGACTTACCGTCACGGCGCATGGAGACGAACAAGACCATCATATCCTGTACGGCACCGGCAAACACCACGCCGAAGATAATCCACAAAGTACCGGGCAGATAACCCATTTGCGCTGCCAATACAGGACCGACCAAAGGACCTGCGCCGGCAATCGCGGCAAAGTGGTGGCCGAACAGTACGCCTTTATGTGTGGGTACATAGTCCAAGCCGTCATTGTGGCGTTCTGCCGGAGTCAGACGGTTAGGATCAAGCTGCATCACACGGTTGGCAATGTAAAGACTGTAAAAACGGTAGGCAATGCAGTATACCGAAATGGCGGCCGTAACCATCCAAATCGCACTGACACGCTCGCCGCGACTGAGGGCCAAAGTGGTAAAGGAGGCCAGGCCGACCAAAACCACAATGCCCCAAATCAAAAATGATTTGAGCGATTTCATTGATTTATCCTTAAAACGTGATACACGAAAGCTTGTTTTAGCGACAAACTGCCTTCATGCACTTTAGAAAGACCAATCATTTTAGTCTTCATGATTGATGAGTGAAATGTCATTTCAACCCGAATTCGACAAAAAACAAAATGATTAGTTCGCCCGTAAGGTTAACACAAACAGACAATATACCCTTCATTTTTTACTTCAAATCCAAATATTCCTTAACATATAGCAAACGAAAGGCCGTCTGAAAACCCAAATATTCAGTTTTCAGACGGCCTGACAAACGGTCAATGCTATAATCCGACATTCCCATTTCTCTATATTGCCATACCATGCAAAACAACGATTCCGAAACCATGCGCCTCTCCAAACGCATGGCGCAATTAGGCTTATGCTCGCGCCGCGAGGCAGACAGCTACATCGAGCAAGGCTGGGTCAAAGTCAACGGCCAAACCGCCGTACTCGGTCAAAAAGTAACCGAGCGCGACCGCATCGACCTCAACAAACAAGCCCATGAAAAACAAGCCGCGCGCGTAACCATCCTGCTGAACAAACCCGTCGGCTACGTCAGCGCGCAGGCAGAAAAAGGCTATAAATCCGCCGCCGAACTCATTACCGCCGACAACCATTGGGAAGGCGACGACAGCCGTATCCCTTTCAGTGAAAAGCACAAATTCGGTTTAGCTCCTGCCGGCCGCCTGGACATCGACTCTGTCGGATTATTGGTGCTCACCCAGGACGGCCGCATTGCCAAACAGCTGATTGGCGAAAACAGCAGCAGCGAAAAAGAATACCTCGTCCGCGTCCGCGGCAAACTGGACGACAAAGGCCTCGCCCTGCTCAACCACGGCTTGAGTTTGGACGGAGAAAAATTGCGCCCCGCCAAAGTCGAATGGCAAAACGAAGACCAATTGCGCTTTATTTTGCGGCAAGGCAAAAAACGCCAAATCCGCCGCATGTGCGAGCTGGTCGGCCTGCGCGTTGTCGGCTTGAAACGCATCCGCATGGGCAAAGTCAAACTCGGCAGACTGCCGCCGGGCAAATGGCGTTATTTACGCGCTGACGAATCGTTTTAATTGCAGATAACAAAAAGGCCGTCTGAAAACATATTTCAGACGGCCTGATCTTTGACTGCCTACTCGATATAAGTAAACTTCGCACGTTTAATATTGCAGAGGATTTCGTACGGGATCATACCGGCAACTTCGGCAACTTCATTAATATTAATCACATCGCCCCAAAGCTCGACTTCCGCACCCAAGCCCTCTTTCGAGGCTTCAAGTTCAACCGTAATCATATCCATAGACACCCTGCCGATAATACGGCTGCGTTTGCCATCGATGGCAACTGGAGAATTAGTGGAAGCGCGACGCGGATAACCGTCGGCATAGCCGCAGGCAATCAAACCGACACGGGTGGATTTGCTGGTGTAGAACGTTGCGCCGTAACCAATCGGAGAATGCGGCTGCAACACGCGTTCGCCGAAAACGCGGGAAGTCAGGCGCATAACAGGTTTCAAACGCTCATCCACGCCGCCGAAAGGCGAAATGCCATACAAGGCCAGACCGGCACGACCCCAATCGCGGCGCGCTTCAGGCACGTTCAAAATCGCGGCGGAATTGGCCAAGCTCTCTTCGCCTTCCAAACCCTCGCAAGCCAAATCAAATGCTTCAAGCTGCATTTCGGTCATGCCGTTTTCAGGCTCGTCCGCGCAGGCAAAATGGCTGAATTTCACAATATTTTCAACCGATTCGGATTGTTTCAATGCAGTATAGGCCGCAGCGTAGTTATGTGGAAAGAAACCGGCACGGTGCATACCCGAGTCCATTTTCAGCCATACAGTTGTCGGATGTTGCCACTCATGATGTACAAACGCCTCCAACTGCCATTGGCTACCGATTGCCGGCCACAAATCATAACGGTCAACATCCGCATACTCCGCATCCTCAAATACGCCTTCCAACAAAACAATCGGATTTTTAATGCCGTTTTGACGCAGTTCCACGCCTTCATCTACCGTTGCTACCGCAAAGCCGTCGGCAATATCTGCCAACGCGTGTGCACATCTGACCGCGCCATGCCCGTAAGCATCGGCCTTAATCACAGCCAACAATTTATTGCCGTGCAACTCTTTGAGAAAACGATAATTTTGACGTAAATTATCCAAACGGATTTGCGCATTGAGCGGACGCATAATGTATTCCTCTTATCGGCATCCGTTTCAGACGGCCTGCCCTATTACTTTGAAGCGAATATTATAGGTCAAAAACCATACAGGATTCCATGAAATACACAAGATTAATATCTTCCTTCCGCCTTACCTTTAAGGATTTATGCTTCTTCTGAGCCTGTTTTAAGGTTATGATGTCATCCAAATTGAAAACGACAAGCATCAAAGCCATGAAAGAACTCGACAAAACCGACTTAAAAATTCTCAAGCTCCTGCAACAAAACGCACGCATCCCCATGACCGAATTGGCTGAAAAAGTCGGCCTCTCCACTACGCCGGTAACCGAACGCGTCCGCCGCTTGGAACGCGACAACCTTATTACCGGCTATCACGCCCATCTGAATCCTCATGCTTTAGGTCAAAGCCTCTTGGTTTTTGTCGAACTAAAACTGCGCTCCAAATCCGGCAATATTTTTGAAGACTTCAAACGCGAAGTGCTGAAGATTCCGCAAATTTTGGAATGCCACTTGGTCTCCGGCGAATACGACTACCTTATCAAAGTCCGCCTGCCCAATATGTCCGCCTATCGCGATATGCTCGGCAATATCCTGCTGCAACTGCCGGCTGCGTCCGAAAGCCGCAGCTATGTTGTCATGGAAGAAGTCAAAGAAGAAGTGGTATTAGACATCTAATTCTATTCAACCAACAAAGGCCGTCTGAAAGATTACAACATTCAGACGGCCTTTATTTTAAATAGGCAAAAAAAATGCACACATCCGACAGAATGTGTGCCAAGTCTACAAAGGAGAAATAGAGGAGAAACTATTAACTGACTACTCGAACCAGCTAACGAAACGAATTATGCAACAAGAGATTCAACCATGCAAGTATTTTTCTTGTAAAGTTTCTTAATTATTCAATTTACAGAACTTAAATGTAATCATGTTTCAATGCAGATAAAAAAAATGCGCATACCGTTTCGATATGCGCCAAGTCTACAAAGGAGAAATAGAGGAGAAAAATCAAGCTGCATCAAGCAACTCAACGGCGCGAATTATCCTAGCCTTCTACCCGACTGTCAACTGTTTTCCTACCTATTTTCAAGCATTTTGCCAAAAAACAACAAATCCGCTATTCCCCTCTTTTTCTGGCTATTTTCGCCCATATATAAAGGAAATTTAGAGCCGTCTGAAACACATATTGCCACTACAGGCAAACAGCCCCATACTCACACATTCATAGTCCATATCCGTCCCAACCCACGACCATGACCACCCCACTTTCCCTTGCCGTCGTCGGCCATACCAACACAGGCAAAACCTCACTCTTACGCACGCTTTTGCGCGACAGCACCTTCGGCGAAGTGAAAAATGCGCCCTCGACCACGCGCCATGTCGAAGAAGCCCTCATCAACGATGGCGACGACAGCTTGGTTTACCTCTACGACACACCCGGCCTCGAAGATGCCGGCGGCGTGTTGGACTGGCTGGAAACCCACACATCCGCACGCGATGACGGCATCGAGCGCATTCAGCAATTCCTCAACAACCATGAAGCGCATCACGAATTCAACCAAGAAGCCAAAGTGCTGCGCCAAGTCATGCAAAGCGACATGGCCATGTATGTCATCGATGCACGGGAGCCCGTCCTTAACAAATACAAAGACGAGCTGACCATTTTGTCTTGGTGCGCCAAGCCCATCATGCCCGTGTTCAACTTCACCCAAAATCAAGACCTGACCGCTTGGACCAATATGCTCGCCCGCAGAAACCTGCATGTTTACGCCGGTTTCGATACCGTTGCGTTTGACTTTGAAGGCGAAATCCGATTGTGGGACAACCTTGCCACCATGTTACCGAAACGCGACATCCTCGACCGCCTCATCAATATGCGCCGTCGCGAGTGGCAACGGCTGGATACGGAAGCGCGCCGTGAAATTGCCGATTTTCTGCTGAATGCCGCCGCATTTACCCAAGAAATTGCCGAAAACGACGACCCTGCCCCGACTTTAGAAGTCATGCAATCAGAAATCCGACAACTTGAGCGGCAAATGCAACAACGCCTGTTCACACTTTACCGCTTCTATCACGACGAAGTAGGCAGCGACAGCACATGGATGCCCAAAGCCTTCAAACAAGACCCGTTTGACAGCGAATTGCTCAAACATTACGGCATCCGTACCGGTACCGGCGCAACCGCAGGCGCGCTCATCGGCTTAGGTTTGGATATTGCCACACTTGGCGGCTCACTTGGCTTGGGTACGGCCATCGGCGGACTATTGGGTGGTATTTTGCCCAATGCCCAAGACATCACTGACAAAATCAACGGTCGACAAACCCTGCATACCGATCCGGAAACCCTTACCCTGCTCGCCGCACGCGCGCTGGATTTGTTGCACGTCTTGCAAACGCGCGGCCATGCCGCCCAATCGCATATCGAGCTAAACGAACGCAAAGCGCCATGGAATGCGGCCAAACTGCCAAGCGAACTCAACAAAGCACGCAGCAACCGCAAATGGTCTTCGCTCAACACACACCAGCCCGAACTCAGCCGTAACGAACGCGCAGCCTATGTCGGTTCTTTAAGCGAAAAATTAAAAGTTTAAAATCGCTGTTTAACAAAAAGGCCGTCTGAAACCCAAATGTTTCAGACGGCCTCTTGATTTTAGCCGACAACACTTATTCGGCAGCTTTGGTCTCACGTTTCAAACCACCGCCAAGCGCTTTATACAAGTCGGCAAGGTTTTCCAAACGGGTCAGCTGATTGGCTAAAAGAGCAGTTTCTGCGTTGTAACTGCTGCGCTCGGCATCCAGCAAATCCAATGCGCTGGATACACCATGTTTGTAACGCAGGCTGATGAGGCGCAGGCTGTCGTTGTAGGCACGGCTTTGTTTACTCAACGCTTCATAGCTTTTATCCAGCTGTTCGCGCGCAACCAAAGCATTGGAAACGTCTTTAAATGCGGATTGAACAGCGGCTTCATAAGCAACGATTTGTGCCTGTTGGCGCAGTTTGGCTACGTCAAGATTGGCTTTGTTGGTACCCCAGTCAAAGATAGGCAGCGTGATGGACGGTGCAAACGCCCAAACACCCGTGCCGCTCTTAAACAGGCCACTCAACTCGCCGGAAGCTGTACCGACAGAACCGGTCAGGCTGATGCGCGGGAAGAAGGCCGCACGTGCCGCGCCGATATTGGCATTGGCTTGTTTGAGCGAGTATTCGGCCGCGCGGATATCCGGGCGGTTGAGCAACACGTCCGAACTCAAACCGGCAGGCAGTTTGGTGATTTTGAACTGTTTGCTCAAAGACAGGCCGGCAGGCAAATCTTCGGGCAGAGGTTGATTAATCAGCATGGCCAAGGAATTGCGCGCTTGCTCGCGGTTTTTCACCGCGGATGCATAATCGGCTTTGGCCGATTCAATCAACGCTTCTTGTTGGCGCAAATCAACGGCGGAAATCACGCCGGCTTTATGGCGCAATTGCGAGAGCTTGTACGTCGCCTCACGGGTTTGCAACACGCGTTGTGCCAATGCCATGCTTTCTTCGGCATAACGCTCGTTAAAGTAGGCTTTGGCCACGGTAGAAATCAAGGCCAGATGTGCGGCATCACGGTTGGCAGCCACATTAAAATAACCTTGCAAAGCGGCTTCGCTGGTGCTGCGGACTCGGCCGAAAAGGTCGAGTTCATAAGAGGCCGCGCCCAAACCCACGCTGTATTGGCTGCTGACGCTTCCGCCGCTCAAGCTGCCTTGACGCGAACCTGTACCGCTGGCATTGACGGTTGGCAACAAATTATTACGCGCAATCATATATTGCTTGCGGTAGATTTCCGCATTCAGTGCGGCTGTACGCAAATCGGTATTGCGTTCCAATGCGATGTCGATCAGGCGGTGAAGGCGCGGATCGGCAAAGTAATCTTGCC
>ERZ1699258.240-NODE-240-length-12685-cov-3.754419_pt1 | contig 12685 bp, 8 predicted proteins | sample MGYA00581520_ERZ1699258 | MGnify/ENA primary metagenome ERZ1699258 (study PRJEB42319, sample SAMD00040322) | human oral metagenome | material: saliva | host: Homo sapiens | study: EMG produced TPA metagenomics assembly of PRJDB4115 data set (Metgenomic analysis of... | reverse complement strand
TGTGTATACCGATCATTTACGTCGATATGCATATGGTGTTGACGCGTCCTGTTATAGCTATTTACCAAAGGTTGTTGTAAAGGCTGAGGATGAACGTGAAGTAAGACGCCTTATTCGTTTGTGCCAACAATGTGGTACACCATTTACATTCCGTGCAGCTGGTTCTTCTTTGTCTGGTCAATGTTCCAGTGAAGACGTGCTTATCGTATGTAATGATGGCTTCAAAAAAATGGAAGTTATCGACGATGGCAAGGCTTTAAAATGTGAATGTGGTGTTATCGGTTCCGATGCGAACGATTTATTGAAACCATATAACCGTAAAATCGGTCCAGATCCTGCTACACTTGCAACAGCATTAGTAGGCGGTATTTTGAACAATAACTCCTCTGGTATGTGCTGTGGTACGGCTCAAAACTCCTATAAAACAATCCGTTCCATCCGCGTTGTATTATTAGATGGTACTGTTCTCGATACATCCGACAAAAAATCTATTGAACAATTCCTTCGTGAAAAACCTCAAATGGTTGAAGATATCTTGCAATTGCGCAAAGAAATCTTGGCTGATGAAGAATTGACTCATTTGATTCATCACAAATACAAAATCAAAAATACTACAGGCTATGGCTTGAACTCCCTTGTTGATTTCGAAGATATTATCGACATCATCAACCACTTGTTCATTGGTTCTGAAGGTACATTGGGCTTCGTATCTGAAATCGTGTACAACACTGTTGAAGACGTACCTCATAAAGGTTGCGGTCTCATGTTCTTCAGCACATTGAACGATGCATCTCTTGCGGTTGTAGCCTTGGCTAATATGGGCCGTGAAAAGGTTGTTGCTGCTGAAATGATGGACTATCAGTCCTTGCGCGCCGTTCAAAGCCTTGAAAACGTACCTGAATTCGTTCGTGAGGTGCCTGAAGGTACAAGTGCAATCTTGTTCCAAACTGAAAGCTATTCCAAAGAAACTGTAGATGAAAACTTAGCTTTCATTAAAGAACAATTGAAAGATATCCCAACAGCTATCCCAAGCCTTTATTCTCAAGATCCTAAAGAATACGATTCCTGGTGGGCAATCCGTAAAGGTATCTTGCCTATCGTTGGTGGTCAACGTAGAAAAGGTACTACTGTTATTACCGAAGACGTTTGCTTCCAAATCGAAGACTTCACTAAAGGCATTGAAATGCTTACTGAATTATTCCACAAATACGATTTCGTTGATGGTGGTGTAATCTTCGGTCATGCTTTGTCTGGTAACGTTCACTTTAACATTACACCTGACTTCAGCGACCCTAAAGATACTAAAAACTTCGGCGACTTGGTAAAAGAAATGTCCGAACGCGTATCTGGTTTCGGTGGTTCTTTGAAAGCAGAACATGGTACAGGCCGCATGGTAGCACCATTTGTTGAAATGGAATGGGGCAAAAAAGCGTACGAAATCAACCGTCGCATCAAAGCAATCTTTGACCCTGAACGCATCTTGAACCCAGATGTTATGATCACTGATGATCCAGATGTGTACAAGAAAAACCTTAAAGCTCAATGCGTTATCGACGATGCTTTCACAATCTGTATGGAATGCGGTTTCTGTGAAAAACATTGTCCAAGTCGTAATTTAACATTGACTCCTCGTCAACGTATCGCATTGTTGCGTGAAACTAAACGCCTTGAAAACGAAGGCAATTTCACATTGGCATCTGAACTTAGAAAAGGCTATGAATACTTCGGCGTAGACACTTGTGCTGCATGCTCCATGTGTAAAGGCCTTTGCCCACTCAGCATCGATACTGCTCAAATTGCTTTATCCATGCGCCGCATCGACCCACCTGCACCTGAATTGGCTAAGAAAATCTACGATAACTTCTCCACAACACTTCAAATGTGTCGTGCTGGCGTAAGTCTTGAAGGCATTGCTGGTTCCATCATTACTCAAAAAGCAATTTCTAAGATTACTGAAGGTTTGCATGGCGTAACAGGTGTTACACCATATGTTCCTAAAACAACTCCTAAAGCTAATCGCTACAAATTGAAAAACCGCATCAAACCAACTAACTTTGAAAAGGTTGTATACTTCAGTACATGTGCAAACCGTGCATTCAAACCTAACCAAGGTTATGACGATGATCGCAGCTTGCAACAAGTTGTAGAAAGTCTCTGCAACAAGGCTCATATCGATATTATCTATCCAAAATATATCGAAAACCTCTGCTGTGGCTTGAGCTTTGAAAACTACGATGATGTTCATGAACGTGCTGTTAAAGACTTGCACGATGCATTGATGAAAGCATCTGAAAATGGTAAATATCCAATCGTGATCGACCATAGCGCATGCTTCAACCATGCTTTCAAACACATGCCAGACTTAGAAATTAACGATATTTCTGAATTCTTGTGCAAATACGTAGTACCTCATCTTGACATTGAAAAATGCGATGAACGCGTAATCGTACATAAACAATGTAAGATTAAATCTTTGAATAAATCTCAATACATTGAAGACTTGGCTCGTCTCTGCACAGACCATGTATTCAATATCAAATCCTTCGCATGCGATGGCTTTGCTGGTCAAAAAGGTTTCTTCACACCAGAACTCAATAAATCTGCTACCAAAGACCTTGCTGGTGAAATTGCTGAATACGGTGCAACACTAGGCGTAAGCTCCAGTTCCACATGTGAAATTGGCCTTGGTGAAAGCGGTGGCATCCCATTCGTAGGCGTTGCATTCCTATTAGACCGTTGCTCTAAAGCAAAAAAATAAGATTTATAACATTACCTACCATATAACGAAAAAGGACGAGTTGCGGCTCGTCCTTTTTTGTATATAGTTTTGGTATAATTGTAATGGTAATTAAAAAACTATGTGCTAGTTTTTAATGAATTATATGATAGTGCTCTATAATGTAATGATAGTAAATAGTCGATTATGTAATTGTATTAAATGGCTAATATAGAGGTATTGTATGAAATATATTCTATTATGTATGTGTTTGCTTAGTCTATTAGGTTGTGGCACAGATACTAATACCCAACAAGACACTAAACCTACAACAACAGCTAACGAACAAGCTAAAACAGAGCAAGATGCTCGTGTTATGGCCGCTAAGCAAGCTCTATCCTCTGGTGATTATGCGAAAGCCATCGAGGAGGCAACAGCTTCTATTAAGGATAATCCAAATAATGCAGACGCTTATTCAGTTCGTGGTTTCGCTACGGCTTTAAGTGGAGATACTACTAAAGGTTTAGCAGATACTAAAAAGGCTTACGATTTAGATCCAAACAATGTAGCTAATTACTACAATATGGCCATGGTGTACAAGTTGCAAGGCCAATTAAATGAGTCTAAACAATGGTTTGAAAAGGTATTAGAAAAGGACCCTAGCAACACTTGGTCTGTATATGGTATTGCTACTATTTATGCAGACCAAGGGGATGATACTAAGGCCCTTGATTGGCTTGAAAAAGCAATTAAAATTGATCCATCTGTGAAAGCTGTAGCCGCTGAACAAGACCATTTTGAACGCTTTCACAATAATGCGCGATTTAAAACATTAGTAGGCTTATAGATATGGATGTAAAACAGATGATTCGCCTTGTTATAAAGGTGATAGGATTTATATATTGGTTTGTTTTTCTATACCTTGGTGGTCTAATGGTCGTAGACTGGTCAGGGTTTATGTCCCAACATAATATAGAAACACCTCTATTCCTTACATATTTAGTGTTTGTAGGTTGTTTTGTAACGCCGTATATCATGCTGTACTGGAAGAAGCTGAATCCTAATGCGAAAGCTCCATTTTGGGTGCGCCATCTCTCCGAATATATGGCGCGATTAGAAGATCGTCATAGTATATGGTTTGATATATTATATGTACTAAAATTATTGCTCTATTTTGTAATAATTCTGTGGATGCTTTGTATCATATTACTCACCTTAGCAGTTATTGCGTGGACAGTAGTCCTAATTTTGCTGAGCAATTGATGATGTAAATTTACATTGTTTTCTCCACCAATGCTTCTTGTGCATTAATTCTATTTATATAAATCATATTAGTATATAATTGAGATATATAAATTAGGTTCTATATTGATGAAAGGAGAGAATTCATCATGAAACCATTTGGTAAGCGGATTGCAATGGCTGTGGTGTGTGCGGCTACATTGACATCCCCATTTTTTTTGAGCGGTTGTAGTATGTCAGAACTATGGCAAGGTACTGAACAGAGCCGGAAGGAAATTGCGCAACGGTCTGAGCAAGATCAGGTGCAGTTATTTAATCAATATGTGAAAGCTGTAAGCCGATTTAATCGCATGGCTGTAATGTTCGATTATGCGAATACGCCAACTCTTAACGATTTAAAAGCGGGGCAGCATTTAACTGTATTTAATGCACCGAACTTTAAGCAATTGCAAAAAGAATTAGAAGAGGCTAAGCAAGCCGGTATTCCTTATGATGAAATGAAGGAACCTTTAGATAAGCTGCTTTCAAAATTGAACGAAATTACACCGGTAGCAGAAGAGCTTGATGCATACTATAAATCTAAAGGGTATACCACAGATAACTATGCTAAGGAGCAACAATTAGGCCCTAAATATGTTCAATTGTATGAACAATTTGTTCCTATTTATGCTGACTTTGATAATTTAATGCATAAGATTAACACGGACCGATTGCAACAACGGTTACAACAATTGCGCGATGCAGGTAAGAAAAATGCAGCTGCCGCACAAGAGGTTTCTTTGCGACTTACTGCAGTCCTAGAAAAGCTAGATAGTGAAAAAGAACCAGATGTAAATGCTATCAATCAAGAGTTACAAGCTATTGGCGATTTAGCGAATGGTATTTCTAGCCCTAAGTATGACTCTGTTAAGACCTCTGTAAACTCTACGATTGGTGCGATCCGTACCTATATGGGATCCAAACAAGATAACGATTATAAACATATGGTTGAGGCCTATAACCGTTATATTTCCAATATGAATACAACCAATATGAATGAATTGGATCAATAAGCAAGCTAGAAGAATAGTATGATAAATTAATAGGCATATATAAGATATAAAAAGAAAGCTGTATCGAATGAGGATATCATTTGATACAGCTTTTATGTGTTTATAGGCTAGATATAGTTACTAAAATGGTTATGAGATTGTATACAGATGGTATAAGATCTCTTGTATCTAACTACATTTTTCTGATGGTTGTAATTCGATTGGATAGGGAGAATAGCACGAGAGCTACCCAGATACAGCCAAAAGCGATGAGTTGGGCTGTGCCAAAGCTTTCACCAAAGTAGAAGATGGCCAAGAAAAATCCCATGGTGGGAGATAGGTATTGTAAAAATCCTAGTACATTCAATGGCAAAAGTTTTGCGCCGTACGAGAAGAGGATGAGCGGAATTGATGTTGTGAGCCCCGAACCGATGAGGAGTAGGCCGGTGGATGTTACGTTCTCAAGAAAGACCCAGGAAGAGGTATCTATGGTTGCCAAATACCATAGCGCTATCGGTGTAACAAGCCACGCTTCCAAAGCAATACTTGAAAATGGATGGATGGTGAGGCGTTTCTTTACGGCTCCATATAGGCTAAATGATACAGCTAGTGCGATGGAAACAATCGGTAAGGATCCTAGTTCATAGGTCATGATTGATACACCTAGTACGGCGATGGCCATGCTCAGTTTTTGGGACCATAGCAAGGTTTCTTTGTAGATAACGATGCCGAGCAATACGTTGAGGAGAGGGTTGATATAATATCCAAGGCTAGTATCGAGAACGTGTTGGTTGGTAACAGCCCAAATATAAGTGAACCAATTGACGCTAATAAGGGCGGCTGCCAGTAATAATAGGCCGAACTGTGAAAGATGCGTGCGCAAGTGTTGAATGTCGATGCGCAGTTGTTGGCGGCCCATAGCAAGGATGATGAAGATCATCCAAACACCAGACCAGATGATGCGGTGCGATAATACTGAAAAGGATGAAACTTGGTTAAGTAGTGCCCAATAAAGGGGGAGCAAACCCCAGATTAAGCAGCACAGTAATGTAGTACTGAGCCCTTTTTTGTTTATATCATTCATAATGCAACCTCCTCTTATTGATAGCATTATTATATCATGCTGATAATGTTATATGCGTTTTTGTCATTTTATATATGCGTTAGTTATAACTTAAAATTTGTTACTTATGATTAACTGTTATGTTCATTGACTTTGTGCATATTTTTACACTATATTGGACTTAGAACAACGAATATAGAGAATAGGTGTCGCAAGACTTAATAGAGAAATCGGTACAAGCCGATGCGGTCCCGCCACTGTAAGGACGAGCCTGCTTTCATAGATGTCACTGGAGAAATCTGGGAAGGCGAAAGCGAGGTGATGAGCCCAAGCCAGGAGAACTGCCTATTTGATAATCACCGTTATGTACCTACGAGCGATAGGAAGGGGATTGGGGTATGCTGGTTTCAGTGTTTTTTGGTGTACCTTTCAATAAGAAACCTTACGTGTCACTTTTGGGTGGCACGTTTTTTATTGCCCTTGAAAGTGGCTGTTTAGCGTATGAATCAGGCTTTATAATTATTTAATTAATGGACACAGATTTGAGGTTGATGTGATCCAAGTATAGGAAAGCTCGAGTGATTCATAGATATAACATTTCGCAGGTACGGTGCGCTGTTTCTCGGTATGGTTTCGAGTTGAAAAGGAGGCACATATATGTCTGACAAAAAGACTTCGAAGGACGCAGAACGCGATCTATTAGCACCTGTATCCTTTGACGAATTTGAGAAACCTACGTATGAACAATGGCAGGCTGAAGTTGAAAAGGCGTTAAAAGGTGGCGACTTCCACAAGAAGATGTTTACTAAAACCTATGAAGGTATTACGTTGCAGCCAATTTATACACCTGCACTGCATGCAGAGGCAATTCCAAAGGGCGTATACCCTGGGGCAGGCGAGTTCCTACGTGGTACTAAGGCAAGTGGTTATATTAAAGACTCTTGGGGTGTATCCCAATATGTAGATGACTCTTTGCCTAAGGATGCCAATCATGCAAGTTTATACGAGATTGTAAAAGGTGGCACCATTCACAACATCCGCCTAGATGAAGCAACACGCCATGATCAAGATGTGCAAGTAGGCGCATCCGTTGGCGTTGGTGGTACATCTGTATCCACTATGGATGACTGCAAACAATTGATTGACCGCTTCAATTTGAAGGAAAATCCTTTGTACATTGAAACAGGTGCTTCTGCAGCCATCTTGCTTGGCATGTTAGCGGCTACGGTGAAAGGCGCTAAAAAACAAACATCTGATTTGAAAGGTCTCGTTGGTGCAGACCCTATCGGTGTTTGGGTGAAAGATGGTGCTTTGCACATTTCCTTAGATACAGCCTTTGATGAAATGGCACATACTGTTGTGTGGGCTAAAGAACAAGCTCCAGAGCTTAAAACAGTACTCGTATCTGGCGATGTATACGCTAATGGCGGCGCTAACGATGTACAGGAAGTAGCGTACGCATTGGCAACAGCTGTTTGCTACGTGCGTCAATTAGCACAACGGAATATCGATATTCACACCATCGCTAGGAGTATGATGTTCACCTTCTCCATGGGTGCTAACTTCTTCATGGAAATCGCTAAATTGCGTGCATTGCGCGTGCTTTGGGCTCGCATCATGGAAGCATTTGGTGCTGAAGAAGCGGACCGCGCTGTTCATGTACACGGTAGAACATCGGCTTTCACAAAAACTGTATACGACCCATATGTAAACTTGTTGCGTAATACAACACAAGCATTCTCTGGCGTTGTAGGCGGTTTGAACAGCCTTGAAGTATCTCCGTTTGACCAACCAATTCGCAAATCGGATGACTTCTCTCGCCGTATTGCTCGTAACATCCAAGTTATGTTGCAAACTGAATTTGAATTGCGTCAACCGGTGGATCCTGTAGGCGGTTCTTGGTACGTGGAAACATTGGCTGCTGAATTATGCGAAAAAATCTGGGCTGAGTTCCAAACTATCGAATCTAAAGGTGGCATCATTGCCGCATTGAAAGAAGGCTATCCTCAAGCTCAAGTGAAAGCCATCCTCGATGAACGCTTTAAGAACCTTGCATTCCGTAAGGACGTAGCAGTTGGTAACAATATGTATGCGAATATGACAGAAGAGTTACTTGATCCTAAACCAGAAAATCAAGAAACATTGCGTCAAAAACGAGCTGCTCAAATTGATGAGTACTTGGCAGGTGCAGAGGCTGATGCGGTTGTGAAAGCACAGGCTACTCTAGAAGCAAGTACAACAGAACCAGGTGCGTTGATTGGTCTTATTGAGCTTGGGGCATTACAAAAATTGACAATCCGCCAAATCCGTAAGGCTTTAGATGCAGGCGATATTTCTTCTGAAACAATCGAACCAATTACTGCACATCGCTGGACTGAACAGTTTGAAGCACTTCGCATGCGCACTGAAAACTATAAACAACGTATGAAAGATAATGTGAAGGTATTCTTGGCTAATATGGGCCCAATTCCTCAACACAAACCTCGTGCGGACTTCTCCACAGGCTTCTTCGAAGTAGGTGCTTTTGAAGTGATTAAAAATGACGGCCATGAAACTACGGCTGATGCTGCGAAGGCTGCTCGTGAAAGTGGTGCTGATGTTGTCGTTATCTGTTCCACAGATGATACATATCCAGAATTAGTACCGCCACTAGCGAAAGAGTTGAAAGAAACTATGCCGAATGTAACGGTTATCTTGGCAGGGGCACCGCCTAAGGACCTCGAGCCTGTATACCGTGAAGCTGGCGTAGACGACTTCATTTCCGTTCGTGCAAATTGTTACGAAATCTTGAATACATTACAAGATAAGAAAGGGATGTGAGCTCATGTTTAAAAATCCAGACTTCTCCTCTCTTGGCTTGGGAACGCAGTCACCGACATCTCGCGATGCATGGCTTGCTGAACTTCAAAAAGAAACAGGAAAAAGCTTTGAAGATTTATATAATACAACAATGGAGCAAATCCAACTAAAACCTCTCTACACAGAGATGGATTATGAAGGGATGACACACCTTGACTATATGGCTGGTGTACCTCCATTCTTGCGTGGACCTTATTCCACAATGTACGTAACTCGTCCTTGGACAGTACGTCAGTACGCTGGTTTCTCCACTGCGGAAGAATCCAATGCGTTCTATCGTCGTAACTTGGCAGCGGGCCAAAAAGGTTTGTCTATCGCCTTTGACCTTGCTACTCACCGCGGTTATGACTCCGATCATCCTCGTGTAGTAGGTGACGTTGGTAAAGCGGGTGTTGCGGTAGACTCCATCCTCGACATGGAAATTCTGTTCTCCGGTATCCCTCTTGATCAAATGTCCGTATCCATGACAATGAACGGCGCCGTATTGCCTGTTATGGCGTTCTATATCCTAGCTGGTGAAGAACAAGGCGTTGATAAAAAGGTTATGGCTGGTACAATCCAAAATGATATCTTGAAAGAGTTCATGGTACGTAATACCTATATTTACCCTCAGCTACGTCCATGCGTATTATCGGTGATATCTTTGCGTATACATCCCAGTACATGCCTAAGTTTAATAGTATCTCCATTTCTGGCTACCATATGCAAGAAGCGGGCGCTACTGCAGATATCGAATTAGGTTACACATTGGCCGATGGTCTTGAATACATCCGTACCGGTGTAAATGCAGGCCTTCACGTAGATAAATTCGCACCTCGTTTGTCCTTCTTCTGGGCTATCGGCAAAAACTACTTTATGGAAGTGGCTAAAATGCGTGCGGCTCGTATGTTGTGGGCTAAGATTATTAAGAGCTTCGGTTCTGAAAATCCTAAATCTATGGCTCTTCGTACACATAGCCAAACATCTGGTTGGTCTCTTACAGAACAAGATCCATTCAACAACGTGGCTCGTACATGTATGGAAGCGATGGGCGCCGCATTGGGCCATACGCAATCCCTACATACGAATGCGCTTGATGAAGCCATCGCGTTACCTACAGACTTCTCTGCACGTATTGCGCGTAATACACAACTTTACATCCAAGACGAAACTAAGGTATGTAAGGTTATCGACCCATGGGGTGGTTCCTACTATGTAGAAGCCTTGACTGATGAATTGATCCGTCGCGCTTGGGGCCATATCCAAGAAATCGAATCCCTTGGTGGTATGGCGAAAGCGATTGATACAGGTCTTCCTAAGATGCGTATCGAAGAAGCTGCGGCTCGTCGCCAAGCTCGTATCGACTCTGGTCGTGAAGCGATTATCGGTATCAATAAATACCGTCTAGATAAAGAAGATCCATTGGATATCCTCGACGTAGATAATACAGCTGTACGAGAAGCGCAAATTCGTCGTCTCGAACAATTGCGTGCTAACCGTGACGAAGATAAGGTTCAATCCTGTCTCGAAGCGATTACAAATGCTACAGAATCTGGGGAAGGCAACTTGCTTGCTCTTGCACTTGAAGCCGCTCGTGCTCGTGCATCCTTAGGTGAAATTTCCTTTGCTGTTGAAAAGGTTTGTGGCCGTCATAAAGCTGTTATTCGCTCTATTTCCGGCGTATACTCCAGCGAATATGAAGATGACGATGTTATCAAAGAAGTACGTCAAATGGCGGATGATTTCGAAGAACTCGAAGGTCGTCGTCCTCGTATTATGATTGCGAAGATGGGCCAAGACGGTCATGACCGCGGTGCCAAAGTTATTGCTACATCCTTCGCGGATATGGGCTTTGACGTGGATATCGGACCTTTGTTCCAAACTCCAGAAGAAACAGCACAAGATGCGGTGGATAATGACGTTCACATCGTTGGCTTCAGTTCTCTTGCAGCTGGTCACAAAACATTGTTACCTCAACTTGTAGAAGAACTCAAGAAACGTGGTCGTGGAGATATTTTGGTTGCCATCGGTGGCGTAATCCCTGCTCAGGACTATGAATTCCTACGCGAACATGGCGCAGTGGCTATCTTTGGCCCTGGTACAGTTTTGCCAGTAGCGGCGAAAAAATTACTAGAAACATTGACTAGCCACGTTCAAGACGAAGGCAATGACTGATAATAAACGGCCTACTCCGGATGAATTGCGCAATGCACAGGACGCTACTTTTACCACTGGTGAAGGTAAGGCGCCAGAATTAGGTGTAAAAAACGCAAGCGCCGAGGGTAGTACGTACCGTCCCGACTGGGTGCCAGAAGATGCGAAAAAAGATGATACCTTTGCGTGTCACGTGATGAAAGGCGTCAAGGAAATGCACGACGGCCTCTTGTCTAGCTCTGCTCATCTGGCTCCGTCGGTACGTCCCGTACAGCGGCGAAAGAAGTTAACTGTCGCTGATTATGTACGCGGTATCGAGCAGGGGGACCGCGTTATACTTTCACGGGCTATCACATTAGTAGAAAGTAATAATAAGGACCATTTCAAGCTAGCTCAACAAGTATTGCAAGCCGTATTGCCTCGTACGGGCAAGGCGTTGCGCATCGGTATTACTGGTGTGCCTGGGGCCGGTAAAAGTACATTTATTGAAGCCTTTGGTAACATGCTCATTGAAGCTGGTTACAAGGTTGCCGTACTTGCTGTAGACCCTACAAGCCAAGTCACAAAAGGCAGTATTTTGGGTGATAAAACGCGGATGGAAACGTTGACGAAACATTCTGAAGCGTATATCCGTCCATCGCCGGCTGGTGGCACACTAGGTGGTGTAGCTCGTAAAAGTAGAGAAACGATGCTACTTTGCGAGGCTGCTGGATACGATATTATTCTCGTCGAAACTGTAGGGGTTGGGCAAAGCGAAGTTACTGTGCGCTCCATGGTAGACTTCTTTATGCTCATCGTCTTAACTGGTGCAGGCGATGAATTGCAAGGCATCAAAAAAGGCGTTATGGAGCTGGCCGATGCTATTGTGGTCAACAAGGCTGATGGGGACAATCTCAAGCGTGCTCTCATCGCTCGTAGCGATTATGATCGAATGCTACATTACATCCGTCCAGCTACGGAAAAATGGAAAACCCAAGCCTACACTTGTTCTGCAGTGACTAAGGATGGTCTCGACGAATTGTGGGATGTTATCCAAGAATTTACTGAACAAGGTAAAGAAAATGGGGTATTCTTAAAACGCCGTCAAGAACAATCCCTCCGTTGGGTACGTGATATGATTGACGAACACTTGCACAACCTATTCTTTAACAATGTAGTCATTCAAGGTCGTATGGGCGAAGTAGAAGCCGCAGTTTTAGATGGCGAAATGAGTGAATCACAAGCCGTCGAAGAATTAATAGGCGTCTTTGACAAGTCCTTAAAATAAATTCTATACATATAGGCATAGTATCTATACTGCTATCGGTTTGTAATCGATAGGAAATGATAGGTACTATGCCTTTTTTTCATGAAATGCATAAGTATGACTTTTGTAAAAATCATATTTAGTATATAATTTAGTTATAGATGTATACTTTATGGGTTATTTTAAAAGGAGAGATTTATTTTGAATCCATTAGCAAAAAAACTGACAACAGCAGTATTGTGTGTAACTGCTCTTACCTCCCCATTATTCATGAGTGGCTGTAGTTTTTCTAAGATTGCCAATGGGGTGCAACAAGGCGCTCAAAAGGCATCGCAACAGGACATTAAAGTGTTCAATAACTATATCGAAGCGATTGGCGATTTTAATAGTTGGTC